>ODAI011628572.1_pt1 | contig 12548 bp, 12 predicted proteins | sample 1539321 | NCBI WGS metagenome assembly ODAI01 (sample SAMN02144231, study PRJEB22623) | gut metagenome | biome: sheep rumen | host: Ovis aries | place: New Zealand
AACGTGGCTTCCGGCTCCATCGATATCGCCAACTGCTCCATCCCCAATGCTCTGTCCTACGAAGCAGACGGCCGTCTGACCATCCTCGGCACCATTGGTCCCAAGGTTTCCACCCTGCCTGCCATGAGCGAACTGCTGGGCACTGAGCTTGGTGAGCAGTATGCTTCCGGCCCCGAACAGGGCGTCGAATCCGCAACCTGGGACAGCTGCTACTATGTTCTGGCTCCCAAGGGCCTGACCGATGAGCAGTACATCGCCATTAATGAAGCCATCATGAAGGCCTGTGAAGTCCAGTCCTTTATCGACGGCAACAATGCCATGGCTACCTTCGTAAGCCCGCTGAACTATGATGAAAGCAAAGCCGCTATGGATAACGAATGGGCTTTCCTTGACAACCTGGTTGGCGAGCTTGGTCTGAAAGTCCGCTGATTCCATTACACACATTCATTAGACAATACTGTCCGGCCCGGCAAAGGTCACTCTGCCGGGCCACTTTTTACAGAAAGAGTGGAGGCAGACTCCGATGAGTAAATTCAACCGCACTTACCTGCTGGGTATTCTGGGGCTTGTGATCTCTGCCTGGATTATCTGGCAGACCGGCAATATTCCCATGAGACTGGTTGCCAACGAACCCGGTCCGCGTTTCATTCCCTATGTCTCTGCGGGCGGTCTGGCCCTGTTCTCAATCCTCACCATGATTTTTGATGCACCCAAGGAAGCCAAGAAGGGCTCCAAGGCATACCTGGACAAGGCCGGATGGATCCGCCTCGCCATCATCATTGCGGAAGCAGTACTCTTTGCTTTCGCCATGGACTTTATCGGCTTCTGGCTGACCGCCATGCTCGGCATGCTCCTGTTTATCGTCACACTCAAGGGCAAGAAGAAAATCAACTGGATTTTCGCCATCTGCCTTTGCATCGGTCTCGGATCCCTGTGCTATTTCGGCTTTACCCGTGGTTTCCACATTCCGCTGCCCACAGGCACTCTGTGGGAATCCCTCGGCATCAATATGCCTTAAGAGAAGGAGGAAGAAACTATGCAACCTTATCTCCAGGCGTTGGGTATCCTCCTGCAGCCCGCAAACTTTCTGATCATGTATGCCTGTTCACTGATCGGCTGTGTTCTGGGCGCAATCCCCGGTCTGTCCGGCGGTCTTGGCATCACGCTGTTGCTGCCCATGACCTTCGCACTGAATACTGAAGTCAGTTTTGCCATGCTGATCGGTATGTATGTCGGTGGCGTCAGCGGTTCCTTCATTGCCGCCGTGCTGGTCGGTATTCCCGGTTCCGCATCCTCCATCGGCACCTGTTATGACGGCTATCCCATGACCAAGAACGGCAAGGCCGCCAAGGCACTGTCCATTGGCATCACCGGTTCCTTCATCGGCACCTTCATTTCTGTCATTGTTGCCATGCTGTGCTCCGGCGCCATTGCGGATATCGCGCTCAAGCTCGGACCGTGGGAATACTTTTCCCTGTGTCTGATGGCCATCACCATGGTCGTCGGTCTGAGCAACGGTTCCGTGTTCAAGGGCCTGATGGCCGCTTTCCTGGGCCTGTTCCTCTCCACTGTGGGTGCGGACAAGGTCACGAATACACTGCGTTTCACCTTCAATAACACCAATCTCTATGGTGGCATCAACATGGTCTGCATGCTGATGGGTACCTTTGCTCTGCAGCAGGTAGCCACGGCTTATGCCAAGGGCCAGCAGGATATGCCCCCTGTGGATACCAGCAGCCTGAAGGGATTCGGTCTGAGCATCCGGGACTTTGTATCCAATGCAAAAACCATCATTGTGTCTCTGTTCATCGGTCTGTTCATCGGCTTCCTGCCTGGTATGGGCAGTGGCATCAGTAACCTGATCGCTTACGGCCAGGCCAAGAAAATGGACAAGCATCCCGAAAAATTCGGTACCGGTTATGATCCCGGCGTATGGGCCACTGAGGTTTCCAACAATGCAGGTGTCGGCGGAGCACTGATCCCGATGATCTCCCTGGGTATCCCGGGTGACGGCACCACAGTCCTTCTGCTCTCCGCCATGACCATCAAGGGTCTGCAGGCCGGTCCCATGTTCATCAAGACCAATCCTGTGCTGGCCGCACTGATTTTCCTGATCGTGCTGGTCAGTGCCGTGCTGATCTTCTTTACCGAACTTGGCACCAAGCGCTGGTTCCCCTACCTGCTCAAAGCCCCGTACCACTATCTCTTCAGTGCGATTATGATGATCTGTTTCATGGGCTCCTTCAGTTCCACGACCTCCATCTTCAGTGTATACATGATGATCGGGTTCGGTATTCTGGGGGTCGTCATGGACATGTTCGGCATGCCGATGACACCGCTCATGCTCTCCTTCATTCTGGGACCGAAGATCGAGGAATACTTCCGCACCGGCGTATCCTATGCCCGGGGTGACTATTCCCGCTTCCTGACCCGTCCCATCTCGCTGATCTTTATACTGATCGCTCTGTACTCCGTGGTCGGTCCCTACATCATGAAGGCGATCAAGAACCGCCGCGCGGCCAAAACCGGTGCGGTCAAGTAAAGGAGAACACCATGTCCTTGTCCGTTGAACAGAAGCAGGAACTCCTGGATGTACTGGGCCGGACCGGCGGACACCGTGAGGTCATGCTGCAAAACCGGGTCATTCCGGAAGAATACAGTGCATGGCTGGAGCGTGCACAGCGGCAGGAGTACCACCTGACCTTTGATGGCATGCCTCCCGTGCGGGTCATTGTTACCTGTGATCCCGAGCGTGCGGCAGACTGTCCCCTGCATGTCAATTTCCACGGTGGCGGTTTTATCTTTCCCCAGGACGGGGATGATGATCTGTACTGTGCGCATGTGGCCATGGGCATCCATGGCATCGTGGTGGATGTCGACTATGCATGCTCGGACCATGCGCCGTATCCTGCCGCCGTGCATCAGGCCTATGCGGTTACCTGCTGGGCTGCGGAGCACTGTGCGGCATGGGGTGCGGACCCGCATCGCATTTCCGTGGGCGGTCACAGCGCGGGCGGTAATCTTGCGGCTGTGACTGCCATGGAAGCTCTGCGCAGGGCAACCCCTCACCTGAACCTTGTGATCATGGATTACGCTGCCAACGACAATTATTTTGTGCTGGAAGGCGAACAGAACATCCGCAGCCGTGCCTTCTCCCTGCTCTATACGGACGGGGATGCAGAGCTGCTGAAGGATCCGCATGTATCCCCTGTGTTTGCCTCCGTGGACCAGCTCAGGGGCTTCCCGCCGACACTGATCGTGGAAGCCGGTCTTTGCCCGTTTGTCGAAACCAACAGAAAATTCGGCGAAATGCTGAATCAGGCCGGTACGCCCGTGCACTTTGCACAGTATCCTGAAAGCCGTCATGGCTTTACCGTGCGCATGAACGGCGACTGGCAGCAGGCGCAGCAGGCGATCATTGACGAGATCCTTGCCGCCGCACCCGTACCATAACACTCCGCCGCCTGTCTCTGATCGGATAGGCGGCGTACCTTTAAGGAGGTCATTGTCCATGTCACTCACCCCTGAACTGCGCGCCAGGATGGCGCGGGATATGCAAAGCAACCGTAAGTTTGACGGTGACACTGACATCCCTGCAGCCTGCCGCTCCTTTATCGAACGTGCTGTCATGGAAACCGTGGAGCGCCCGGCCGTATGCGGCTGGCCCTACAGGCTGTATATCTTCACTGCAAAAAACAGGAAAGCAAACAGCCCTCTGCACATCAACATTCATGGTGGCGGCTGGCTGATCGGACATATGCCCAATGACAGCCTCTGGAGCGCCTGGCTGGCTGACCAGATCGGTGGTGTCGTCGTGGATGTGGACTATACCACCACCGAGTTTGCCTCATTCCCTGTACCGCTGGAACAGTGTCTGGACGCAGCGCACTACACGTTTGAACACGTGAAAGAATGGGGCTGCAATCCGGCACAGGTCTCTGTGGGCGGGTATTCCGCCGGCGGACAGCTGACCATGAGTCTGACCCTTACGGCCATGATGCGCGGCGAGAAACTGCCGTTCTGCCTGCTCATCAACGGGTATGGGCCCAATGAAATGCGCTATGATGAGGATGTGCTTCAGATTCCCGAATACTGGAAAACCCGTGAGCATCGTAATGCCGGTTTCGGTGTACTGATGACCGATGACCATGCTGAACTGATGAATGACCCGACCATTGACTTCATGATGGCACCGGAAGCAGCCCTGGCTGCCCTTCCGCCCACCATGATCCTCGGTGCGGCCAGCGATGTGTTCCGGTTCCAGAATCTGGAGCAGGGAAAACGTCTGGCAGAGCTGGGTGTTGAAGTCACCATGAAGATCTTCCCGGAAACCGGGCATGGCTTCATTCCGCATTTCATGCCTCACTGGGAAGAGGCCGGTGCACTGATCGTGCAGCGTATTCTGACAACGTCTGCTGAGAAAGGAAACAAACCATGAGATGCACCATACATCCAGGTAATGAACGCAGAAGCATCAATTTTCTTGACAATATCTGTTTTTCCCATGTCACGGACACGGAAGGCAATCCGCTGGACCTGCACCTCTCGCTGATGGTACAGAACGGGAACAGTGAGATGCGCCTGGCTTCCGGACGTGACGATGAAGTCTCCACCGGCCTCCAGCCGCTGATCGTATGGATCAATGGTGCCGGCTGGCGCAAGTGCGACAAGAACCTGATGGTCGGAGAGATCCAGTACTTTGCCGAGCACGGGTATGCTGTGGCATTCATTGAATACCGTCATTCCGGGATCGGACACTTCCCGGACCAGCTGATCGACTGCAAGACTGCCGTACGGTTCCTGCGCGCGCATGCAACGGAATACGGGATTGATCCGGAGCGTGTGGTCGCCATGGGGCGCTCGGCCGGCGGGCATCTTGCTTCATGGATGGCCATGAGCACCGACGGGTTTGACTCGGACGAATGGGCAGGCTATTCTTCCCATGTGCAGGCAGCCGTGGATTACTTCGGGCCTGTCGATGTCAAGACGTGTAACCTGATTGAAATAGAACGGATGAAGAACCCGAACCACCGCTGGCACCGTATTGAGGAAACCCACGGCGGTGCACTGCTCGGCGGGGATCCGGACACCATGATTGAGCGCAGTGATGCTGCCAGCCCGATCTTCTCCATATCGCACAATACGGCTCCCATCATGATCCTGCATGGTGATCAGGATCCGCTGGTACCACTGTCCATCAGTGAGGATTTCTATAACCGTCTGGTCGCGGCCGGTCTGGAATGCCAGACTGAATTCTATGTGGTGGAAAACGGCGGTCACGGTACACGTGAGCTGTTCCAGCCCGTGGTGAAAGACCTGATTCTCAGTTTTCTCAGGCAGCGCGTGGGACAGAAAGGAAACGAGATATCATGATGCGACGAAAGAATACACCCATTCTGGAAATCCTGGTGGATATCCGTCGGGACGAAATCGTGGAGATGACCGGTCCCACCGGTACCGTGCGGATGATCCCCTTCGGCGGCACGGTAAAAGGCCCGCTGTTCCATAGCATTGTGGAGCCCTGCGGTGTGGACACACAGGTAACCAATCTCAGTGCAGTGCGTCACATGTCCGCCCGCTACATGCTCACAGGCGAGGACTGTGAAGGCCATGCATGCCATATCTATGTTGAGAACAATGCCTGGTTCACTGATGGTGCCAGGCCACAGCCCTTCAAGACCATACCGACATTCATGACGGACTCCCCCGCCCTGGCCCCCATACTGCACCGCGGCGGAATTGTCGGTGAAGGACACCGGGAAGAAGAAGGACTGTGGATCCGCTATTTTGAGACTGAGGAAGACGCTAACTGAGCACAGGAGGGTATCATGAGTATTCGGTCTGATTATCTTGACTGGCAGCAGCGGCATGAGCATCTTGTCAATGGAACCATGGGCAGAATCTGGAAAAATCAGGAATCCCGCTATGTGCATCCGTTCCGGATTTTCGGCAATGTATGGTACGTCGGCGATGACTGGGTCTGCGTGCACCTGATCGATACCGGTGACGGTCTGCTTCTGATTGACAGCGGGAATATCGGGGCTACGGCCATGCTGGTCCAGGCCATCTGGGAAGCCGGTTTCAATCCGGCCGATGTCAGATGGCTCGTGCTCTCCCACGGACACCTGGATCATATCGGCGGTGCCTCGTTTTTCCGGAACATGTTCGGAACCAGGATCTACCTCGGCGCACCGGACGCACAGATGTACCGCGAACACCCGGAACTGAGTTATATTCACGACGCCGACTGTGCGACGGAAACACTGGTCATGCCCGATGTGGAGATTCATGACGGCGATGTCATCCGGTTCGGGAACACACCCGTGCAGTTCTATCTCTCACCCGGGCACACCATGGGCGTCATCTCCTGTTTCTTTGACGCGCATGAGGGAGACAGAACCGTACGCTGCGGCTACTATGGCGGTTTTGGTTTCAACACGCTTCAGAAGGATTACCTGATTGAGATCGGGGACCCGGAATACAGAACCCGGCAGATCTATCTGAACTCCCTGGCCCGCACGCGGAATGAAAAAGTCGAGCTCTTTCTGGGCAACCATACCATCAACAATGACACCATGGGCCGCCGCCAGAAACAGCTCGAGCATCCGGACGGACCGAACCCGTTTCTCGACAGCAGTGCCTGGGGTCAGTACATGGATAAGAAGCGCGATGATCTGCTGGCCTTCATGGCGGACCCTGCCAACAACTGATTCCGGATCGTTCCGTGCACAGCAGAAAACACTTCTCACCTCTGTCGCATCCCGGCAGAGTGCAGACGGAGCATGCAAAGGAGTGCATATTCATGAGCAATGTACCCGTTATTACGAGCATGCAGGTCATCCCCGTTGCAGGGTACGACAGTATGCTGATGACCCTGTCCGGATGTCATGCGCCTTGTTTCACACGCAATCTGGTCATCCTGAAGGATTCAGCCGGGCATACCGGCATCGGTGAAATCCACGGCGGCGATTACACGCATGACGGTCTGATGGCCATGCGGCCTCTGGTGGAAGGCATGCCGGTTTCGAAAAGCCGGGAAGTACTGCAGCGCATTCACAGGGCTGTGAATCCGCATTCGGACGATGCAGATGAGGGAATCCAGACCCTGGATATTGCCAAGCTCAAGTATGTCGTACGCAGTGAATGGGCGATTGAGTGTGCCATGCTTGACCTGCTGGGCCAGTATCTCGAGGTCCCCATGTGCCAGCTGCTCGGTGAAGGCCAGCAGCGGGACGAGGTGGAAGTGCTCGGGTATCTGTTCTATGTCTCCGACAGACACAAGACACCGGCCGGGGCCATGCAGTACATGGATGAAAGTGACAGCCCGGACCCATGGTTCCGTCTGCGCCGTGAGGAGATCCTGACGCCTGAGCGCATTGTGGAAGAAGCCGAAGCCGTGGCAGAGAAATACGGCATGCGCAATTTCAAGCTCAAGGGTGGTGTCCTGCGCGGTGAAGAAGAGATGGAAGCCGTGCGCGCCGTGAAAAAGCGGTTCCCGCATGCGCGCGTGAACATTGACCCCAACGGAGCCTGGAGCCTGAAGGAAGCCATTGAACTGTGCCGTGACATGCACGGGATTATCACGTACATGGAAGACCCGTGCGGACCCGAGGCAGGCTTCAGCGGACGTGAGATCATGCGTGAGTTCAAGAATGCCACGCAGTTCCAGGTGGCAACCAATATGATTGCCACAGACTGGCGTCAGTTCTATCACACCGTCAGCCTCAACGCCTGCGATATCATCCTTGCGGACCCGCATTTCTGGGGCTTTGACGGTGCCGTGCGCATGAGCCAGCTCCTGGATACCTGGGGTCTCACCTTTGGCATTCACAGCAATAATCACTTTGATATCACACTGGCAGCCTTTGCACAGGTCGGCGCAGCAGCCGTCGGCCGCGTGGCACCGCTGGACACGCACTGGATCTGGCAGGATGGCCAGAATCTGCTGGAAGACACTCCGCAGATTATCGGCGGAAAACTGCAGGTTCCGAAAAAGCCGGGACTGGGTGTCACACTCAATATGGCACGGGTGGAAGAAGCCAACCGGCTGTACAACAGTCTGCCCACGCATGACCGGGATGATGCGGTCGCCATGCAGTACCTCATTCCGGGCTGGAAATATGACCATAAAAAGCCCTGTCTTGTCCGGTAAGCCAACTCAATCCGAACCTCAGGTTCCCGCCTGCAGGTCCGGATTTTTTTCTGCTTCCAGAGTGTTCTGAGCGGATGGACGGTTTCGCAAACAGACTTCCCGGCTGTATGCAATCAGGCCTTCCGCCCGTTGCATGCAGTCCCCTTCCCGGTATATTCTTCAGCCCCTGAAAAACAGTGCCTGCGCATTATCATACAGGATGTTCTGTTTCTCCTTCGCGGTCAGAAGCGGGGACTCCGAGATATATCCGACCAGATGTGCGTAGCTGTCTTCCTTGAGTGTGGACGTGATATCGGAACCAAACAGGATCCGTTCCGTGCCCGTGATCCGGGATGCATCATACACATATCGCTGGGCCGTCTCATACGGGTATTCTTCCGGACGGATATTGTGCGGAAGTGCAGCCAGATCAAACCATACATTCGGCAGTGCCAGTTTCCGGATGCCTTCCAGCATGGCTGCTTCCGTTGTACGCGACGGGGCCAGAAGATGACAGACCACGAACGCCATGGACGGATACTGGCGGACCACGCGTGCCAGTGCGTCCCCCTGCCAGCTCTCAGCTCCCGGTTTCCCGATATCCACAACAAAGATCAGGCCATGGTCTGCTGCATACCTGTATTCTTCCTGCATCCTGTCCCCGTCCAGGGGAAACGTCGGATGATTGCTCATCAGGCCTGACCCGGTACTGACCTCAAACTTGACAATCCCGATGCCCAGTTCCTCAAACAGGTGTCTGCGGATCTGATCGCGGAAGCGTGAGTACGGATCATAGGACGCAGCCGTTCTGAACCGGTCAGGATACGTTTCCTGCGCATTATATGAAACCAGGTTCTGGAAACCGAAATAGTTTCCCTGAAGCAGTACGGTCTTTTCCACCTGGTGCGCGTCCATGACCGCCAGGATATCCTCCGCTGTCACAACCCCGCTGCCGTACTCTTCCGGCAGTGCGCGGAAGGTTTCCCCGCTGGCATACTGCACCATGCCGTTCCCGATATGGCGCAGTTCTCCACCGGCACCGGTTCCTGCTATGGTCTGAATCAGATGAACGTGGGTATCGATGATATTCATAGACAGTCCCTTTCCTTTCACAGTCTCTTTCCTGGCATCCCTGAAATTTTCTGACTTTCCGTCACGGCAGACCGCACGCCTGCCTCAGCTCTTCCAGGACCCGGAGTACGCTCTCCTTTTCCGTCGCAAACTGGGTCCTCAGCGTTTCACAGTACCCGGCAACCGATTCCACCAGTGTGCTGTTCTCGAACACAAAGGCCGCGCAGGGGGTATTGCACCGGATGACCGCCACGGCATCCTGCATGGCATACACCTGCAGGTCCTGAAACGGTGTAAAGTGCAGAAGCGTGACATGATACCGCTCCTGCTGCCGGAGCAGTTCCGATACACTGCTCAGATGTTCCGCATACTCCTGCACGGTATAGTTCAGGGAAAGACCACCGGTTTCCATTTCCAGATTGACCCGTACCCTGCCCGCCCGCACGTCTTCCGGCTGCGGAAGGCAGAGGGTTTCATACAGTTCTCCGCGTTCCAGTGCCTGTCGCATCTGTTCCCGGGCTGTCCGGGCATAGGCCACGGCCCTGTCTTTCCAGCTGTCCCGGATTCCGGCCCGGCTAAGGATGCGTTCAGGCAGGGTTTCCGGCATACTGCCCACGGAAAGCCCGCTCAGGATCGAGGAAGCCTTCAGGCTGCGTCCCGGGGTCAGCGCGCGGAACACTTCGGGATCGCCTGCCGCATAGGTTCTCAGGAAAGGGGTCGCACCATGCAGCATGACATGGAAGCCCCCTATCAGGCTGGTGAGGCGCTCCGGATCCTCGATATATTCATACCACCGGTTTTCTCCCGCATCCGTCGGGAATACGCCCAGAATCCCCGCGGAGTCCGGACGCAGGAACACGGTATGGCAGAACCTCGGGTTCCGTGCCCGGCTGAACACATAGGGTTCAATCATGCCGGAACTGTACAGCGGAAACCAGCCGCTGATGGCAGAAGCCATTTCTGCACTTCCGCGTTCCAGATTATGGATGATCCGCATACGAACCCCTTTCTGTATGCAGCGGACCATGAGGTATGCCCAGAGCGTGAAATATTCCCTGTCCCCGCTCATCCATTCCATGGGCTCATCCGAATACAGCAACAATTCCCCGCCTTCCCGGGCTGTATCCTGCAGGAACCGCACCACTGCCTGGCGAAGGCCATCGGTCCCCCAGTAACGCGGAACCTCCGGGACATCCGGGATCTCCGGCGCCCCGGACTGGATCCCCTGGCCCGGGACGAAGGCATCCATGGAGCGGAGAATGGACTCCGCGATCTCAGAAAACTGATTCCTGCCGGAAGCATAGAGCCAGGAAGCAAGGCCTGCCTCGGACAGAGCCCCCGGCTCCGTACCGCTCAGTTCGGCCAGGGCATCCAGCCGCTCCAGCTTCTCCGCACGGGCCAGCAGCAGCGCGGTCAGCCGGTCGCGGATCTGCACGTTCCGGTTCGGATGATAGATGCCGGCACGGTACCGGCTGACCAGGGATGCATCCACATTCAGGTCGGCCGCCAGTCGGCCGTTTGTGTATTCCAGCAGGGTCATAATCCGGTCAAGGCGCATGCCGAAGTTGCGGAGGCGCCTTGCCTGTTCGCGTTGGCTTCTGGGCTGGATCCCGGATGGCATCTGATACGCCTGCTCGTCATAAAGCCATCGGATGATACCTGGGACCAGAGTTTCCATCTCCGTATCCTCAGTCCCGCATACCTCCCGGAGCAGAGGCAGTATGTCTTCCTCCTCTGCATACCGGTATATGCCCTGTGCCAGACGCACCAGGGACCGGCTGCCCGGCTCCGGCGAGCGGAGTCCGCTTTTGAGTCTGGAAATATTGGATGGGGAACAGTCTGCATACCGTGCAATATCTGAGTTCGTGCACTGCAGCAGGTGAAACAGGTCTGTGATTCGCTGCGACAGCATATGTCTGACCTCCGGAACCAGGGTCGGTACATGATTGTGAAACGAGCATATTCTGGATATACCAGATTATACCAGATTTTTATACCCAGGCAAACACACTGCCAGGCCGGAAAGCTTACGGACGGCCTTCATGATGCACTCCTGAAAACAGTTCGTTTCTGACAGTTGCCCTGGTTTTCTGCCCTCCCGGCAGCCGGAATTGTTTCTCTGCATCACATCAGCATCCATGCTGACCCCCCTTATTTACTGCATGGTTCCCATTCTTTTGTATCATCGTTGCTCCGGCCACAGAAGAACTCTGCCAGAGTTGATTCAGCCTTTTCTTTGCGTCATGCCGGCACAGAATCCGGCAATGAGAAAAAGTGTGACTCCATGTTCAAACTTCCGGTTTTCAGGTAGAATAACAATGGAAAAGTGTATGAATGACTGAATGGACCGACACGACAGAACGACACGCACTGATTTTTACGAACCGGTTCCGGATGAAACCATATGTATCCGTCCTGAATGAATGAGGAGGAACCCTGATGAAACTCTATATGATCCTGCTCTGCATCCTGCTTATGTGCTGCGGCGCAATGGGTGCCCATGCAGAGAGCGAGCAGGAATATGCCCTGTTTGCCGTCAGGAACGGGAACTACCTGGTCCAGGCAGTGGCCCTGGACATGCGCTCCATCATCACACTGACTGCCGGCGGTCATGGTTCCGTGACCTTTGACGAAGACAATATGGAGATTGCAGAGTGGGTCCTGGACGGCGAAGCCCTGTCCCTGGTTCTGGCTGACGGCAATGCCGTCACCGGTCTTCTCAGCGGAGGCATACTTCAGCTGGACCTGTACGGCACGGGTGAAATGATTCTCTGTTACGCCCTGCCCGGTGCGGATACCTCGGCCTTCCCCGCCATGAGCTATGACGAATTCATGGCACAGTATGCAGCAGACCAGGCTGCCCCGGATTCCCGGCTGCATGCACTGTCTCAGAATCTTGATACCGGGACCGGAGTCCACATGATCTATACTGTATTTCATGAGTATATCGGTACCGAAGAGGTGTACACAGTTCAGGGCCGGGGCGGACTCTATTACTCCCTGCGCGTGATCCCGATGGCTGATGCAGAGGGACATTCCACAGCCGTCCTGTTCCGTGACGGGGTCGCCTATTCCCTGTCCCCGAAGAAGGGCACAGCCACCAAAGTCACCTCCGCCGGTTCCGATGCCATCAGTCAGGATGCACTGATGATGGACACCCTCTATGCCGCCATCCGCGAGAATGCCGGACGCACGGATTTTACCCGCGAGACGCGCGAGATGGACGGACAGACCCTGGAGGCGGAAATCTTCCCCGCCCGGAATGCATATCAGTCCCCCTATGTCTTTTCCTTTGACCGGGATGCCCGCCGGGTGCCCTGTGGGGAAATCCGCCGCAACTCGGCCG
>ODAI013440902.1_pt1 | contig 12548 bp, 10 predicted proteins | sample 1539321 | NCBI WGS metagenome assembly ODAI01 (sample SAMN02144231, study PRJEB22623) | gut metagenome | biome: sheep rumen | host: Ovis aries | place: New Zealand
AGGAAAAGAAGATAGAAAATCTTTCTGAACTTGTGGGCTGCGTAAAATAAAAAAAGCTTGACATTTATCGGTATAAACTGTATTATGTTAGCGTAAAATAACTGTCATGAACTTTATGGCAGTTATATTTACGGCATAAGGTTAGCCGAGACTAACTATAATATATTTATTCGGACACGTGAAAGGAAGTTTAATATGTCAGAAGAAGAAATGAAGTTTTTGCAGGTAAGCCAGGTTCGCAAAGCTTTCGGGTCCGGTGATTCCAGGCAGGAGGTTCTGCGCGGAATGGATTTTTCGGTTGCAAAAGGCGAATTCTGTGTTATACTCGGCCCCTCGGGTTCGGGAAAGTCCACCTTGCTGAATATTATAGGAGGCATTGACGGCGTAGACGACGGCTTTATTGCGATAAACGGTGATAAGCTGCGCGATATGGACGAAAAAGCCCTCACACAGTACCGCAGAAAGCATCTGGGCTATGTTTTCCAGCTGTATAATCTGATACCCAACTTAAACGTAAAAGAAAACATTGAAGTCGGAGCTTATCTTTCCGACAAACCGCTTGATATTGACGAACTGCTTAAGACACTGGGACTCTGGGATCACCGTTACAAGCTCCCCAACCAGTTGTCCGGAGGACAGCAGCAACGTACATCTATCGGCCGCGCGATAGTAAAGAATCCGGATATCCTGCTCTGTGATGAGCCTACCGGCGCGCTCGATTACAATACTTCAAAGGAAATCCTCAAGCTTATAGAGGATGTCAATAAAAAATACGGTAATACCATTATCATGGTTACCCACAACGAAGCAATCCAGCACATGGCAGACCACACCATTAAACTTCGTGACGGTGTCGTAAGAAAAAACATCGTTAATGAAAATAAAGTCAGCGCTACGGAGCTTGACTGGTAATAAAAGGTAATCAAAAAGAGAGTAAAGCAATGAAAAATCCTTTAAATAAAAGAATACTGCGTGAGCTGAGGAAAGAATGGAAAAAGTATCTGGTGCTTTTTGCCATGCTTGCGCTCACTATAGCCATGGTTTCCGGAGTTTTTGTCGCAAACGACAGCATGATTACGGCATCCGAAGAAGCCTATGATAAATATAATATCGAAGACGGTCATTTCGATCTGAAAAATGAAGCAAGCGATAAACTCTTATCATCCTTTGAAAAAGAAAATATAAAGGTTTACAAACAGTATTTTGCCGAATTTGCCGAGGATATCGATCTTGACGGCGAAAAGGATGCAAAAATAAGAGTTTTTAAGACGCGCACCGATATAAACAGAGCCGATCTTCTGAAAGGCGAATATCCCAAAAATGACAATGAAATAGTAATTGACAGAATGCATGCCGACAACAATAAAATAAAAGTCGGAAGTAAAATAAGGCTCGGAGACAGGGAGTTTGTCGTAAGCGGACTTGCGGCATTTTCCGACTATTCCTGTCTGTATGAGAAAAGCACCGATATGATATTTGATGCTTTGACCTTTAATGTCGGTGTCGTGACAGATGAATGCTTTGACAAGCTTGAAGGCAATGTAAAATATCAGTATGCCTATAATCTTGACAAACGCCCGAAGGAAAATGAAAAAAGCAGGATTTCCGAGGAACTGATCAAAAAGATTGCAATGCTTTCATTTGCGGATAATAACGAGGTGCTTGAATTTGTTCCGGAATATGCCAATCAGGCAATACATTTTGCCACGGACGATATGGGAAGCGACAAAAACCTGTCTGAGATAATACTTTTGCTGCTTGTGATCGTGCTTGCCTTCATTTCCGCGATCACCCAGAATAATACTATAATTGAAGAAGCGGCGGTAATAGGAACACTGCGGTCCTCGGGCTATACCAAGGGTGAACTGTTAAGGCATTACATTACCTGCCCCGTACTTGTAACGCTTTTGGCCGCTTTTGCGGGAAATCTGCTCGGATATACGGTATTTAAGGATATTATCGTTAAAATGTACTATAATTCCTACAGCCTGCCGAGCTACAAAACAATATGGAATACGGACGCTTTTGTGAAGACAACACTGTTCCCCATGCTTCTTATGCTTGTGATAAACATTTTAGTGGTAAGCAGGAAGCTAAGACTTTCGCCGCTGAAGTTTTTGCGCCGCGACCTTTCAACTTCAAAGAGAAAGAAGGCCATGAGGCTGCCGAGATGGAAGTTTATGTCACGTTTCCGTCTGCGCATACTTTTCCAGAATGCCGGCGGTTATCTGACCCTGTTTTTCGGTATACTTTTTGTGATGATCCTGATGGCTTTTGTTGTCGGAATGCCGGCAACACTAAAGCATTACCAAAAGAACGCAAAAGATTATCTTGTTGCCGATTATCAGTATATACTTAAAGAGTCAAAGGATATTTACGGAAATGAGATCACAACCGAAGAGGAAAGCGCCGAAAAATTCAGCACTGCTACACTTAAAAGCGTAGACGGCGCACACGTCGGAGAAAATGTCAGTGTTTATGGTTATGTTGAAGGCTCTGCTTTTATTAAACCCGACGGAAAAACAAGCGGAAAAGAGGTTTATGTTTCCGACTCCTATGCCGAGAAATTCAGCCTCAAAAAGGGCAGGAAAATAAGACTTAAGGAACAGTTTACCGATAAGGAATATGAATTTGAAATAGCGGGTATTTATGAGATGCCGGGTGTCATTGCAGTAGTAATGAACAACGAACAGTTCAACGAAGTGTTCGGGCTTGAAAAAGATTCATTCACAGGTTATATGTCAAAAAACGAAATAAAGGATATTGACGAAAGGAACATACTGACTGTCGTTACTGTTGACGATATTCTTAAAATGGCAAACCAGCTCGACCATTCAATGGGCAATTACATGGACTACTTCTCCGTGATCGTTGTGATCATTGCGATGATGATCATTTACCTCCTGACCAAGATCATCATCGAGCATAACAAGGTGTCGATTTCCATGGTAAAGGTTCTCGGCTATACCAACAAGGAAATCGACAGCCTGTATGTCAGGCTGACAACGATAGTTGCCTTTGTTTCGTGCCTGCTTGCGGTATTTTTGTCAATTAATTTTATACATATGTTATGGTATGCATATCTTAAGAGAATGAACGGCTGGATGCCTTTTACGATCGGCGTGAAAGAGTATATAAAGTGCTTTGTGGCGATAATGGGTGCATATCTTCTGGTATCGTTTGCCGATATGCAAAGAATCAAAAAGGTGCCGCTTGCCGATGCACTTAAAAATGTTGAGTAGGTAAATTCCAATAACTGAAAACCATATATTAAGACTGCTGTACTTATATGTGCGGCAGTTTTGCATTACCGGAATAAAAAAATGTGGCTTATTTCCTGATATGGTGTTATAATAACATTAATGCGCCAAAAAACTATGTACATAATAACGCTTTTGGCAGGCAGGTCATTAAATCACAGATTAAAAGAGGTTGAGTATGGAAAAATACAAACAGGAATTTATTGAGTTCATGGTGGAGAGCGGAGTACTGAAGTTCGGAGAGTTTACACTTAAAAGCGGAAGAAAATCCCCCTTCTTCATGAATGCCGGTGACTATGTGACGGGACATGCTCTCGGAAGACTCGGCGAATACTATGCAAAGGCTATACATGATACCTACGGCGATGATTTCGACGTGCTTTTCGGACCGGCATATAAAGGAATACCTTTGAGCGTTGCGACTGTTATCGCATATGACAGGCTTTACGGCAGGCAGATACGTTACTGTTCAAACCGCAAGGAAGAGAAGGACCACGGCGCCGATAAGGGTGCGATCCTCGGTTCGAAGCTAAAAGACGGTGACAGAGTGATAATGATAGAAGATGTTACCACTTCCGGAAAGTCGATAGAAGAAACTTATCCGATTATCACCGGACTCGCTAACATAGAAATCAAAGGTCTTATTGTTTCGCTTAACCGTCAGGAAAAGGGAAAGACCGATAAATGCGCACTTGACGAGGTAAAGGAAACATACGGTTTTCCGACTGCCGCAATAGTCAATATGGATGAGGTTGTAGAGTATCTTTACAACAGGGAAGTAAACGGTCAGATCGTGATAAACGATGAAATAAAAGCCTCGCTTGACGAGTATTTTGCCCTTTACGGCGCAAAAAAAGCATGACACAGTGTAAAGATGAGGTGTAATACATGCCGGAACAATTGCTGAAAAAAGACTTTTATTTTGATCTGCCGGAAGAGCTGATAGCACAGGATCCGCTTCCCGACCGCTCATCCTCAAGAATGCTTGTTATCGATAAAAATACAGGCGAGCTTGAGCACAGGCATTTTACCGATATACTCGAATATCTGAGACCGGGAGACTGCCTTGTTATAAACGATACCAAAGTCATTCCTGCCCGTATCATCGGAGAAAAAATCCATGATGTTTCGGCACCCGGTATGATAGGTGCGAGCATTGAGCTTCTTCTTCTCAAAAGACGTGAAGGAGATGTATGGGAAACGCTTGTCAGACCCGGAAAAAAGGCAAAGCCGGGAACGAAGATATCCTTCGGACACGGAAAGCTCATAGGAGAGATAATTGATGTGGTCGAAGACGGAAACCGCCTTGTAAAATTCCATTACAGGGGAATTTTTGAGGAGGTACTAGACGAGCTCGGTTCAATGCCTTTACCGCCATACATTACTCATGAGCTGAAGGACAAAAACCGTTATCAGACTGTCTATGCAAAATATGACGGCTCGGCAGCGGCACCTACCGCAGGTCTTCATTTTACAAAGGAATTACTGCAAAAGGTAGAAGACATGGGTGTAAAGATCGCACATGTTACCCTTCATGTCGGACTGGGAACCTTCCGCCCCGTAAAAGAGGAAAACGTGCTGAACCACCATATGCATACCGAGCATTATATTTTACGTCAGGCGGATGCGGATCTGATCAATTCGACAAAGGATGCCGGAGGCCGTATAATATGTGTCGGAACGACCAGCACGAGGACGGTTGAAAGCTGTGCAGTAAACGGGAGAGTGGTCGCAGGAGAGGGAGATACCTCGATTTTCATATATCCAGGTTATAAATATCAGATACTTGATGCTCTGATAACCAATTTCCATCTTCCCGAATCAACGCTCATAATGCTTGTGGCGGCACTCTGCGGACGGGAAAACATACTTCATGCCTACGAGGTAGCCGTAAAAGAAAGATACCGCTTTTTCTCGTTCGGCGACTGCTGTCTTATAAAATAATACATTGACACGTATATGATAATTTGATAAAATTGTATAAAAATATGGTCGCGGACCAGAATTGAAGGAGGATATTATGGCTTGCTTTATAGTTTCTGCGGTTGAGGCTGTTGCCGTTACCGCCGTTAAGAAGGGTGTAGAGAAAAAAGAAAATACACAGGAAGCAAAAGAAGTAAAAACCGAGCCTGCCAAGGTTCCGATGTCTGTTAAGCTTAAATGGCTCACATGGATGCTCTGGGGCGGAGTTATACTTCTTGCATTCGAACATTTATGGCATGGCGAGATCACCCCTTTCTTCCCTTTCCTTACTGCCATGAAAAATAAGGAAGATATGATGGGAATGCTGAAGGAAATGGCCACTGTCGGTGTATGCATGGCGCTGCTTATTACTTTTGTATGGGTTGTTGTCTGCGTGGTTGCCGATTCAATGATGAAAAAGGATACATCTTCGGTTAATGCATAATATGAAGGAGGATTACCATGACATTGCTTATCACAGTTCTGGCCGCTGTTATTGCCACTGTATGCTGGTATAAGGATGAAAATGACAGTATGAAGCTTGGAAAGCTTTGCTTTATGTACTGGGGCGCTTCGATAATGTGGTTTGTGGATGCGATATTTGAATATGCCGAGCTTAAGGCGGAATATTTCAATCCTGCTCCGCGCGATATGCTTAATGATGCATTTTTAGGCGTTTCGGTTGTTGTGTTTGCTCTAATAATCTGGATAGTTGCTCTTCTGATCAAGGATCCGGGCGGAAGAGTAAGAAAAATGCTTAAAAAGCAGAGTGTGTAAGTCTTATAACCGGAAATTATATGTAATTTGCACCGGAAATAAACCGGTGCAAATTTTTTTTATTTTTATGTTGACAAATAGGCAACAATGTTGTAAAATAGCATCGTTGTTTCGAGGTGTGGCTCAGCTTGGTAGAGCGCTTCGTTAGGGACGAAGAGGCCGCAGGTTCAAATCCTGTCACCTCGATTCATTAGATCAAAGGGCTTTCCGTTTCGGAAGGCTCTTTATTTTTTACCTGTAAGGATTGTACTAAAGAATTAAAAAATCCTTGATATTAAGAGGTATTTGAGTTATTATATTAGATAGTGCTTAAACACCTACAAAATATGCTGAGGACAAACATAATACTTATGAAAAAAAATATAAAGTTCATTGCATTTCTGCTTGTATTGATGATCATGCTTGCAGCCTGCGGAAAAAAATCATCGGACAAGGGGAGTGAGAGCGTCCCTTCTTCAACAAGCGAGAGCAGCGTAGACAGCAGTCAGACTGCTCCGTCGGAAAGCTCTGAGAGCGGGATGCCCACAGTCATGCCTCTTGAAGAGGAAAAACTGCCTGATGATGAATCATCTGCTGAGGATCCTGAAAATTCGGATATTGACATAGACGATCCCAGAGTGGATGAAATGCTTGCCAAGATGAAAAAGGAAGAGAAGATATATCAGCTCTTCATTATAACTCCCGAGCAGCTTGCGGGCGTTAATCTGGTTACCCGTGCGGGTGCAATGACAAAAACATCATTTAACAATAAGCCTGTCGGCGGACTGATATATTTTCCCAAGAATTTTGAAAGTGCCGCACAGATCAAGGAAATGATGAAAAACATGCAGGATTACAGCAAGGCAAGACTTGCCCTTCCCATTTTCCTTGGTATCGATGAGGAAGGCGGAACTGTTTCAAGAGTGGCCGAGAGCGGCAGAGCCGGAGTTGACAATGTTGGGAATATGGCAGAGATAGGTGCTTCAAATGATGCAAACAAGGCATATGAAGCCGGAAATGCAATCGGCAAATATTTATCCGAGCTGGGCTTCAATCTTGATTTCGCTCCGGTTGCGGATGTTCTGACCAATCCCGAAAATGAATCGTTAAAGCTCAGAAGCTTCGGTATGGATTCATCGACAGTTTCCGAAATGACGGTTAGTTTTGCCAGAGGTCTGAATGAAAATAAGATAATTGCCTGCTACAAGCATTTCCCCGGACTCGGTGCCGCAAAAGAAGACACACATCAGCAAACTGCAGTGATTGATAAAAAGCTTGATGAACTTAAAGCAAATGAGCTTAAGCCTTTTGAGGCGGCAGTCAGCGCCGGCGCACAGTTTATAATGGTAGGTCATGCAAATCTCCCTAATGTAAGCACAGAGGATGTTCCTGCAAGCCTTTCCTCGGAAGTAATCGGGATTCTGAGAAATGATTATTCCTATGACGGAATAGTGATCACCGACAGCCTAAGCATGAAGGCTGTAACCGATAAATATGTTGCCGATGCTGCGGCTGTAATGGCATTTAAGGCTGGAGCCGATATGATACTTCTGCCGGCCGATTTTAATATGGCTTATACCGGTATACTTAATGCGGTGAATAATGGTGAAATCAGTGAAGAAAGACTTGACCGTTCCGTAAGAAGAATTTTGCAATTAAAGCTTGCCATGCAGGACGAAGAACAATAAATATTAAAAAAAGCGAGGGCATCAGTCCTCGCTTTCTTTTTCCCATTCTTCCATGGCTGACATCAGTCTTTCGTTGATTTCTTCCTGCTCGCTGCTGAGTTTGTTAAGCTCAAAAGCATTGCTTGCAATCGCCGGATCCTGCATCTTTTCGTCGATGGCAGTCAGACGGTTTTCAAGTTCCTCGATCTCTTTTTCGAGCTTTTCTATCCTGGCCGCTTTTTTTCTTTTTGCGGCTTCGGCTTCTTTTTGCTGCTTCCAGTCAAGCTTTGCTTCGGTGTCGGCCTTGACTTGCTCCTTTTCAATGCCCGTGCCGAAAATCCTTGCTTCAACAATATCACGCTTGGAAATATAATAATCGTAATCCCCGTCATATTCTACAAAGGTTCCGTGGCTCAGGTCCAGAATACGCGTTGCAGTCTTGTTTATAAAATATCTGTCGTGCGAAACATACAGAACCGTGCCCTCATAGCTGTTAATTGCTTCCTCGAGTATTTCCTTACTGTCAATGTCAAGGTGGTTGGTCGGCTCGTCAAGAAGCAGGAGATTGGAGTCCGAAAGCATCAGCTTTGCAAGCGAGACACGCCCGCGTTCGCCTCCCGAAAGCTCTTTTATCAATTTGAAAACATCATCGCCGGTAAACAGAAAAGCGGCAAGAGTATTTCTGACCCTTGTGTTGTCCATATCGGGATATGCATCATGCAGCTCGTCAAACACGGTTTTGTTATCATCAAGTACCTGCTGTTCCTGATCGTAATAACCCGAATATACCTTTGCACCGTAGGTAAAGCTGCCGGAATCGGGAAGCACCTTGCCCCTCAATATCTTTAAAAGTGTTGTTTTTCCTGTCCCGTTTGCTCCGATGACAGCGACTTTCTGGCCTCTTTTTATAAGACAGTCAAAATCGGTAAAAAGAGTGTGGCTGCCGTAGGCTTTTGAAAGTCCCTTTATGGTAAGAACATCGTTTCCGCTTAATATACCCGGAGTCAGCTTAAGCCTCATGGTATCGGCTTCGCCGGCCGGCTTGTCAAGTCTTTCGATTTTATCCAGCATTTTTTCCCGGCTTTCGGCACGTTTAATGGATTTTTCGCGGTTAAATGATTTTAATTTGGTTATTACCTCCTCCTGATGCCTGATTTCTTCCTGCTGCTTGAGATAGGCGTTAAGCTCTGCCTGACGCAGCATTGCCTTTTTGGCGGAATAATCGTCATAATTGCCCGCATAGACACGGGAGCGGGTGTTTTCAAGTTCGATTATTTTAGTTGCAATACGGTTGATAAAATAACGGTCATGAGCGATTATCAGCACGGCTGAACCGATATTGGAAAGATAGTTTTCGAGCCATGAGATAGAAGGAAGATCCAGATGGTTTATGGGCTCGTCGAGGAGAATGATATCAGGTTTCATCAAAAGAAGCTTGGCAAGAGCAACTCTGGTTTTCTGTCCTCCCGAAAGCGTTACTACCTTTTTGTCAAATTCATCCTCGGTAAAACCGAGGCCCTTTAAAACACCGGTGACTTCGCTCTTGTAGGCATAACCGTTTTCTTTTTCATAGGAATGCTGTGCGTCGGTATAGCGTTTCATGAGCTCTCCGAGCTTTTCTCCCTCGGAAAACTGCATCTCATATTCAAGGCTTCTCATCGTTTTTTCAAGCTCGAGCACTTCTTTCTTCATCAGGAGGATTTCATCGTAGATTGAATTATCCGAATTAAAATCCTGATGCTGGGCGAGGTATCCAAGCTTTTTATCCCTGCCGATGATCACGCTGCCGTTATCTGCAGGCAATTCGCCGACTATGATTTTAAACAGCGTGGACTTTCCGGCCCCGTTAAGACCGATGAGAGCCGCCTTTTCATGATCTTCGAGGTGAAATGAAATGTTGTCAAGAATAACATCGGTTCCGAAGCTTTTGCTTATGTTTGAAATCTGAAGTATCATAATAATCCTTTTAGTGTAAAACTGATTTTGGCGCTGAAATATATAATAACATATATCTGTGAATATGTAAAACAGAAATTCCTCCGAAATCCGCCAATAAAAACTTTGAATATATGAAAAACTATGTTAAAATATTGTAAATAAAAAATAATCCATTAAAACGGGGATGCAATCTGACATGAAAATCGATAATATTAAAAATATAATTCTGGACTCGAAAGAGTCAAAGAAGCTCGATGAATATACCATCGAAGCAGGCACGTCATCCGAAACTCTTATTGAAAGAGCCGCTTATGCAATGTCTGAGTGCATAGAAGAAAGTTTCAACAGAAGAAACAGGATATTATGCTTTGCCGGTCCGGGAAATAACGGAACGGATGCTTTGGTACTCGGAAGGATCCTTAAGGGAAAAGGGAGTAAAGTAAGGATCTGCAAAGTCACAAAAACAGGTCTTGAATATTCGGGAGATGAAGAAGTCAATTTTAAAAATGCCGAAATAACTGTTGACGGTATTTTTGGCACGGGCCTTAACAGAGAACCGGAAGGCTGCTTCAAAAAGGCGATAGAGCTTGTAAATGAATCCTATGCTTATGGTTCGAAGGTAATCTCGGTGGATGTGCCGAGCGGTGTTAACTCATCTAACGGTAAGGTATATGAAAATGCTGTTAAAGCCGATATGACTGTAACCTTCGGCTTTATGAAATATGCGCATGTCCTTTATCCCGGTAAGGAATATTGCGGAAAAGTAAAGGTAAAGGATATAGGCTTTGATCTTGGATTTTTTGAAGATAAAGCGTCGAATGAAGGAAATTATCGGTTTGCAGAAATCTGTGACATAAATACCGCTGTAAGACGTTTGCCGGAAAGATTTGAAACCTCAAATAAGGGTAGTTATTGCAATGCTCTGCTTATATGCGGCTGTGAAAAAATACCGGGGGCGGCAGTTCTGTCATCAAATGCGGCATACAGACTTGGAGCAGGCTATGTGACCCTCTGCTCCGATAAAAGCGTAAGAAAGATCGCAGTCGGAGCCGTACCCGAGCTTTTGATTTGCGAAAAGGAAGAAATAATTAGCAGGCTTAACAACAACAGATATGATACCGTTCTTTTCGGACCGGGGGCCGGGAAAGGAGAGGACTGCCGGAAAATCCTCGAATATCTTATTTCACGTAAAAATGAAGAGAAGCAGAAAGCTGATGAAAGGGTACTGATACTTGACGCCGATGCAATAAATCTTCTTGCCGAAAAGCTTGATGAAATTACCGAAAAAGAATCATTTGCTGAAGATAGAGAAAAAATCATTAAACGATTATCGCTTCTGGAAAAAATGTTTCCGGCTTCAACGGTATTCACCCCGCACCGTAAAGAACTTTCAAGACTTCTTTCGATTTCGATGGAAAGACTTTCTGCAGGAAGCAAATGGGTTGCGGATATCATATGCGAAGCAAGCGAGCAGATTTTTGTGCTGAAGGATGCATCAAGCATGGTCTGTACGAAGCACAGGCTGTTTATCAATACCTGCGGAAACAACGGCATGTCAAAGGCCGGCTGCGGAGATGTGCTTGCAGGCATGCTTTCGGCAATATGCGGCAGGTGTAAAGACAGAAATGTGTTGTTTGAACGTGTCTGCAGTGCCGTATACTTGCATTCCGCAGCTGCTGACAGGCTTAAAGAAAAATATTCCGAATACGGAGTGATACCGTCTGAAATCGCTAAAACTGCTGCAGAACTCATTGCCGAAACCAATTTGGAAAACAGTAGAAAATTAGCTTCCCGCAGACAATGACAAAAACGTTAAAACAGGCGATGAGACAGACATTTTATTTCTTGCCGGGCTCATGCTTGTTTCGGGATTTGCATTTATCTGCCTTTCAGGGAAAAAAGAAGCATAAAACAAACAATTGAAATAGCCGGACCTCTGCGAACTTTTTTGGCTCGCAGAGGTTTTTTTATATTGACATTTTCTGCCGCTTTTAAGATAATATATCTGTACCTTTGTGAAAATAATTGGAGGATATGTTTTAATGGACGATACGCCCAGACAGGGCTTTACGGAAAAGCTTAGAAAACTTATAAAAAACAGGGAAGCCAGTGATGAGGAAGTTCTGGCAGTTGTTGACGAGTTTAAAAAACAGGGTTATCTTGAAGACGACGAGGCCGAAATGATATCAAATGTGGTGGAAATGTCGGATACTGTCGCATCCGACGTTATGACTCACAGAACCAGGGTGGATGCCGTTTCGTCGGAGGAGAGCATTGAAAGCGCCCTGCGTATAATGCTTGACGGAAACCATACACGTTATCCTTTGTTTGAAGAAACCATTGACAATATTACAGGCATGCTCTACATAAAGGATCTGATGAGCGCATATATGAACGGCAAGGGAAACGAGAATGTTGCCGGAATCAAAAGAGAAGCGCTTTATGTACCGGAGACCATGCCAATCGATTCGCTTTTTGAAACCCTCAGGGAAAAAAGAACACATATTGCGGTTGTTGTCGATGAATACGGACAGACTGCCGGAGTCGTTACGCTCGAGGATATTATCGAGGAGATAGTCGGGGATATACTGGATGAGTATGATGAGGAAGAGGAAAACATAGATGCCCTTTCCGACGGACAGATACTGATACAGCCCGATACAAGGCTTGATGAGCTCGAGGAAATGACCGGAATCAAAATTGACGAAAAGGATCTTGAAAGCTTTGACACCATAAATGGATTGCTTATAAGCATACTGGGTCACATACCCGAGCGTCAGGAAAAAGCAGTTGTTGAATACGGTGGTTACAAATTTGACATTTTTTCCGAGGAGGGCAGAATAATTTCGGAGATCAAAGCCGACAGGCTGCCCGAAAAATCCGAAGAGGACTTAGCGGAAGAAGAGTAAACATAAAATGAAGATCGGTATACTTTGTGTCGGTAAGCTTAAGGAGGATTATTTCC
>ODAI010607799.1_pt1 | contig 12547 bp, 10 predicted proteins | sample 1539321 | NCBI WGS metagenome assembly ODAI01 (sample SAMN02144231, study PRJEB22623) | gut metagenome | biome: sheep rumen | host: Ovis aries | place: New Zealand
ACTTTTTGAAATGTCATCTAATATTATTGTATCGCATTTTACGTATGCTTTTGAGTGTTCTGCTTCTTTTGTTATATTTACTGTTCCTCTATATGTTGCTTCTCCTCCATTTAGTGCGATTGATTTACTTATGATATTACTTTTTGTATATGGCGCAAGATGTATCATTTTTGCTCCTGCATCTTGTATTTGATTTTTTGTTGCTACTGCAATTGAAATACAGTTTCCGCTTGCGTATTTACCGTTTAATATGCATGATGGGTATTTCATGTTTATTTTTGAGCCGATGTTTCCGTCTATCCATTCCATGGTTCCATTTTCTTCTACTATTGCGCGTTTTGTTACTAAGTTATATACGTCACTTGACCAATTTTGTATTGTTGTGTATCTACATTTAGCGTTTTTCTTAACATAGATTTCTACTACTGCTGCATGAAGCGAGTCTGATGTATATGTTGGTGCTGTACAACCTTCCATATAATGTAGCTCTGAGTCTTCATCTACTATTATTAGGGTTCTTTCAAATTGTCCCATATTCTTTGAGTTTATCCTGAAATAGCTTTGTAGTGGTCTATCTAGTTTTGTTTTTGGTGGAATATATATGAATGTGCCTCCACTCCATACGGCTCCATTTAGTGCTGTATATTTATTTTCATCGTATTTTACAAGATTATTAAAGTATTCTTTAAATAGGTCTGGATATTTTTTTAGTGCTGTATCTGTATCACAGAATATTATGTTTTTTTCTTCTAATTCTTTTATCATGTTGTGATATATTACTTCACTTTCAAATTGTGCACCTACTCCTGCTAGGTATTTTTTTTCTGCATCTGGAAGTCCAATTTTACAGAATGATTCTCTTGCTTCTTTTGGTACTTCTTTCCAATCGTTATGTATTTTATCGTCTATTTTTTTATAGTAGTTTATTATATCAAAGTCTATTTTTAGTTCTGGTCCAAATTTTGGATTATTAAGTTCTATAAATTTTTTATATGCTTTTAATCTAAACTCTTGCATCCAACTAGGTTCTTTTTTTATATTTGATATTTCTATTACTTTGCTTTCATCTATATTTTTTTTCATTGAATTCACCATTATTATTATACTAAATTAATATTCAAAAAAAAAGAAATCTTTACATTTTCTAAGATTTTTTTTCTTTTAATATTTTTTCTATTCCCCACCAGCCAAGTAAAGCGCATTTTTTTCTATTTGGCTGTTTATATATGTCGTTATATGCGTTTGCTTGTTCTAGTAAGTCTTCTTTGTATTCTTTTTCTTCTATCATATTATAAAAGTTATTTATTATTTCTTGTGCTTCACTAATTGTTTTTCCTAATAATGTATCTATCATTACTGATGTTGATGATGTGCATATTGCGCATGCTTCTCCATCAAATCTTATGTCTTTTATTTTTTCATTTTCTAGTTTTACCATTAGATCTACTTCGTCTATACATGATTCATTATTCATATTTATTTTTATATATGTTTCATCGTTTATTAACCCTTTGTTTTTTGGATTTTGATAGTGTTCTAGTATTATACTTCTTTTTGTTTCTTGGTCCATAAAATCGCCTCTTCATGTATTATAGCACATTATTTTATTAATTGCTATTTTTATTTTACATTATTTTATTACCCTTTGTTCTAGAAATTCTCTTTTTGGTTTTATAGTTATTCCTTTACTTTTAAAACCTGATAATTCTTGTAATGTTATTTCATCTATTCTAATATTGTTTGGTTTTTCTATTATGCTGTTTTGTCTTTTTGCATAATAATTTATCAAATCATCTTCTACTACCATCCATTTTATATCATTATATAGTGGTGCATATCCTTGCAATTCTTCTTTATTATTTGGATCATCATAGTCAAAATATTCTTCTTTATCTTGTTTTATTATTCCAAATGTTACATCATCAAAACTAAAGGTATTTGTTTCTTCATCATATACTAAGTTTAGTTGATGCCCTACAAACTGATTGTTGTGTTTAATCATACAGTTTATACATATTGAGTATATTCCTACTTTTTCTAATAACAGTTTATATATTTGTGAAAAGCCATTACATATTCCTTTATCTGATATTAATGGTTCTAGAAATTCTTCCATAAGATTTCTTGAAAATCTTTTTTTAGGATCTTTTTCAATGTAGTTTTTTAGTATATTACTAAAATATTCTTCATTATATTTTTTTTACAAACTAAATATTCATATATTCTTTTTCTTTTTTCATATTTTGTCATTTTAGCAATATCGTAATTAAAAAAAATCAGTTTGATTGTTTCATTTAACATATTATCTATTTGTTTTTTTGATAATTCATTCCATATTATTGTCATTATATCATTCACTTTCTTTTTTTATTTTATCATTTTTTTTGTAAAAATAAAAGAAGCTTATTTAGCTTCTACGATTAATTTTATTGCTGTTCTTTCTTCTCCTTCAATTACAATATCTGTAAATGCTGGGATGCATACGAGATTTTTTCCGGATGGGGCTACGAATCCTCTTGCAATTGCGATTGCTTTGATTGCTTGATTAAGTGCTCCTGCTCCTATTGCTTGTATTTCTACACTTCCTGTTTGTCTAATTACGTTTGCAAGTGCTCCTGCTACTGAATTAGGATTTGATTTTGTTCCTACTTTTAATGTTTCCATATTTAATAATTCCTCTCTTTCTACACTAAATTATATTTAGTTTTTTTTAGATTAGAACTATATTTATATTTTTAATTCGTTTATTTTTATTATTTTTTGTTTTGTTGTTGTATATCCTAGGTGTCTTTCTGGGTGTGAAGATCCGTGAAAGTCGCTTCCACCTGTCATTAGTAAGTTGTATTTTTTTGCTAGTAGAATATATCTTTTTACATCTTTTAGTGTATGAATACTATTATATATTTCTATTCCGTCTAGTCCTTTTTCTATAAATGATTCTATTATATCTTCTATATATATGTTATATGTTTCTTCTATTTCTTTTGGGTGTGCAAGTACGGATATACCATTTGATTCGTTTATTATTTTTATTATTTGTTCTATGTTACTTCTATGTGTTTTTATATTAGGAATATTTGAAAGGTATTTGTCGTAAATTTCTTTTTTTGTTCCATAGCCTTTTTGAATTAGTAGTTTGCAAATATCTATTCTTCCTAGTGTTCCTTTTTTTTCTAGTAGTTCTGTTTTTTCTGTATCACTTATTTCTATTTGATATATTGTTTTTAAGTATTCAATTATTGTTTTTATTTTTTTTATTCTTCTTTTTTTTATTATTTCACATTCGTTATTTAGGTCTATATTTTTATCATCTATATTATAACCTAAGATATGGCAGTTGTATGTGTTATTAATTGATGAAAATTCTACTCCTTTAATATATTTTATATTTTCTGGTATTTTTATTTTTTCTATTTCACTGCATGATTTTATATTATCATGATCTGTTATTGAAAACATATCAATTCCTAGTTCTAGTATCATATTAATTATTTGTTCTACTGTGTAATCTCCATCTGAATTGCTTGTGTGTATATGCATATCTACCATATTTTCAGCCTCCTAGTTAAATTTTATCATTTTAAAAGAAAAAGAACAATAATTGTTCTATATTTCTGTATTATAAAGGCTTCTATATATTTCTGATTTTTCTAGTAATTCTTTATGTGTTCCTGATGCTTCTAATTTTCCTTTTTCTATTATATGTATTATATCTGAGTCTATTATTGTTGATAATCTATGTGCGACAATTATTATTGTATGATCTTTTATTAGGTTGTCTATTGTCATTTTTATGTATTCTTGTGATTCATTATCTAGTGCACTTGTTGCTTCGTCGAATAGTATTATTTTAGTGTTTAGTAGGAGTGTTCTTGCGATTGCTATTCTTTGTTTTTGTCCACCTGATAAGTTTACTCCGCCTTCTCCTATTATTGTGTCATATTTGTTTGGTAATGACATTATGTAATCATCTATATATGCTTTTTTACATACTTCTCTTATTTCGGCTAGTGTTACATCTTTCTTTACTATTTCGAAGTTTTCTTTAATTGAAATGTTAAATAGGAATGGTGTTTGCCTTATTATTGAAATGTTTTTTCTAAGTGATTCTTCTGTTAGTTCATTTATATTTATGTTATCTATTGTTATTGTTCCTGATGTTGTATCAAAGTATCTCAATAATAGGTTAAATATTGTTGATTTCCCATTTCCACTTTTTCCTATTATTGCGATTTTTTTGTTTGGTTCAAGTTTTAGATTTAATCCTTTTAGTGTATATTCTTCGTCTTCTGTGTATTTGAATTTTACGTTTTTAAATTCTATTATTCCTTGTGTGTTATTTAATTTTTTTTCTCCAAATTTTTCATCTTTGTATAGTCTATTATTTATTATTTCGTCTATTCTTTTTAGTGATACTGATACTTTGTTATAGTTTATTCCAAAGTCACTTATGGATTCTACTACATCGTCTATTCTCCATATATACATTTCTATTGTTATAAATAGTGATAGTGACATTTTATTTTGTATAAATAGATAACCACATGTTGCGAGTATTATAAATTGTAATATGAAATAAACTAAGCTATTTAAGTTATAGTATATTACTTCATATTTTTTTATTTTCTTTTGTTCTTTGAAGAGATTGTCAAAGTTTTTAAACATTTTATTTTCGATGTTTTTCTTTATATTAAGTGCTTTTATTTCTCTTATTCCTGTTAGATTTTCTGTTGCTGATTTAACATATGAGTCTGATTCTTTTTTTATTTTTTCTTGTGTTTTTTTAATTTTTGGGAAAAATTTTGTTGATATTATACCCATTATTACTCCAAATACTAGTATTTCTATGCCTAGTATTAGTGATGTTTTTATTGCAAGTATGAATACTAGTATTACTACTATTGATCTACATGTCATTTTTATTAATCGCGCTAGTAGTTCCATTACTCTATCTGGGTCTGTTACCATTCTATTTATGAATTCTCCTACTCCTATTTCTTCGAATGCGATTGCTGGAAGTTCTGTTATTTTATGGTATAGGTCTTTTAGAACGTTTTTTGAAAATTTTATTTCTAGGTGGTTATATAGGAAATCTCTTGGTGCTGATAAAATTACGTAGAAAAATATAAATGATGACTCCCATATTATTAGATAAAATAAAAACATCCTAAAATTCATATTGGTAAGATGTTCTAAAGCTAGTCCCCAGAGTATTGCTGATAATAATCCTGGTATATAGGTTAAAATAACTAGTGTTAAATATGTAAATAACTTTAGTTTTTCATCTTTTAAATAATGCCATAATATTTTCCAATTATTTTTTAATTTCATAGTTTTCCTCCTTTACATGTGTAATTTTAACATAAATATCATTGTTATGCAAGAAAAAATCTAGATTTTAGGTCTAGATTTTGTTATATTTATTTTTATTTTTTATAGCGATATATCCAATTGTTGCTAATAGAATTGTTCCAGCAGTCGCAATTATTGATGTAGATATTCCTGTTTTTGGATTTTCTGTTGTTGTACTTTCCCATTTAGCGTATACATCAACTGTATAAATTAATTTTCCATTTTCTTCTGTTGGTGTATATTTTTGTATTACTTCACTGTAATTTTCAAGGTCAAATTCTTTTGTTAATGAAGAGTCTATGTACCAGCCTATAAATCCATATCCATCTCTTGTAGTTGTTGATAATGTTATTTTTTTATCAACTCCTTCAACTGGATCAATTGTAAATGATATTGGTGCAATTTCTGTTCCACCATTTGTGTGATAAATTAGTTTAATTTCAGCTTCTTGTGTTGATAGTAAATACCAGTTTTTATCTGTACCATTTACTAACTTATATTCTGCTCCATTTGGTGCGATTGCTGTTACTTCTACGCTTTCTTGAGAAACGCTATTTACATGCCATCCAGCTAATTCATTTTCATACTTTTCGTATACTTGCGTATTTATTTCACCTTGTCTAATGAACTTATTAAAGTTATCTTCTGTTAAACCTGTTTCTGTTGTTATGATGTTTGTTATTTCTGTATCATTAATTCCTTCTATTACTGGTATATGTGATTTTACAATAACTTTTACTTGATCAGCAGATGTTTGTGTTCCATTTTGTGTAAGATAGTATGCTAATGAGTACTGAACATAATATGCCCATTTAGCCCATTGAGTTTTTTGACTTTCATAATCTGTTAGAGAAACTGAATTATAATATCCTGTTCCTAAATATCTAATTAATTCTTGATCTCTTTGATCAAAAAATCCATTTTGGAAATTATTATCTCCACCATCAGTATGCATTAATGGTACAAGTTTTCCAATATTTATATTATGTGCGTTAGCTAATGCACTTGCTCCTGTTGTCGATTCAACTGCATATGCTTCTAGCATAACTGCTGCATTGTGTTTAAATTCTGTATTAAGTGGTTCTGTAATATATTCTTTAATTTTGTTGAAAGCTTCTTCTGCCTTTACTTTAGTTAATGATATTGTACTTGTACTAAATAATGTTATGATTGCTAAAGCTGTCGTTGCGATTTTTTTTATTCTTTTCATATTTCCTCCTACTTTCTAGTATGTATATATTATAAAACATATTGACTTTAAAATCAATATGTTTCTTTATTTTAGTTATGTAAAGTTTTGTCTATTATTGTTTTAATAGTGGTTTTAGGAATTTTCCTGTATATGATTCTTTTACTTTAGCCACTTCTTCTGGAGTACCAATTGCAACTATATTTCCCCCTTGGTCTCCTCCTTCAGGTCCTAAATCTATTATGTAGTCTGCTACTTTTATTACATCTAGATTATGTTCGATTACTATTACTGTATCTCCATTGTCTACTATTCTTTGAAGTATTACTAATAGTTTTTTAATATCTTCACTGTGTAAGCCTGTTGTTGGTTCGTCTAGTATAAATAGACTTTTTCCAGTAGGTTTCTTTTGTAGTTCTTTTGCAAGTTTTACTCTAGCTGCTTCTCCTCCTGATAATGTTGGTGCGCTTTGTCCAAGTTTTACGTATGATAGTCCAACATCTTGTAGCATCTGTAATTTATTTTTTACTTTTGGATGATTTTCGAAGAAAGTAAGTGCTTCTTCTACTCTCATTTCTAGTACATCATATATCGATTTTCCTTTGTATTTAATCTCAAGTGTTTCACTATTATATCTTGTTCCATGGCATACTTCACATGGTACATATACATCTGGTAGGAAGTGCATTTCTATTTTTTTTACTCCATCTCCCCAACATGCTTCACATCTTCCTCCTTTTACATTGACTGAGAATCTTGATTTATCGTATCCTCTTATTTTTGCTTCTTTAGTTTGTGTAAATACATCTCTTATGTCGTCAAATACTCCTGTATATGTTGCGGGATTTGATCTTGGTGTTCTTCCTATTGGTGCTTGTGATATATCTATTACTTTATCAATGTTTTCTAGTCCTTTTATTTCTTTATATTTTCCTGGTTTTAGTTTTGTTTTATATAGATTTGATGCGACTGCTTTATATAGTATTTCGTTTATTAAGCTACTTTTTCCTGATCCTGATACTCCTGTTATACATGTTAGTGTTCCTAGTGGAAATTTTACGTTTATATTTTTTAAGTTATTTTCTCTTGCTCCTTTTATTTCTAAGAATTTTTTATTTCCTTTTCTTCTTTTTTCAGGTATCTCTATTTTTCTTTTTCCTGATAGATACTGTCCAGTGATACTATTCTCATTTTTCATTACTTCTTCTGGTGTACCGTACGCTACTATTTCTCCTCCATGTATTCCTGCTTTTGGACCTATGTCTACAAGAAAGTCACATGCACGCATAGTGTCTGTATCATGTTCTACTACTATTAGTGTGTTTCCTAAGTCTCTCATTTCTAGCATTGAGTTTATTAGTCTTTCATTATCTCTTTGGTGAAGTCCTATGCTTGGTTCGTCTAGTACATATAATACTCCTGTTAGTCTTGATCCTATTTGAGTTGCAAGTCTTATTCTTTGGGCTTCTCCACCTGACAAGGTTCCTGCTGTTCTATTAAGTGTTAAGTATTCTATTCCTACATTTATTAAGAATTCTAGTCTTGAATTTATTTCTTTTACTATTAGTTCTGATATTTCTTGTTGTTGTTTAGTAAGCTTTAAGTTTTTCATAAATTCATGTAAGTCTTTTATACTTAGTTTTGTTACTTCGTAGATGTTCTTTTTATTTATTAATACTGACAATACTGATTCGTCTAGTCTTGATCCATGACATGTTGGACATTCTAGTTCTGTCATGTAGTTTTCTATCCATTCTCTAATCCAAGAACTTTTTGTTTCTATGTATCTTCTTTCTAGGTTTGTTATTATTCCTTCAAAGAAGTCTTTTTTTGTTCTTGTGTTTCCTGTTTTTGATTTATATTTAAATTCTAGTATATGTTTTGAACCATATAAAATTATATCCAGTTCTTCTCTTTTAAGTTCTTTTACTGGTTTATCTAGGTCTATATTATAGTAGTTTGCTGCTGTTTGAATTTCTGTGTATGTTGTATTATCTTCGTCTGTGTTTATTGCTACTATTGCGCCTTCGTTTATACTTTTTGTTTTATCTGGTATTATTAATTCTTCGTCAATTTTATATTGGATTCCTAGTCCTTTACAGTCATGACATGCTCCATATGGTGCGTTAAATGAAAACATTCTTGGTTCTAGTTCTGGTAATGAAAAATCACAATCTGGACATGCATATTTTTCACTCATTAGAAATTCTTCACTACCTACTACATCTATTAATACTTTTCCACTAGCTAGTTTTGCAGCATGTTCTATTGATTCATATAGTCTTGATCTAATTCCTTCTTTTATTATTAGTCTATCTATTATTAGTTCTATGTTATGTTTTTTTGTTTTTGAAAGTTCTATTTCTTCTGATAAATCAAATTCTATCCCATCTATTCTAATTCTTACATATCCATCTTTTCTATAAGTATCTAATAGGTCTTTAAATGTTCCCTTTTCTCCGTGTATTGTAGGTGCCATTACTCTTATTTTTGTATTTGGTTCTAAGTTTAGTACTTGGTTTGTCATTTCTTCTATGCTTTGACTTGATATTGGTTTTTTGTGGTTTGGACAGTATGGTACACCAATACGAGCAAACAATAGTCTTAAGTAGTCATAGATTTCTGTTATTGTTCCTACTGTACTTCTTGGGTTTTTGTTTGTTGTTTTTTGATCTATTGATATTGCTGGTGATAATCCTTCTATTGAGTCTACGTTTGGTTTTTCTGATCCTCCTAGAAATTGTCGTGCATAAGCGCTTAATGATTCTACGTATCTTCTTTGTCCTTCTGCGTATATTGTATCAAATGCAAGTGAACTTTTTCCTGATCCTGATACTCCTGTCATTACTATTAATTTGTTTTTTGGTAGTTCAATACTTACATTTTTTAGGTTGTTTTCTCTTGCTCCTTTTACTATTATTTTATCCATATTTACCTCCAAAGTGTTTTTATTATACTACAAATTTTTAATTTTTGTTATGAAATTTTTACCATTTTATTTTATCATACATTTGTTTGTTTTACAAGTGTTAAAAAAAGATAGTTTTACTATCTTGATCTTATTGTGTTTACATAGTTGTTTACTTGTGTTGCCCATGTTGTTGAAGCTGCATATTTTTTATTCATTAATTCTGGCGTGTTTAAACCTATTCCAAAGTAGTTATTTGCTAAATTATCTATGAATCCTTTTATTCCATCTTCTAATGTTTCAAATCCTCTATATCCACCGCTTCCACATACTGGTGAACCTTTTTGTCCTCCAACGTTATTGCATTCTCTCATTAGTGTACTACATGTTCCGTTGCATCCTGTTTCATGGAGTGAAATAGCTACTGCTATATATGGATCCACTCCTTTTTCTAAACAATATGATGCATAAAGATATCCGTATCCAGATAATTCGTTTTTTAGACTTCTATTTAGTTTTTCTACTAGTTGGTCCATTGTTAGGCCATCATATACTATTAATGTTTTTAAATATTCTTGATATTCTTGGTAGTTTTTTTCATTTTTTTCTATTATTTCAAGATTTAGCTTATTTACTAAGAATTTATCGAATGTTGTTATTGTTATTTTATCTATATTTGCTTGAGCTTGTTCGTATTCACGTGCAACCTCATATTTTTTTTGATATTCTTTTTTTTGAATTTTTTTGTATGCGTTAAGGTCGATTGTTATTATTCCTAGCATTACTACAAGTAATGTAGATAGTTCTATAATCTTTTTCAAAATATTCACCCTTTACATTCTACCTAATTGTTTCCAATAGGTAGATAAATTTTATCATATATTCGATAAAATGTCAAATTGTGTACAATCTTTTAGCATACTAAAAGAAGCTCTATTTTAGGGCTTCTTTTCTTGATAGGTTTAGTCTACCTTTTTTATCGTATCCAAGGGATTTAACTATTATTTCGTCTCCAACTTTTACTATATCGCTAGGACGTTCTACTCTTTTTTCATCAAGGTGTGAAACGTGTACTAATCCTTCTGTTCCTGGCCATAGTTCTACGAAGCATCCAAAGTCTTCTACTTTTACTACTTTTCCTGTATATATTTTTCCGTCTTCTACTTCTTTTACTACGTCTTTTATCATTTGTGCAGTTTTATCTATTATTTCTTGGTTACTATGATATATTATTACTCTTCCGTCGTCTTCTAGGTCTACTTTTACTGCATTTACGTCTGTTACTGCTTTTACGTTACTTGCTTCAAGGATAATTTTTGTTATCATCTCTCCACCTTTTCCAATAACGTCTTTTATTTTATTTGGATTTATTTCAAATGTCATTGTTTTTGGTGCATATTTTGATACTTCTTTTCTTGGTTCTTTGATTTGTGCTTCTATTACATCTAGTATTTGCATCCTTGCTTTTTTTGCTTGTGCGAGTGCACGCTCTAATATTTCTTTTGTTATTCCTTTTATTTTTATATCCATTTGAAGTGCGCATATTCCGTTTCTTGTTCCTGCAACTTTGAAGTCCATGTCCCCTAGGTGGTCTTCCATTCCTTGGATATCAGTTAAGATTGTATAGTCGTCTTTGTCTGTTATTAATCCCATTGCGATTCCTGCTACTGGGGCTTTTATTGGTACACCTGCTGCCATTAATGCCATACATCCTGCACATATACTTGCTTGTGATGATGAACCATTTGATTCTAGTATTTCTGATACAACTCTAATTGTGTATGGGAATTCTTCTTCTGATGGTATTACTTGTTGAAGTGCTCTTTCTCCTAAGGCCCCGTGTCCTATTTCTCTTCTTCCAGGTGCTCCATATCTTCCTGTTTCTCCTACTGAGAATTGTGGGAAGTTATAATGAAGCATGAATCTTTTTTCTGCTTCAAGGGACAATCCATCTAATATTTGATGTTCTCCTAAAGCTCCTAGTGTAACTACTCCTAGCGCTTGAGTTTGTCCACGTGTAAATAGTGCTGATCCATGTGTTCTTGGAAGTAGGTCAATATCTGTTGATAATGGTCTTATTTCATCCATTGCTCTTCCATCTGCACGAGTTTTTTCTTTAACTACTATTTGTCTAAATATTTCGTATTCTATTTCTTCTAGTACTAGTTTTACTTTTGTTATTAGTTCTTTTAATTCATCATCTTTTAGATTTTCATTTTCTTTTTCGTATTTTTCTACTACTTCTTCTTTTACTTTATCAATTGCTTCGTATTTTTCTATCTTATCAAGTATTCTCATCGCTTTATTTAGTTTATCTTCTGATAGTTGTCTTATTTCTTGTTTTAGTTCTTCTGTAATTTCTAGAACCTCATATTCCATTTTTGGTTCTCCTACTTCTGCTATAATTTTTTCTTGGAAAACGCATAATTCTTTTACAGCTTCATGTCCAAACATTAGGGCTTCTAACATATCTGATTCAGATACTTCTTTTGAGCCACTTTCTACCATGTTTATTGCTTCTTTAGTTCCTGCTACTGTTAATTCTATGTCTGTAAGTTCTAATTGTTCTGCTGTTGGATTTATTATTAATTCTCCATTAATTCTTCCAACTTTTACGCCTGCAATTGGTCCATCAAATGGTATTTTTGATATGCTTGTAGCTAAACTTGATCCGAACATTGCTGCTAGTTCTGGTGAGTTATCTTGATCTACTGATAGAATTGTATTTACTATTTGTACTTCGTTTCTGAAGTTATGTGGGAACATTGGTCTCATTGGTCTATCTATCATACGTGCTGCAAGTGTGGCATTATCTGTAGGGCGCCCTTCTCTTTTTATAAATCCTCCTGGTATTTTTCCTACTGAGTATAGTTTTTCTTGATATAGTACCATTAGTGGAAAGAAGTCTGATAGTATATTTGCGTTTTTACTTACTACTGCTGTTGATAGTACTACTGTATCTCCATATCTTACTAATACTGCGCCATGTGCTTGTTTTGCTAGTTCTCCTATTTCTACTACTAGTTTTCTTCCTCTGAAGTCTAATTCGTATATTTTTTTCATAATTACCTCCTATTTCAAAAAAATAAAGACACTAA
>ODAI011427419.1_pt1 | contig 12547 bp, 11 predicted proteins | sample 1539321 | NCBI WGS metagenome assembly ODAI01 (sample SAMN02144231, study PRJEB22623) | gut metagenome | biome: sheep rumen | host: Ovis aries | place: New Zealand
CCAGTTGAGAAACGGAAGGAAATTGAGTTTGCCCGCGTTAGCTGCTGACTCCGGTCGGGCTACGCCCTCCCTCCGTCAGCAGCTAACGCCCTCTTCTTTCAAACTCATTTTCTTGGTCTCACATCATTGACAAACGTACATTTTTACTAACCGGCGGCTGCTTCTCTTCGGTAAACAGCGCGGCGATGCTTTTCTCTTTAAGCTCCGGCAGGAAAACAACATGATTCTGGTACGCAACGCTCAAGATTCCTCTGCTCTCACTGTTCGGCGAAGAAGAAGCATCCAGTAGGATCTCAACTCTTGCCGTTTTTTTCGCCAGAGTTTCTAACGTCCCAAGCTCCACTACCCAGATGAAGTGAGGGAAAGCTTGATGCATATATAGGGTAGCAAGAGTCTGCATGATATCCTGGTTCGCGTCACGTGTCATATTTTTCAACTTATGATTTCTGTATTTGCTTGAGGCGGTCAAATACAATCTCCAGACGATAGGATTGTCTTTGCATTTCCCCCATTCAGCATCCCTGTATTCTTCACGAATTGAGTTCAAAAAGATCTCATCATGAAGAAACTCTGCAAAGAGTACATCTCTTGCCTTTGGAGCGTCAATATAGACTCGACGGTAGAGCGGAACAATCATTGAGTCCTGATCCTTTATAAGCTGTTTTACCCCTTCGTTTTCGTTCGTCAGATAGTTCTCATTTTGTGGCTGTAGTTTTTGAACAATCTTATTGTAGTATTCTGTGGATATATCTTCCAGCGACACCGCCCTATATGGAGCGCAATTGTCATCCATGATAATATACTGTTCTGTCAGCGCAGATGTGCTAAGGAGGAACAGATTCTCGTAAGGTTCGTTCTTAACGGCTTTTTCCAATTGAGCAGCACTTGGTGTTCTGCAAATTGGTGTACAACCTATGCAATTCACTGCATGTCCAGGAAGCCCCAGAATGAAGGGTATGCCGGATTCAACATAGATATGAAGTGTTTCCTTAAAATGCTCGATGTCGTGATAGAGGCGCGGATATAAATGCGTTTCCATGAGTACTTTTGCCATATACTCATTTAGCAGCCCATTCGCTGGCAGGACGCGCTGATAATAATTTCTCTCAATGTGGCTCAATATCTCATTTGGCATAAGTACTCTGTATTCAGGATACTTTCTACCGTAGTAGCCAATCAAATTGTAAAGACTCGTCTGAGCACAGGTCATAGTCTCATTATCTTGACTGGAGAAAGGGAAGGCTGAGTACTGAATCAAAATGCCACCTATGTTTGATTGAAAATGACAGGTTTGTAGTCTCGCACTCAGTACGATTTTTTTAGGGTCAATCAGTGTCTTGCCTATCGTACCGAGATAAAGCGGTCGAAGAACCACAATGCCGATAAAACGTTTAGTCAAGGACTCGGCCTCTTCTTGCAATAGATCCGTATAACTGATTTCTCCCTCAAAGAACGCAAGTCTTATGCAGTTTCGAGGGATTTCGCGGTATTTTTGCGAAAAATAAATATAATAGGAATCACGGTGTTGCTTATCGACATACTCAGTTTCGATAACGACACTGACTCGCGTCCTGCATCGGAAAGTGCAAATTATCTCTTCCAAACGATAGGATTGGTGCATATACTGAGGAAAAGATGCCGACAGCTCTGCTACGAAAATATTCACTTCATGGTCAAATGCCACTTGATCATTGTTTCCAAAATAACGAATCTCCATACAGTTAGCTCCTAAGTATAGGTTTATTCTGCATAGGTGTACTCGATGGCGTCGATCCCAGTATACTCAATAGCAAGACGACCGGTTTTACCTCGACTATCAGTCGCTGATTCTAACTTCATATCTTTGTCATAATAGCAATACTCTTCAAGAATGAGGATTGGAGCTTCATATTCGTTAATCACCTCGACGAGGTTTCCAAATACAAAACCATCCTTGTTCTTAAGTCTAATTCTGACAACTGGTCCTTCGCCTGCAGGAGCATCTTGGAATATTTTAACGAATATATTATTAGTAATTCCTGCTTTGAATACTTTTTTGAATAAACCTCGAATCCATTTGCAGCGTTGGAGCAAACCAAAGACAATTCCGCCGACAAGTGCGTATAGAATTTGAGACATCAGCTCTCCCAAACATGCGCTATACCATCTTGAACTAATCACAAAGGAGACATAGCTGACCATTACGCAGGACAGAAGGTAACGCGTGAAATCTGCTTCCCGATGCCGGCAAGATATATAATTCATGATTGCAAAAAAGATCACGCCCGGAACTACAAACTGTATAACGAGCGTGACGTTTGTCAGTATTTCAACAAGATCGTCCACGCAGATTCTCCTTTATAATCAATCAGTCAATCTCTTCACATTTGCTTTTTGGCTCGTATCATTTGTAACCGTCTTGCTTTTTTTCTTTGGCTTCTCTTTCTGAAAGGCTCCGTAGTCCTTTCCTTCCGTACTAACCTCGTTGTAAGTAAGGTTTCCCTTTTCAGAACCGCTGTTGTTATTAACCCCCCACATCAAAATCCCTCCAAATTAACGTTTGCCTAGATGCCGTGTTAGACAAGGCCACAACTAAACTTCCGTTGCACAAGTCCTTTCACTGTACTATGACATTTATTATATAACATTTATATTATATCATATAATAAATATTTTTACAACTCTTTTCTACAGTTTTCGAATGGGAAGGTTTTTATATAAACGGTTTGCACAAAATAAATACATGTTTTTCGAAAAAGGATATTCTGCGCTGATAGAAAATAGAAAAACACAGGATGCATGCGCATAATCTGCAACGGGTGATCAATCTGTATGTTTTTGGACGCAAACTCAATAAGGACGGGTTTACAGCCTATGTAGGGAACACGCCATTAACCATTACTGTCGAAATCCTTTCCGATGCGGGCCAACCGGAGGTCGAATGGCTTGCAAGTGACACCGACTCTGTGACCTTTTCGGTAAGCGAGGATGGGATGAGCTGTGGATTTACGGCATTCAAACCATCAGGGAAAAATGAGCTGACGGTACGTTGCTATGGGTATGAGCTTGTTGTTCCGGTATACCTCTGGGAGTATTAAAAAAGCATAGAAAAGCGACGTTGATTGTATTCCATGCCGCTTTTGTGTGTGATGGTCTTTCTAAGCAGTTATTCCTCTTCCAGGTTCAATAACGAATCCAGTTCAAGCCCCAGATACTCGGCGTCGCTCATGGCCTTGAGCTTTTCAATGCAGGATTCGGTAAAGGTCTTGAGCTCTGCATCATCCGGGCCGAGATAGCCGCGCATTTCCTCCAGCGCGTCGATCAGTCCCTGCCGAGTGCCGGAGGCGTTGTACAGAGCCATGAATTCCTGCTCGTCAAAAGAAATGCTGTTGTTCACGATTTTTGCCATAGGTCAAATCTCCCTTTCTGCGCTCTTTTTCGGCGCTGTCTGTTTTCTTGCCTGCGGCGGCGGGCTCTTGAGCTTTTCCATCACCGAGGGCTTCCTGGCCCTGTTTTCTTCCTTGACCGCATTGTAGAGCTCGAGGACGGAAATGCTTTCTCCGCGCTTGACCTGTTCCTCCAATTCGGCCACGGTAGGCTGCTTTTGGCCGTTGTTGATGATGCCGTCGATCATGCCGTAATCGTCCTCGGTAGACAGTTCTGCAGCCTTCAAATAATTCTCCGGCTTGCGGAAGTCCGGCAACTCTTGGAAGCCAAAGCTGTCGCAGTAATAGTAAGATACATGACCGTCCTGCTTGATGGCAACGATGTCGCTGACGGACAGGCTGTGCCCACCGAAATCTCCGGGGCGATCCAGATTGAACTTTTCATAGAGCTTGTCAAGATCCATAGGCTCTGTCGCCGGTGCGGTATAGCACAGATCATAGTTGCCGCGCTGCACGGAGAGGCTGTCCTTCGTCAGCTCTTCCATGCTGCGGAACGCATAATCTCGGATCAGACCGTCCTTCACCTGGTAGATCGCAAAGCAATCGCCGGGATAGGCGTCTAAGGCCGCCTCCCGCTGCTCCTGGTTCTTCAGACGATCCTGCAGATGTTCGCGGAATTGCGGATGGAGCTGCCAGTCCTGCGCATACATGGCGAAGACGGTTCCCTCCGGCTGGCTGGCAATATCTTCGGCGTCAACGGCCATAACCATTTCGCCGCCGTCCATATAGTAGACCATCCAGTTGCTTTGACATTCCTCTAATGCCCGATCTCGGCTGAGGGGCAGCATTTTCAACCCTTCGTCGCCAAACGGAGCTAGAGAATCCATGCTCATCGTGGAATCAGGCACGGGGTAGGTGTCCAAAACGGCCACTTCCTGTTCGCCCAACACTTTCTTCGCGTCGATCCCGCGCTCTTTGCAGACCTCCCGGAAGTTCCGATCAATGTCTGTAATGAGAGAAGAAGCCGTTTCGTTGATGGTGGTGAGGCTGTTCTTGAGTTCGGAGACCTCCTTACTGCTGGACCAGCTTGCGAGATAGCCGAAGCTGTTTTCGCCGGTCTCAATGCCGTAATACTGGCAGACGGAATAGGCCACGCTTTCTGCCTCAACTTCCTGGGTATTCCGATCCTTCATGTGATCTTCATAGAACTGTTTGAGTGTGGAGCTGCCATCTTTGATGCGCAGCTCTTCTCCCTCCTGCATGACGTGAGCGCCGGTGGCGGAAAGCTCTATGGGCTTTGCCAGCACAACCGTGCCTGATCGGTGGCTGTTGCTGGTCACTTTCTTCTCGATGCTGTGGATCACATGATCGTGGTTGCTGCGCAGCTCATACTTGAACAGGCCACCGGGGAGCGATGCTTCGTCGATCTGCCCTTTGGTAAACAGGCAGGGCATGCCGAGAATTTCCGCGTGATCGTACTCTGTGGGATCGTCCTTTGCCGGGAAAACAGCATTATGCAGCTTGGCGTGGGTGATCTCATGGACAAGCGCGGCGACAGTCTGTGCCTCGCTCATGCCCTCACGGATGGCTATGGTCTGCTTTCCTTCGCGGAATACGCCGTCGCAGTCCTGGTTCATGTCTTCAAAGCTGACCGACACGGGCGAGGAGCGCTTCAAAGCCTCCACAAAGGCCTCATACTGCTTCACATCGCCTTTGATCGCGGACGCCAGCTCCGGCAGCGGCTCGCCCTCGGTCTGAGACAAGTCGAAGACCGTGGCCACACGGAAACGCGGGATGGAGATTTGCTTTTCCTCCATGATGGCCTGCCCGTTTTCATCCAGCATGGGCGCTTTGGTATCGGGGTCGAGCTTAACTCTCTCTACGGTTTTCTTGGAGATCGCCGGGGCGATGATCTTGATGCCCTTTTCGCCCTTCTTGACATTCCGCTTGAATTCGTCCCGCCACTTGTTGAAGCCCGCCACACGGGTGGCGTCTGGCTTCTGCATGAAGATCAGCATGGTATTGTTGAAGGAATAACGGTGAAAACGGCTCATGGTCTGCAGATACTGCTGATACTTGCCGCTGGTGAACACATCCCGGATACCGCTTTCGATACTGTCCGTGATCTCCTTCAAGCGCTCCCGGTTGCTCTTTTTCGGCGGGTCCTGCGCTTCGGCGGGGACGGGGATCTCCTGCTCGATGGGCTGTCCGGCCAAATGCCGGTCGAACTGCTCCTTCTCATAGGCATAGATGTAGGCGTTATACGCTCCACGGTTAGGATTGAGTCGGAGCATATAGCTGTTCTTATCCGTATCCGCACGAAAGACAAACTCCTGACCGTTATCCAGCGCAGCCTCGGGGTGCGCATTGCAATAAGCATACAGGGCAGCTCTGCTCGTGAGGATGCCGTTATACTTCGGGTTCTTCTGCAGCTCATGGATGAACTGATCGAACTCGTCCTTGAAGGCCTGCGTTTTGAGCTTCGGCTGATGGTCGCCCCAGGAGCTGAAGAACTGCGTGCCGGTATGCCCCATGTCGGCCCGCAGATGGCCGATGCAGCCGCTGTCTTTGAACAGCTCCGGCTGCGTATAGCTGAATCCGCGCTCATCCGGGGTAGCGGCGCGGACCATAATTCTTAGTTTATCTGGCATTTTTCACTTCCTTTTTAGATTCTTCTGTCACGCTCTAAAACTGTAAAAACGGGGGTAAGAGTGAAATCGTATTACCCCCGTTGAATTACAGCCCCGAAAGCCGCATAACCACTGGCTTTTTTACGGCCTAAAACGTGACACTTGAGCGCTGTTTCCGCTTTCTTTCTGCGGCTTTTTTCCGCTTGATCTGGTCCGCACATTCCGTGCAGTAAACAGACCGGCTCCCGCTTGGTACAAAGAGTTTCCCGCACACGGCGCAGGGCTTCGTTTTCCCTTGATCGCCGGTCAGTTCCACGTACAGCGGAAAATATGCAGGGAGCACCGCACGGATGAACCACTTGCAGATCAGAGAGCGCGTAATGCACTGCGGGCAGGGCGTGTCCAGCAGGACACAAAAGCCGTCATAACAGTTGCAGCATTCTTTCTTGGCCAGCTTATATACCTTCCTGGCCTGCGCCTCGGTCATGCGTATCGCCTCTGCCATAGCTCAGAACACCATCCGGAAGCTGGGCCGCTCGCCGTCATCTTCCAGGACCACCGTGGCGTTATAGTTCTTACCGGTGCGCTCGGAGAAGCAGTCTGTCAGCAGCACGCTCCCGTCATTGAGCAGCGCGGATGCCACCTCACTGTCAAGCTCTTTGCGCTTGCTCTCAAAGAAACGGTTGCTTTTCCACAAGGCAAAGCTGCAGCCGCGATTCTGGCAAAAGAAGCCTTTGCCGCGCTCGATGACCGGATACCCGCAGCGCGGACACTTGCCGATGATGGCGTGGCTGTCCTGAAAGAGGACGGCGGAGCCCTCGACCGGAACATAGCCGCCGATCAATTCTGCGATCATTGTGCGAATATCTGCTTCAAAATCTTCCGGTGACAGATCTCCGTGCTCCACCTGCTTGAGACGCTGTTCCCACTCGGCGGTGAGCTGCGGCGACTGAAGCTGTTCCGGCAGCACGGTAACGAGCGAGATCCCCACGGGTGTCGGGTGAAGCTGGACGCTCTTCTTGGCCTTCTTTCGTTCCAGATAGCCGTCTGCGACCAGCTTTTCAATAATCCCGGCACGGGTAGCCGGAGTACCGATGCCGTGATGCTCGGCATCCTGGGGCATGTCCTGACCTCCGGCGCTCTCCATGGCAGCCAGGAGAGAGGCCTCGGTATAACGCTTCAGTGGATTGGTCTTGCCCTCCTTGACACAAGCTGCGGATACTCGTAGCGCCTGCCCCTCTGTAAGCGACGGCAGCGGCTTTTCTTCGTTCTCTTTTTCCAAGTATCGCTGCCAGCCGGGATCGGTGACCGTCTTTCCCTTTGCCGTGAAGGTCTTGCCCTCGCAGCTTGCCGTTACCTCGGTCTCCGTGTACTGGAATGGGCCGCTGACCGCCCGGAGAACGCTGCGGGCGATGAGCTTCAAGATTTCGCGCTCGCCTGCAGGAAGGAGGGAGAGGTCAGCGTCCAGACAGCTCAGCGTCGGAATGATCGCATAGTGATCCGTAACCTTGTGGCTGTCGCAGACCTGTTTGCAGTTGACAGCGAGAGGGGTGGGCACCTCGCAGATATTCGCCGCAATGGCGGCAATCTCCGGGACGCGGCTTTCCATGTCGTCGGTCAGAAACCGACTGTCCGTGCGGGGATAAGTACAAAGCTTTTTCTCATAGAGGCTTTGTGTGTAGTCCAGCGTCTGCTGAGCCGTGTAGCCGAGGACCGTGTTGGCCTCGCGCTGGAGGGAGGTCAGATCGTAGAGCCGGGGCGCAGCTTCGGACTTCTCCTTTTGGGCAACGCTCTGGATTGTGACAGGCTTGCCCTTGCACAGCCCGGCCAGATCCGCCGCTTCCTTTTTGCTCTTCAGCTTTTCTCCCGCCACAGTGAAAGAGTCCAGATCGAGCTGCACCGTGAAGAAGGGTTCCGGCACAAAGGCGCGGATCTCTGCTTCCCGCTGGACGATCATGGCAAGCGTCGGGGACATGACGCGCCCGACGCGCAGCTTGTGATGGTAGAGCAGTGTGAAAAAGCGGGTGGCATTGATGCCAACCAGCCAATCGGCTTTGGCACGGCAGAGCGCGGACTGATACAGCCCCTCATATTCGCTGCCGTCCTTGAGCAGCCGAAAGCCCTGCCGAATGGCCTCATCCTCCATGGAGGAGAGCCAAAGGCGCTTGATCGGCTTTTGGCAGTCGGAGAGCTGATACACATTGCGGAAGATCAGCTCGCCTTCACGCCCAGCGTCACAGGCGTTGATGATCTCGGTCACATCCTCCCGATCCATCAGGGTGCAGAGCGTGTCAAACTGCTTCTTTTTATCTGAATGAACCACGGTGCGCCATGCTTCAGGCAGGATCGGCAGATCCTTCTGCTGCCAGTCACGGTACTTGGGATCATATATCCCAGCGTCAGCCAGTCCTGCCAGATGGCCAATACACCAGGAGATCAGATAGCGGTCGCCCTCGAAATATCCGTCCTTTCGGTCTTTGACGCCGAGAGCGGCAGCATAGGTTTTGGCTACGGACGGTTTTTCAGCAATAATGAGTTTCACGGTTTCTTTCCTCCAATTCTTTTGCGAATTCATCTGCGGTCCGGTCGAGCTTGCGCGAGCGGAACCTGTTGCAGGGATACACACAGGGGTTTGCGTACATACGGCAGCCGTAGCAGGGATGGCCTTTGGGGACGCGGTATCTGCAGCCGACAGGAGGCCCCGGCGGGACCTCCTGCATCATCTTTGCAAGCACCGTCAGCTCATCCCGGTTTTCCTGGGTCAATCGCCGTCCTCCTCGGTGTCGTAGCCTGCGAACTGATCGGCGAAATCTTCATCCTCTTCCTCCTCGTCGTCCCCGTAGTCGTAATCCTCCGGATCGAAAGCGCCCCTGGTTTTGGGCGCAGGATTCTTCCTGGACTGCAGATAGAAGAACGTGAGGATTCCGACCACGACGAACAGCACAAGGATAAGCGTGCCGCGGATGGAGCTCGTTTCCGGCTCAGTACTGGGTGCTTCGGTCGGAGCAGGCGTCGGGATCGGCGTCGGATCCGGCGTAGGAGCCGGCTGCCGCTCCTCCAGATAGGCTGCCCGTTCCTCATCGCTCAGCAGCGCCATCAGATCCGCTTCATCTACCTGGTTGAGGAAATGGACCGTGTTGCTGCCGCTGTCGCTGCGGTCAATGACGATGTAGAAGTAATGGCCGTTTTTGGTCACGACGGTAATGAATTGTTTGGCGTTGGCCGCTTCCCCTGTGATGTCGTCGACCAGCGTCATGTTGCCTTCCGGGGTGAGCACGTCAGGATTGGCGTTCTCCTCGGGAGGAATCTCATATTCCTGATAGTTCCCGCCGTCGGCATAGGCGGGTATGGAAAAGGCCGCCATGCAGAGCATGACGGCCAAAAAGCAGGCAAGAATCCTGCGTTTAGACAGTTTCATTGGCACTGTCCTCCTTCTTCTTGGATTGTCTCTTCTGGGCAAGCAGATCGGCAAAGTGTTCCGCGAGCTGCTCCGGCGTCATGCCGATTTCCTCAACGATCCCGATGATCTCGGTTCGTTCCTCTACACGAATGTCTTCTTCTCGTGCTTTGAGCCGCGTCTGGAGCGTTTCCAGTCTTTCCTTGTCTTTCGCCTGGCTTGCCCGAAGCTTTTCAAGTTTTTTGCTCATAGTGCCTCCTTTACGGTAAACGTCCATAGCAGTACAAATGCTGCTGCCAGTAGACGGATTTCAGGTTGGAATAGGTGATCGGATCTCCGCACTGGATCATCATGTTGTTGCCGACATAGATACCCACATGGCTGACCTCCGGCGTGTCGTAGGTGCCTTTGAAAAATACCAGATCGCCGGGGCGGGCGTCCGAAGCCCGGACGGGCGTGCAGTAATCACAAAGGCCCTGGGCCGTGGTTCGTCCCACGCTCCAGCCGCTGTGATTAAGCACCCAACAGACAAAGCCCGAACAGTCGAAGCTGGTGCTGGGCGAGCTGCCGCCCCAGACATAGGGATAGCCGAGGTATTTCTCGGCCTCCTGGATCATCGCGGCAAACCTTTCGTCGGCCAGCGCCTCGGGCGGGATGCTGTAGCGGATATAGCTGCCTTCTCCGTAGCGCCCGATGTACGCAGAGCCGGGGAACAGATCCGGACGGTTGCCCAGCGTTGCCATATATGTGGAGTACAGGCTGAGCTGGCTCTCGTTCATGATCTCGCATGGCAGATGCGAGAGCTTGTTGTTCTCCAGCTCGACCCTCACAGACACATAGTTCCTCACCACATCCGGGTTTTCCGGATCTGGCCGTTTCTCGGTGGTCTCGGTTTCCGTCAGCTTGTATTGCAGCTCAAAGAGCCAGTACAGCGTCCCACGGACTTCTCCGATGGTCCACTCGCCGCCGCGCAGGGCGGTCAGCGTGGAGATCAGCACATAGGGGTCATGGCCGATCTCGTCGAGATCGAATGTGTAGCTGTCGTAATCATGGTCGCGCTTGTAATTGTCCAATTTGTTCTGGAGCTCAACCTCCATGGCGCGGTACTCCGCTTCCGCTGCCAGCATATCTCCGTCTGCGGAGGGGTAGGTCGTAGCGCCAATGGTCGAGCTCAGACTATGGAACACGAGTGCGCACGAGGACGCCATATTCATCAGCATGGAAAGTGCGAGAAAGATCGCCAGCAGCACAATCGTGTGCTTGGGGTTTTGCCGGAAATGGTCGATGCCTTTACGGAGCTTTTCGATGGTCCTTTCAACGACATTACCTGTCTGAGCCACGGTTTCGGAGCCCTCACGGGCAGCCTTTGCCGCGTTCTTGGCGTACTCATGCTTGATGGCCCGCTTTTGCTGAGCCTTACCACCGGTCGGCGACTCGCCCACGCTTTGCGGATTGCTTCGATGCTCTCGAAGCTTCCGGGCCGCATGGCCGCCAGTTTGCAGTACCCTTTCAGATGCTTCCTCGCCGCGTTGGGCGGCTTCACGGGCTACATTGTCGTCCTCATTTTCTTTGGAGACGGTGCGATGAAGCTCTGCCCGCCCGATTTCGTCGGCAGTGTGAATCAGCTTTGGCGTTTTCTGGCCTCGCATATCCTCAGAGTGGCGCAAAGTGGGTGACGAGGGCGCGGAAGCTGCTTTTGCTTCCGTGCCCTTTGTCCTCCGCCTGGGCGGCAGTTCGTCCTCTGTGAAGCGCAGCCGGTAGGGATTGCTCACGTGCTCACCTCTGCCGGGCGGGTGGTGAGGAGCTTATACAGCTCCGTGTTCCGCGGAAAGTGATCGACGAAAGGAATGATCGCCCCGCCATAGATCATCAGCCCTTCGCCCTCGCCGGACTGTGTGACATAGGAGAGCTGATGCGGAGAAATGTTGAGTTTTTCCGCGAGGATCGCCCGGTCGCCCGGTGCCTGAGACAGCAGATAGATGAAGTCCGAGTTTTCAAAGATATTCTCGATCTGATCGCTGGACAGCAGATCCTTGACGTTTTGGGTGATGCCGGTCGGCACACCGCCCCATTTACGAAAGCGCTTCCAGATCTCGGTTGAAAATGCTGCTGTTTCCGGATCGGCCAGCAGAAGGTGGAACTCGTCCACATAGTAGCGGGTGGTCTTGCCGCGCTTTCGGTTTTCCGAGACGCGGTTCCACACCTGATCCTGGATGATCATCATGCCGATCTTTTTCAGATGGCTGCCGAGATCCTTGATGTCATAGCAGACCACGCGGTTTTTCAGATCCACAGTCGTCTGATGGTTGAACACATTGAGGGAGCCGGAGACATAGATTTCGAGGGCGGTCGCCAGATAGCGGGCTTCCTTTTCCTCCTGTTCCAGCATGATCTGATACAGATCCCCGAGCGTGGGCATGTTTTCCGGTCTCAGGTCATTGAGATATTTCTGGTAGACCAGATGCACACAGCGGTCGATGATCGTTCTCTCCGTGGGCTGCAGGCCATTCCTGCCACCGGCGATCAGCTCAAAGAAGGACAGCATAAACTGATACTTCATCGTCAGCGGATCGCCGTCGTCGTAGCCTATGTTCAGATCGAGCGGATTGACATAGCAGGGCTTGCCGTCATAACCGATGCCGGACGGCGAGATCTTCACAACCTGTCCGTTCAGATGTGTGACAAGGGGCGTGTATTCACCCTCCGGGTCACAAATGATGATGTCGTCCTCCGGGCAGGCGAGAAACACGTTCAGAATCTCTCTTTTGGCCGAGAAGGACTTGCCGCTGCCGGGAACGCCAAGAATCAGGCCGTTGGGGTTCTTGAGCACCTGCCGATCCACCATGATCATGTTGTTGGACAGGGCGTTGATCCCGTAGTACAGAGCACGGCGCGTTGGCTGAAACAGCTCTTGGGTCGTAAAGGGGACAAAGATCGCCGTGCTGCTGGTGGTAAGACCGCGCTGGATCTCCACGAGGTTGTTTCCCAGCGGGAGAGAGCTCATCAAGCCCTCCTCCTGCTGGAAGTCCAGCCTCACCAGCGAGCAGTTGTGCCGCTGGGCAATAGAGCTGAGCTGCAGCGCCTGGTTTTTCAGATCCTGACGGTTCCCCGCAAAGGTCACGATCAGCGGCGTCACGAGGAACATGTGTTCGTCG
>ODAI012656745.1_pt1 | contig 12547 bp, 10 predicted proteins | sample 1539321 | NCBI WGS metagenome assembly ODAI01 (sample SAMN02144231, study PRJEB22623) | gut metagenome | biome: sheep rumen | host: Ovis aries | place: New Zealand
ATAGGCATAATCCGTAAGCAGACTGCCGGATTCACCAACGGTTTCCACCATATTGGCAGCATAACCTATATGTTTACCTCCGGCTTTCTTTCGAAAAGTGGCTTCCGGATCTGCAGGATTTAAAAGAATCTTTGATGGTCGGGTCCTCTTTTTCCTTCCTGTCACGCAGCCTTCTGGAACCGTCATCGTCAAATATCGTTTGTTCTTTCAAAAGTCGGATCAGCAACTGATATTCACTTGTGTCATCAAAATCCCCATTACATATGGTCAGGAGTTTTTCAGCATCATGCATGATCAGGATTGTTCTTTTTTGAGCATCCAGATCTCTTTGATGATAAATAAAAGCATTATAATCGTCCTTTTCTATATAATGATGCTGTTCATCCGGTAGAGAGACTCCCCTGGACACCATGACTTTCGCAAGATTAGCTACACAGGTATAAAAGAGCTCCAAAAGTGATAGATTCCTGATGTTCGCAGCAACCATAAGGCTATCCATTCGTTGTCTGGATGGTGTGATCCCCATAAATTCGGCAATCGGTTTTGCGAGGGATGTAACACAGGCGTGGACAAGATCAATACCTGTTTCCGTTTCATATGCAAGGCATCTGGCACGGAAGCGGCTCAATGTCCTGTCACTAAGAGGCTGTTCTTCAAAACTTGTTGTATGAAGGGCATACTGATATCGGATATCGAACATCAGAGCCTGGACAATTTCATCATCCGTATCGCCTAAAGCTTCTTTTAAAATCAATGCACCAACGATAACATTCACGGGTGTGTTAGGTCGTGAAGCTTTGCTGCTGTATAAAACAGAAAATAAATCTTCGTCGATGTTTGGGAATATTTTGTCAGCAAAAGTTTTTGCCCATGATTTTTCGAGAAACCTTTTTTCTCGTTCAGTAAGATTAAAAGTGCTATCAGTCAATGACATCTGCTGAAAGCTGTTAGGTACAAAAGCCATAGTTATCACCCCATATATTGATACTTTTATTATAACAAAATGAGGCTATATTTACCAGTCGTGTTAAATTTTCAAGGTACACTTATATGTCAAAAGAAAGATGCCTTTTGACACCCTAATCCATTTGAAAAAAAAACCTTGTTAGCACCGCAAAAAAATGTTTAAAATTTAACAAAAAAAGCTTGATGTTATAGCTCAAAAAAGGTATAGTAAGGATACAAGTTTATATTAATGTTTTATCTTTAGGAGGAACTTATATGCAGACAAGAGATGTTGTAATCGTTAGTGCATGTCGTACAGCAATCGGTAAGTTTTTAGGTGAGTTTAAGAATACTTCAGCAAGAGAGCTGGCAATCGCAGTTGGTACAGAAGCCATCAAGCGTGCAGGGATCGAAGCTACAGATGTTGATGAGATTGTTATGGGTCAGGTTTACTCAGGAATGCAGGGATCTCTGCCGGCACGTCAGGTTTCCATGCGTCTTGGTATGAGCATCGAGAGCAACGCTGTTTCTGTTAACCAGAACTGTGCTTCCGGTATGAGAGCTCTGGAGATCGCCTGTGACGATATCCAGCTTGGCAAGACTGACATCGGTCTCGTAATCGGTGTTGAAAACATGACACAGGTTCCTTTCCTTCTGCCCAAGGCACGTATGGGCTATCGTATGGGAAGTATCCCCAACCAGGGCGGCGCTGAGCTTTATGACGCACTGCTTCACGATGCTCTTTATGATGAGCTCTCCGGCGGCCACATGGGCGTAACCGCTGACAACGTAGCCAAGCTTTATAATATTACCCGTGAAGAGTGTGACGAGCTGGCTGTTATGAGCCATGAGCGTGCATGCAGGGCCACAAAAGAAGGCAAGTTCAAAGATGAGATGATCGATATCGTTGAGCACACCAGGAAGGGTGACAAGATTCACAATACTGATGAGCATAAGATCGAAGGATGTAACATGGAGACCATCTCCAAGCTTCGTCCCGTATTTACAAAAGACGGTGTTACCACAGCTGCCAATGCTTCCGGTATCAATGATGCTGCTGCAGCAGTAATCGTTATGTCCCTTGACAAGGCAAAAGAACTGGGTATCGAGCCTATGGCTAAGATGATCCACATCTGCGGCAAGGGTGTTGACGCCAGCGTTATGGGCCTTGGACCGGCTGTTGCCATTCCGAAATGTCTTGACGCTGCAGGCGTTAAGTTTGAAGACGTTGATTACTGGGAGGTTAACGAGGCTTTCGCAGCTCAGTTCATCGGTGTTGAGCGTAAGCTGAAAGAGGATTATGGTTATATCGTAGACCGCAATAAGACCAACCTGAACGGTTCCGGTATCTCCCTGGGTCATCCCGTAGGATGCTCCGCTCTTCGTATCATCGTAACTATGTTATACGAGATGAAGAGACAGGATGCCAAGATTGGTTGTGCTTCCCTCTGTGTAGGCGGCGGCCCGGCTATGGCTTCCCTCTGGACCCGCGAGATCTAATCCTCATCCGGCCATTTGACATTTTCCAGATGACAGGTCCGGCCTGCTGGGTCGGACAGCAGATAAGCTTTTCCTCAGGGAGAGTTTATCTTCCGGCATAATATGAACGCAGACCCCTGGCTGCAGACTGATGGTTTTGATGACCATCCGTCTGTACCGGGGGTTTTTATTTATTCTTTTATTGCAAAAAAGAGTCGGCAACCCTCCTTTACGTTGTTATTTTAAAAGGAATCTGATAAATTATGGTTAAGGAAGAATTGCCGGCTGACAGCCGGTCAAGGGAGGGAAATATTATGAAAGAAAAATGCTACAGTGGTTCTTTGACAGATGCCGTTTCCAAACGGGAGATCCTACACCAGAACCTGGCCCGGCAGGCAGCGGAGGAGGGGATTACCCTTCTTAAGAACAAAGACAGCCTGCTGCCCCTGGACCTGAAGAAAAAAGTAGCCCTCTATGGCAGTGGGGCTCTTTATACTTTGAAAGGAGGTACCGGGTCCGGAGATGTCAACAGCCGTAAGACCTGCAGCCTTTTAGAAGGGTTGGACAAAGAAGGATTCCAGATCAGCAGCCGGCCGTGGCTTGATGACTATGTCCGGGTCTACGAGACCGCCCGGGCAGCCTGGAGGGAAGAGATACTAAAAGAAGCCGGAAGGTCGGCCGATGGCAATGCCTTGTTCGATGTCTATTCCTCCCATCCTTTTTCCGCTCCTGCCGGCAGGTTTTTAGAAGCCTCAGACCTGGCCCTCTCTGGTACTGACACAGCCATCTTTGTCATAAGCAGACAGGCCGGGGAGGGGAAGGACCGGGAGATTGTTAAAGGGGATTACTATCTCAGCGACTATGAAGAAAGGATGATTCAGGATCTGGCCCAATCCTATGATAAGCTTATCCTCATCATTAATTCCGGAGGTCCCATTGACCTTTCCTTCAGTGACCAGTTCGACAAGATTAAGGCCATATTATACATTTCCCAGCCTGGTATGGCAGGAGGGGAGGCCGCAGCCCGGATCCTGTCCGGCAAGACCTGTCCCAGTGGCCGTCTCAGTTCAAGCTGGGCCTATCATTACAAGGATTATCCCAATGCGGCTAATTTCAGTCACAACAACGGCGATCTCGAAAGAGAAATCTATTCCGAAGGAATCTTTGTCGGTTACCGCTATTTTGATTCCTTTGGCGTGAAGGTAAGGTATCCCTTTGGCTATGGTCAAAGCTATACCAGGTTCTCTATAAGCTCTGGCCTTGTCAGCCGGGATGAGGAAAGAGGCTGTTGCCGGATCAATTATAAGACTAAGGTGAAAAACACGGGTAAAAGACCTGGAAAGGAAGTAGTCCAGCTCTACGCCCTCTGTCCCCAGACCCTGCAGATCCGGGAATTAAAACAGCTTTGTGCCTTTGCCAAAACAGACCTTTTAGAACCGGGTCAGGAGACGGAACTCTGCCTGTCCTTTGACCTGACCGGTCTTGCTTCCTTTTGTGAAAAAGACAGCAGTTACAGGCTGGCTAAAGGCACCTACTACCTTATGGCAGGTAACTCCTCGGCCAATCTGACCCCGGCGGCTGCCCTCCATCTGGATTCTGAAGTCCTGGTCAGAAAGGTAAGTCCGGTCTGCCAGCCTGAAAGTCCCCTGAAGGATATGGCTCCCTACATAGACCGGCTTGAGGATGCCTACCGGAAGATAGCGGAAAAAGCCAGGAAAATGGGAGTACCGGTCCTTAATATCAGAGGCAGGATTCTGGAGAAAAGCTGTGCCCGGGCCCTGCAGGATCACCGGCAAGAGCCGGCACAAGCTCCAAAGAAGCAGGCAGCCGGGACTGTAGTCAGGGATTATATAGACCGGCTCAGTCTTGATGACAAGCTGCTTCTTCTGGTAGGCCGCCATGCCAGGGGAGAAGATAATATCGTCCTGGGAGCTGCCAGCGTCAGTGTTCCCGGCGCCGCGGGAGAAACCTGTCCCATAGAAAAGGAAAATGTATCCATACCATGTATATCCCTGGCTGACGGTCCGGCAGGCCTCCGTCTGGTACCCAGATATACTGTTGGAGAGGATGGAAAGCCCAATCAGATCGGTTTCAAAGCCAGCATGGAAAATGGTTTCTTTATGAATGAAGAAGATCTGGATACTGAAGGCACCAGCTACTATCAGTACTGTACAGCCTTTCCGTCAGGAACCCTCCTGGCCCAGACCTGGAACTTACCTTTGATTTCTGAAGTTGGCCTGGCGGTAGCAAAGGAGATGGAAGAATTTGGTGTAACCCTCTGGCTGGCTCCGGGCATGAATATCCAAAGGAATCCCTTATGCGGCCGTAATTTTGAATATTATTCTGAAGACCCCCTCCTGTCAGGTAAAATGGCAGGCGCCATGACCAAAGGCGTCCAGAGTCAGCCGGGAACCGGTACCACAGTCAAGCATTTCTGCTGCAACAATAATGAAGATAACCGGATGGGCGTTGACGCTGTAATCTCTGAGCGGGCCCTGCGGGAGATTTACCTGCGCAATTTTGAGATCGCAGTGAGAGAAGCCCAGCCTCTGGCCCTGATGACCTCCTATAATAAGATTAACGGAATCCATGCTGCCAATAATAAGGACCTGCTGGAGACAGTGCTCCGGGGAGAATGGGGTTTCAAGGGTATGGTCATGACTGACTGGACCACAACCTCAGCCCAGGGAGGCTCCATGGCCTGGAAATGTATATGGGCCGGCAATGATCTGATCATGCCCGGCAATGATGAGGATATGGATGATATCCGATGGGCCTATGACCAGGGATTGCTCACCATGGAGGAAATCGACTCCTGCCTGGCAAGGATTATAGGTCTCATCTTAGGGACCAGACCCCAATAAAAAGCCTTTGTTACTTTAAATCATATTTATAACCCTGTGAAATTGCACAAAAGAAAGGACTTTATTTCATATAAATTTCACAAAGAAAAATTTGACTTTTTCAAATTAACATGTTATGTTCCATCTTGAGAGAAAAGAAAGATGATTATTTGCAGGCTGCGGCCTGAAAAAGGAGATGAGATTATGGCAATCAAGTTAATTGCTACAGATTTGGATGGAACATTACTCAACAGTAACAATAAAGCACCCCGGGAATTCTTTGACTGGGTAGAGAGACACCCTGAGATTAAGACCGTCATCGCCAGCGGCAGACAGTACCAGACCCTGGAAAAGATGTTCGGCCATCTGGGGGACCATGTGCTCTACTGTGGCGACAACGGTGGCTTTATCTTCCATAAGGGAGTTAAGCTTTATTCTAACCCTATTGACGAGGAAGACCTGAGGAAGGCGGTCCGCTTCATGGGCCATATACCGGGAACCTGTCTGATTCTCTGTGGTGCCAAAAGTGCTTACACACAGAACATGTCTCCTGAGGCGGAGAAGGTGATTCGTATGTTTTTCGCCTCCCTTACCCAGGTGGATGACCTTAACGATGTGATCGGTAAGGACGAGATTGTCAAAATGTCTATTTATGAAGAGAGCGGCCAGGCAGAACAGATTTATCCTCTGCTTCCCAACCTGGGAGACCACATTGAGAAGGTTCTCTCAGAGAAGCGCTGGATCGACATCCAGCTCAAGTCTACCAACAAGGGGAAGGCCATCCGCTTTCTCCAGGATAAGTATAATATTTCATCTGATGAATGTATGGCCTTTGGTGATTATCTCAATGATTACAGTATGATGGAAAGCTGTCATTTCAGCTTTGCTATGGACAATGCCCACCCGGACCTGAAAAAGGTCGCTAATTTCCAGACGACGACCAATGATCACATGGGTGTGGTAACTATTTTGAATACGATGACTGAATAAATAAAAGGGGAAGATCAGGGTCTGGACCGATATACCCCTGGAGGGGTTTATTATGAAGATTGTGTACACGTCAAGAACAGGTAATGTGGAAACCATGGTAAAAAAGCTTGGCGCCACAGATGTGGTCAAGCTTTCCGATGGGAATGAGAAAGTGGAGGAGGATTATATTCTTCTTACCTTTACTACAGGCCGGGGTATGATTCCCCCGGTAGTTGACAAGTTCTTAGAATCCAACGCGGCCTTTTGTAAGGGTGTGGCAGCCAGCGGCAACAGTGATCGTTTTCCAGACAGCTTTGCCCAGTCCGCCGATAAGATCCATGCCAAGTATGGGATTCCGATGATTACTAAATTTGACCTGGCCGGTGAGCCTGACCAGACCGAAGAGATCAAGGTTTATATAGCTTCCCTGGCATAAGGCAGGAGACCGGACTGGAGAGTTAAAACCCATATGGTTTCCCTGATAAAAAGCCAGCAGGAGACCAGACCAATAAGAGATAAAAGAAGGTAGAATGAGTAAAAAGGAGTGCACAAGCCATGTTGAAAGATCCAGTAAAAACAAAGAATGACATCGTTCGTTGGATCCGCGAATACTTTGAGGCCAATGGTCCCCAATGTGACGCGGTAATCGGTATATCCGGAGGCAAGGATTCCAGTGTTACGGCAGCCCTGCTGACAGAAGCCCTGGGCAAAGACCGGGTAGTAGGAGTTCTTATGCCTAATGGGGTACAAAGCGACATCAGTGATTCCCAGGAGATCGTATCCCTCTTAGGAATCAGGTCTGTGACTGTCAATATCAAGGCTGGTGTGGACGGTCTGGCTGGAGCAATCAATGAAAGCCTGGCCGGAAGCGGAATCCCCGGTGTGGAAAGCCTTTCCCGGGATTCCATGATCAACATGCCTCCCCGTCTTAGAATGAGTACCCTCTATGCCATTGCCCAGGCCCTGCCCAGAGGTGGAAGAGTGGTAAATACCTGCAACCGGTCCGAAGACCATATCGGATATTCTACCAAGTACGGTGACGCTGCCGGCGATTTCAGCCCGCTTTGTAATCTCCTGGTTCACGAAGTAATCCAGATTGGGGAAGTTCTTGGCCTTCCGGAAAGACTGACCAGAAAGACACCTTCCGATGGCCTTTCCGGAATGTCCGATGAGGACAAGATTGGTTTCACTTATGCCTGCCTGGACCACTATGTCCTGACCGGCGAGTGTCCTGACCAGGCAATCCGGGAAAAAATCGACCGGATGCACCGGCTCAATCTTCACAAGCTGCAGCTGATGCCCGGCTTCAAGCTGGATGGCCAGGACCAGACCAGTAATTAGACTGGTCAGATGTCAGCAGATTCCTGATTAAGCCAGTATATACCTGGCGGCAGGCTGTCCATTTGATCAGTATATACCTGGTGGCAGGCTGTCCATTTGATCAGTTCATACCTGGCGGCAGGCTGTCCATCAGGCCGGTAAGCCAGAACCTGAACTGACAATATAAATGATAAGGGACTTTAAGATGAAGAGGTAAAATGCCGGGAATCTTCAGAAAAAGCTGAGGACTCCCGGCATTCTTGTCATTTCAAAAATAAATTTTGACATAGTATAGTTATATTTTGAGGATTTATTTATTTTTTGAACCAGGCCACAGCGGTTACGCCGCCTATGACCAGAACCATGCCAAGCAGGTCCATGACTGTGAAGTCCACATGGAGGAAGACCACGGTAAGAATCATGGATACTACCGGTTCCAGACCAGCGACCATACTTCCTTCCACAGGCCCCAGCAGCTTGACTCCCTGTAGGTAGCAGGTAAAGGCAAGGACGGTTCCTACGATGACTACAAGAACCGTTAAAAGGACTGTCTCATAGTCCCAGATACCGGGAACCCGCCATATCTTTGTGAAAGGAACCTGGACCAGACCTCCCAGGAGCATGCCCCAGCCGACGATGGACAGGGTGCCATATTGGGCGATCAACCTGGCCGGCTGCAAGGTGTAGACTGCTACGGCACAGGCCGCCGCAAAACCCCAGAAAAGAGCTGCCGGACTGATGGCCAGGCTGGAAAGCCGGCCATGGGTAGCCATGAGAAATACACCGGTCATGACAGTGACCAGGATGATAACCTCATGGACCGAGGGAAGCCGTTTTTCCCTGCCAAAAAAGAAAATCATGATCAGGACCGGAGACATGTACTGAAGGACTGTCGCTGCCGCCGGATTAGAATACTGGATAGCCAGGAAATAGCAGGTCTGGCTGGGCATCATGCCAAAGAGGGCAAAGATGAAGAGTTCTTTTATGTTTTTTGTCTGGGACCAGGGACCGAAAAAATCAGACCTGTTTCGCAGGAAGGTTAAAAGGACCAGAATCAGACCTCCTGCAAGGAGACGGACTGTCACCAGCCACATGGCCGGGATCGCCTTATTCTCAAACAGCAATTTAGCAAATACTCCTGAACAGCCCCAGCAGCTGCAGCCTGCTACGGCAAAAAGAAGACCTGTCAGACTGGCAGGGGATGAATGATTTCGCTGATTATTATTTGAAGACATAGTAAGGTCACTTCTTTCTTTAAAAGTCTTTAACATTTTAAAGCATATGGCCTTAAAAGTCCAGGCTAATAGACATTTTCCCATACATATGCCAGCAAATACCTCTCTGTCAGACATTTTCCCATATATATGCCAGCAAATACCTCTCTGGCAGACATTTCCTCATACATAAGCTAAAAAATATCAAGCTGAGCATACATTTCCTGGTAAAAACAAAAGCAAAAGGAGTATAATAAAGAAGAATAAAAACTTTGAAAACATTATTGATGAACGGCAGCAAAAGAAGATAAAGGATGCATTTTCACAGCCCTGTCAGAGATTACCAAGGACCTGGATAAATAGAACATAGGGATTGGAAAAGGGGGATAAAATGAAAAAGTTATTAATTGTAGTAGACATGCAGAATGATTTTATTGACGGATCTTTGGGGACCAAAGAGGCGGAAGCCATCGTCCCTAATGTCATAAAAAAGATTCAAAGCTATCAGGGAGAATATATATTCGCGACCAGGGATACCCATGAGGATAATTACCTGGAGACCCAGGAAGGCCAGAATCTTCCGGTCCGCCACTGCATCAAGGGGACAGACGGCTGGCAGATCCGACCTGAGATTGAGGCCCTGATCAAAGAATATGGGGGTAAAATCATAGACAAGCCTTCCTTTGGTTCCCGTAAACTGGCCAAAAAAGTAGGTAAGTTGGTGGAAAAGCTGGAGGAAGAGGGTGAGAATGTGGAGATTGAGCTGGTTGGCTTATGCACAGATATCTGTGTCGTTTCCAATGCCCTCCTGATCAAGGCCCGGCTGCCTGAGACCCCGGTTTTTGTAGATCCCGCCTGCTGTGCAGGAGTCACACCGGACCTCCACGATGCAGCCTTGAAAACCATGTCCTCCTGTCAGATTCATCTCTGGCAGCAAGCCCAATAAGGATGCCCAATTGAACAATTATAAAGCTATACAATAAACCCAGTAAATCAGTAATAAAGCACATAAATCAGGTCCGCTATCGCAGCCGGTTATTGCAAAAAGCTAATACTTCCCAATAATTGTAGAGGCCAATTGTAAAGGTCATTTGTTAAGACTATAAAAGCAGATCTCTTATGACATAAATCATCACATGAAAAATGACTTTAAAAAACTCCCGGCCAGGTTAAAGGCCGGGAGTTTTTGCTGCAAATCTGTCATCATCAGCTTTTCTATTTAAATTTTTCTCTTAATTCTTTTCTGTGCTGCCACTGGTCGAAGGCCTCAACCTGTCCCTCAAGCTGGGGTCTGTCATTGGAAAAGTCATAGCGGACCACCGGAAGAGTGTCAGGAGCCTGGCCCTTTTCCGTCCAGAGGGTCAGGGCTTTCATGCCATCGGCGATGGAGACAGCAGGACCGCTCCAGTCAAGAATAGAATGTCCTGCAAGGTCTGGCATGTAGAGACGGACTGCCTCCTTCATCATTTTCTCGGAAGGAAAGTGGTCAAGGATGGCCTGGTAATAGTCGATGGCTCCCTGGAAAGGAACCACACAGTCACCGGTACCATGGGTGATCATCAATTTGCCTCCCCGGGCAGCAAAAGCAGTAAAGTCTGCTTCATTGAAATCATAGGCATTGAAATCCCGGCGGCAATTCAGATAAATATGCTCATACTGTTCGTAGCTGCAGGAATGGATATCAAGGTCCGGGTTTCTGGTAAACCAGCGGAGAGTCTGCTCTGATATGGGCATAAGGACCAGCTTACCCGCAGGGGTCCTCTTGAGATATCCATAAAGCTGGTTGTCCGTCTTCAGGGGCCACTGGCGGATGCCGGGACCAAAGCCGTAGGCCATACGCTTACCACTCTTTGTGAAGGGTCCGTCCCAGATCCTGGTCATAACCTGGATATCCCGACGGCTGATGGGACCATCTTCCGTCTCCCTGCCCGTAAGCTGGTGGAGAAAGTCCATCCAGATGATCTCCCGGCTGTCGAAGGGCAGACCTCTGGTAGCCGGATTGGATGTTGCCAGATCGAAAGCTGCCTGGAACTTGGAGATAGGAACGATATGGTTCTCATTGGCCTCAACCACTGCTGCCCAGAGACAGGCGAACTGGAGATCCAGATAATCAACGGCCGGGCCGTCAGCCCAGAGACCGTCAAAATCATCAGGGTAGAAGAGGGCCTCTGTGAGAACCTGCCGTCCCCCTCCTGACGTACCATGCATGTAGCTGGCTGTAATAGGACGGCCATAGAGAGTCCGGGCCACATCCTTGGCACAGACGGTAGTCTCATGGAGGGTCTTGTGGACCCAGGCCTCGATCAGGTCCCATTCCAGCTCCTTCTTTTCATTAAAACCCCAGCTGCAGTCCAGCCGGATACCCGTATCATTATCCGACACAGCACAGGCATAGCCGTTCTTCAGGGCCATGGGCCAGGAGAGAACATTGAAGGTAACTGAAGTAAACCAGTCCACTTCATTGTTGGTACCTGCTCCGGCGATACCCATATAACGGCCATTCCATTTTACGGGAAGATAAATCCGGAGACTGCCAGTATGACTGGGTGTCAGATACTGACTCATCCTGATCTCATAGAAATCGGGAATATTATCAAGGGTCGTCTTTTCCGGCTCTGAGTATGTTCCGGCAGGATAAAAATTCACTTCCTCCAGCCTTATATGGTTATATTTTTCAAGAATCCTGTCAATCTGCTCTTTTCCGCAGGTCCGGGCAAGGGCAGAGGACATATCCATAAAATCCTGGCTGTCCATCCATAGGTAAAGTGGATGTTCATACCATTTGGTTATCTTATTCATATTTCCCCCAATTATTGAATGCTTTATCAAATATTTGTTCTTATTATACCAGAATTTCACTGTTCATGCGACAGAAAGAAGAAAGATTTTACTTAGTACATATTTTCATGGTAAAATATCTTAAAATGTGATGAAAATGTGCTATTAAATCAGATGCCCCGGCTGCAGGCCGGCTGCTGTCTGCATATGCTGATAAGAAAGACGGGGGAGTGCCATGCTGGAATTTTTGGCAAAGTTATTTAAAAATAATAAAGAGGAGACCAGATTTTACGATAGAAGCATGCAGTACCCGGTAATCCGGGCAAGCATCTGCAGCGGTGAGAAGGTCTTTGGCTTTAAGGACCTGAATACAGGGAAGTTTCATGAGGTAGGTCTTTTAAAAAGTGAGGAAGACCTGGACCACTACCGGGATCTCTACAAGATCTATGGGGACATTCCTACGGTTTATTGACCAGGCTCAAGGAAAATATCACTAAACCGTTCACAAAATTTCCTCTTCATTCTAACAGTTTTTTAACAATAGTCCTCTATATTTTATAGTGTAAATATTATTTCCCATGACAAATAAAGGAAGCTGACTATGACAAAAACTATTATTATTGCGGTTCATAATCCGGAAGATATGATTATTTCCTATGTAGAAGAGCTGCTTAGTGCATGTGTACCCCATGTTATTGTCGTAGATGACGGCAGTGACCTACTCTATCAGCCAGCCTTTGCCAGCTTAGAGAGGCTGCCGGGGTGCACAGTAATCCACACAGACAGGGGAATGGACCCTGACCAGGCCCTGGCAGAGGGAGTCTCTTACTACGAGTCCCGCCTGAAACCACTGGCTGACAGCCAGTTGCTGGCGGTGAATTTCGACAGTGTAAGAGACCGTGAAAATATGATGGCCTTCGTGCAAGGCTATGACCACAGACCTTTCCGCATCGCCCTGCGTAATGCCCTGCCGGACCAGCTGGGCAAGGCTTTTCTGGC
>ODAI014436050.1_pt1 | contig 12545 bp, 13 predicted proteins | sample 1539321 | NCBI WGS metagenome assembly ODAI01 (sample SAMN02144231, study PRJEB22623) | gut metagenome | biome: sheep rumen | host: Ovis aries | place: New Zealand
AATCTCGTTGTCACCACCGAGAATTCCACCACTACAAGCCAGGTAACTGTTGAAGAGATGCTCGCTAAGCAGTTCGGCGCAACCAACGATAAGGTTCTCCAGACCCTCAAGGAAGTCGGAGAGGCTCACCTCAATGCAGACGGAACTTCCGCGACCTTCGTTTCCGACGGAAGCAAGTTCAACGGCGCGCTCATCAAGTTCGATCCCGACACCGGTAACTTCAACAACATCAACGGCGGCAAGGCTGTTACCCTTAAACTTACGGACATCATCGCTAATGCAGATACCGGAGCATCCAACTTCTCCGACATCACCATCGACTTCTCCGGAATGACGATGTTCAACAATAACGGTACTTCGACTGTTACCGCAGCTTACGGAGACAGCAAAGGCCTCAATACCGGTCGTATGCTCGGAGAGATGATCGGCGTATCCATCCAGAAGGACGGAAAGATCTATGCTTCTTACGACAACGGTATGACCAAACTCCTCGGCCAGATCGCTACCGCAAACTTCGCGAACTCCTCAGGTCTTGAGAAGAAGGGAGATAACCTCTACTCATCGACCATGAACTCCGGACAGTTCGACAACATCGGTGTAGATATCACCTCCACCGGCGGCTACATGACCACCGGCGTACTCGAGATGAGTAACGTAGACCTCTCAAGTGAGTTTACCGAGATGATCACGACTCAGCGTGGATTCCAGGCAAACAGCCGTATCATCACCGTATCCGATACACTCCTTGAAGAACTCACAAACCTTAAGAGATAATCTCTTACTTACACTAATGCGAGAAGTCCCCACGACCCTGAAACGTGGGGGCTTCTTGCATAGTATGTCAGGTTGATTGTTGAGTATAGATGTTTTTTGAATATGACGAAAATACAGCTTAGAGGGGCGGCCGTGATATGCATTTTCAAGTCCGTTGCGCAGCGCTTAACGAACGCAGTGTGGCGGAAAACGGTCCCGAGCGCCTTGTCTGAGCAGCTCGCGCCATAATAGCGCGAGCGTTGCGAGTTAAGCGAGGGCGTTTTTGCTCTTAGCCATACAAGTGAGTTTAGCAGCGGAGCTCCGGACTGAAAATGTATATCGCGGGCACCCCTCGAGACTCATTTTTACAGCATTTTCGAAAGGAAACAGCCATGATCGAAGTGACCAGGATCAACGGGACGAAACTTCTCATCAATCCGCACCTTTTAGAGCTTGTCGAAGAGACCCCCGATACAGTGCTGACGCTCACTACAGGGCGCAAAATAATTGTAAAAGAAAGTAGACAAGATATAAAAAATTTAGTAAAATCATACAGAAAAGGTATTCTCGGCGAGGAATGACCTTTTGGGTTTTTTTGTGTTTATAAAATAAAGGCAGGAAACTTTAGTGGATATAGCATCGTTAGTCGGATTTTTAATGTGTTTGGGAATGCTCATCTTCGGAATTCTTTCCGCAGCGGGCATTGCAGGCGCAGGACATTATATAGACGTTCCCTCCGCGATCATTACTTTCGGAGGAGCATTCGCGGCTACCATGACCATGTACAGCATGGGAGATTACATAGCCGGACTTAAGAGTATCACCCTTATCTTCAAAGCTCCCAGTGTTAATACATCCGATATGATCAAGAAGATCATAGAGCTTTCGAATATCGCCCGTAAGGAAGGACTCCTTTCACTGGAGGAAGCTGCGGGAGATATGGATGAGCCTTTTCTTAAAAAGGGCGTACTCCTCGTTGTAGACGGTACCGATCCCGACCTCGTAAGAGGCATTCTCGAGACCGAGATGGTCAATATAGACCAGCGTCATAAGAACACCGCAGGATTCTGGGAATCACTCGCATCGATGGGCCCTGCATGGGGAATGATCGGAACCCTCGTAGGACTTGTTAACATGCTTTACAACATGGAGGACGCGAGTTCCATCGGACCTTCCATGGCCGTTGCACTTATCACTACACTGTACGGTTCACTTCTTGCGAACTGGATATGTACGCCTACGGCCGCTAAGCTTAAAGCAGATAATGCCATAGAGATGACACAGAAAGAGGTCATGATCGAAGGGCTTTTATCAATACAGGCGGGTGAAAACCCCCGAGTTATCGAAGAGAAGTTAAAGTCATTCCTGGCACCTAAGGAGAGAGTAACAGCTTCGGAAGATGCAGGAGGAGAGGAATAAAGGGAGGCTATGGCGAAACGCAAAGAAGATCCGCCGCCGGCCGGATCGCCGGCTTGGATGGCGACATTCTCCGATCTGATGAACCTTTTGCTTTGTTTCTTCGTTCTCCTTTTCTCGATGTCAACGATGGACGAAGCAAAGCTCGCGGAGATAGTCGCATCGATGAACTCTTCGTTCTCGATATTCTCAGCCGGGGCGACCTCGATAGGCGAGGGCATACTTATAAGCAACGGAGTAAGCCAGTTAAACGAGCTGGCTGAATACATAAACAGTACCGGTATGACTGCAGAGTCTACCAACGAGTCCGACAGGATCGAACAGTACGACCAGGAACAGCACGGTGTCGAGAAGACAGTCGATGTCCAGGAAGTACTCGATGAGATCGAACAGCAGAATCTCGAATCCAATGAGGCTCTGGCAGAGATCATCGCGGAGGCTGTATCTGAGAGCGATATGTCCGATCAGATAGACGTAAGCTTCACCGCACAGTACGTACTGCTTACCATGAAGGGCGCATTCCTTTTCGATTCCGGAGAGGCGACCCTCAAGCAGGAGTCCTACAGGGCTCTCGACAAAGTAAGTATCATCCTTCAACGTTATGCGAAGGGAGAGATAGAGATAGACGGTCACACTGACAATGTTCCGATGAGCGGCAAATACCATGATAACGAGGAACTTTCCAGCGCCCGTGCACTGTCGGTATTTTACTATCTCGTCAACAATTCGAATCTCGACCCCCTTATGCTCAAGCATTCGGGAATGGGAGAGAGAGTTCCGGTAGCGGACAACTCCACGCCGGAAGGACGCGCGAGAAACAGACGCGTTGAGATTAGGATCTACAATAACAACTAAGGAGATCTTGAGGAAATGAAAAAGAATCTTTTCACCGTGCTCATACTTGCGCTTCTGGTCGTAAACATCGCACTTACCGTAGTTATGATGATAAGCGTTACCACGACCAACAAGAAGACCGCAAATCTCGTCGACACCATCGCAACGGTCATGAATCTCGAGCTTACCGGAGCACAGGGTGAAACGGCAGTCGAGCCCGTAGCGTTTGAAGATACCGAGTTCTATCAGGTGCCTTCCATGACGATCCCGCTTGCACTTGAGACCGTACAGAACGCTGACGGCACTACCAGTACCGGTAAGCAGGTTCACATGATGTGCGAAGTTTCACTTTCCATCGACAAGAAGCATGAGGATTACAAGAAACTCGGCGGAGAGAATCTCACCAGCCTTGAGCCCCGTATCAAAGAGGCTATAGAGAATGTCATTTCTTCGCACGATCAGATTTACTGCTCGGAGCACAGAGCAGAGCTTAAGGCAGAGATACTCCAAGAGATACAGAAGGTTGTCGGAGGTTCGAACCTCGTTTACGATATTTCGATCACCGACGTCAAGTTCGGTTGACGCCGGGCAAAGGGGAGAGCATTAGTGGCTGACATACTGTCACAATCCGAAATAGACGCCCTGCTCAACCAAATCACTACCGGTGAGCTGGATGTAGAAGATATCTCCAATACCGAAGAGAAACAGGTCAAGGATTACGACTTCGGAAGACCGACCAAATTCTCCAAGGAGCATCTGCGTACGCTGGAGATCATCTTTGAGCATTACGGACGACTCATATCGACCAACCTGCCCGTCTTCCTCAGAAAGAACGCTCAGGTGACCGTAGCAAGTTCCGAGACCGTTACATACAGCGAGTTCTCAAATGCGCTTTCAAACCCGGTCATACTCGGTATCATCAACTTCGAGCCGCTGGGTGGTAATATAATCATCGATCTTGCGACTAACCTCGGATATGCCATGATCGATCGAATGCTTGGCGGTGCGGGAACCCCGCTCGACAAGAACAGGGATTTCTCCGAGATAGAGATGTCCATTCTCCAGAAGATACTTGTAATGTTTACACAGCTCCTTCGCGACCCCTGGAGAAACGTTGTAGATATATCGCCCATCCTTACGAGAGTCGAGACGAACCCTCAGTTCGCTCAGATCATAGCTCCCGGAGAGATGATAGCCATCGTTACTTTGAACCTCAAGATCGGGGATGTAGAGGGATTCGTAAACGTCTGTCTTCCTTTCATCACATTGGAAGACGTTATGGATAAACTTAATACCAAGTACTGGTTCTCGACAATGCAGGAAAACCGCGACGAGAATTACCAGGATTACATCGAGTCCATGCTCCGCAGGGTGGATATACCCATCAAAGCCGTACTCGGAAAGAGTGTCATCACGGTTGCGGATTGGAGGAATCTCCAGGTTGGAGACGTCATACGTCTCGACTCCAAAGTCGATTCGGACATGGACATTTTTGTCGGAAATATCAAGAAATTTACGGCCTTGCCCGGAACAAGCGGCGATTCCTATGCTGTCCGGGTAACATCGGTCATTAGAGAGGAGGACTAACAGATGGATGGCGGAGCACTGTCCCAGGACGAGATCAACGCTCTCCTGAACGGTATGGATCTGGGCGGCGGCGACAGCACTTCCGGTGATGCGGGAGGATCTGACGGCGGTTCGGATGCAAGTGCGGCCCCTGCGGGAGGTGGCGCAGACGGCGATCTTACAGACGTCGAAAAGGATGCCATCGGTGAAGTTGCCAATATCAGCATGGGTTCCTCGGCTACGACGCTTTACAGCCTGGTCAACCGCAAGGTTAACATCACCACACCCGTTGTAGAACTCGCAACATGGGCAACTCTTCTTACGGACTATGAGAGACCCTGCGTATTTACGCAGATCAAGTATACCAAGGGTCTTGACGGAACCAACATCATGGTCCTCAAGGAAAAAGACGTTAAGGTCATCACCGACCTGATGATGGGCGGTGACGGAACCAATCTCGAGGGTGAGCTTTCCGAGCTTCACTTATCGGCGATATCAGAGGCCATGAACCAGATGATGGGAGCTGCGGCAACGTCGCTTTCAACCATGCTTGGCAAGATGATAGACATATCACCGCCGGATTCGAGTCTTGTCGACCTTAGCAAATTCGAAAACGGAGCTGAGATATCACCTTTCCTTGGCGGAACATTCGTCAAGATAGGATTCAGGATGGAGATAGGAGAGGGCCTTGTAGACTCCACAATCATGCAGCTCTATCCCATCGAATTCGCCAAGGACGTTGTAGATACGTTCATGAATTCACAGGGTACTCCGGAGCCCGCACCTGAGCCGGCTCCCGCACCCGCTCCGGCACCTGCACCCGCACCTGCCGCAGGAATGCCGATGGGAGGACCTGCACCGGCACCTATGCCGGCCATGGATCCCAACGCAGGAGCTGTGCCTTACGGAATGCCTTACCCGGCACCTTACCCGATGCCTTATGCAATGCCTCAGGGTATGCCTCAGGGTATGCCGGCAGCACCGATGAACGTACAGCCCGCACAGTTCCAGAGTTTCTCACCGGATTACGCGGGAGTTCAGGGCCAGGAAAACATCGGCCTGATCATGGATGTGCCTCTTGAGGTCACTGTAGAGCTCGGAAGAACCACTAAGTCGATCTCTGAAATATTGGACTTTGCACCCGGTACTATCATAGAACTGGACAGAATAGCCGGAGAACCTATAGATGTTTTGGTCAACGGCAAGTTCGTAGCAAAGGGAGAGGTTGTAGTCATAGAGGAAAGTTTTGGTATCAGAGTTACAGAGATCATCAAGTAGCTTAGCACTTATTAAATTTTTGGAGGATTGAACAATGGCAAAGAACATCTTGATTTGCGACGACGCAGCATTCATGAGAATGATGATCAAGGACATCCTTAGCAAGAACGGTTACAATGTTGCCGGAGAGGCTGAGAATGGAGCAAAGGCTGTCGAGAAGTACAAGGAAGTCAGCCCCGATCTCGTACTTATGGACATCACAATGCCCGAGATGGACGGCATTCAGGCGCTTAAGGCAATCAAGGCCGAGGACGCAGGAGCTAAGGTTATCATGTGTTCGGCAATGGGTCAGCAGGCCATGGTTATCGAGTCTATTCAGGCAGGTGCCAAGGACTTCATCGTTAAGCCTTTCCAGGCAGAGCGTGTTCTTGAAGCGGTGAAAAAGGTTATCGGCTAATGCTCCTGGTTAACCAGACTTCGGCCTATGCGCAGCTTATAACTGTGCTTGTTATCTTTGTCCTCATTATGGCTTTGACATGGTGGGTGACTAAGTGGATAGCAAGTTATCAGAAAGAGCAGAATGCCGGCAAGAATATCGAGGTCATCGAGTCGACTCGTATCGGGAATAATATCTGGGTACAGATCGTCAGAGTCGGGGATCTCTATAAGGCTGTCGCGATCGGTAAGGACCAGGTGACTTATCTGGGAGATATCGATCCCGATACGCTTAAGAAAACGGAGAAATCGGAAACGGTGGATTCGTTTAAGGTTTTGCTTGAAAAAGTCATGCGCAGATCGGAAGACCCGGAGAAGGAAGATAAAGGTTAAGGGTTTGAAAGATCGCAGAGCACTTTACCGAAAAATTATCATAATGTCGATATGCCTGCTGGTATCGGTAGGCATATTGTGGTTTGAGGGGAGCATAAGAGCCCGGGCTACCGAGATCACGGGAGACAGGACGGGAGACACCGAGATCTCCACTACTATCGACCCCGCAGGTACCTATACGGAGCCTGAGGATATGGACACCCTCAATACCGTCAACAGGGTAACACTTGAGTATCAGGGAGATAACGGAACGCTCGCAGGTCCGCTTCGGATACTTATAACGCTTACCCTTATTTCTTTTGCACCGATCATCATTATTACGATGACGTCCTTCACCAGGATCATCATCGTGTTGCATTTTACCAGAGCTGCATTAAACACTCAGACTGCGCCGCCTAATCAGATACTTATCGCAATAGCGCTCATCCTTACATTCTTCATCATGAACCCTACGATCAATCGTATCAATGTTGAAGCGGTTCAGCCCATGGAGGCCGGAGAGATAGAGCAGGATGAGTTTTTCCAGAAGGCATTTGCACCGCTTAGGGATTTCATGATCCCCCAGACGCAGGTGCGTGATGTTCAGCTCTTTTACGATATAGCTCAGCAGGAATGGGACGGAGACAATGACTCGATCCCCGGAGCGATATTGGTTCCGAGTTTCATACTCAGTGAATTAAGACGTGCTTTCTGGATCGGATTTATGATATATATACCCTTCATAGTCATCGATATGGTCGTCGCATCGACACTTATGAGTATGGGTATGATGATGCTCCCGCCGACAACCGTATCCATGCCTTTTAAGATACTGCTTTTTATCATGGCAGATGGATGGACACTCGTCATAGGGAACCTTGTCAGGACATTCTATTAGCGTAACGGGATACCGTTATTTATAGAATAAGGTTTTAAAACAGCTGTTTTCGGATGAAAGGAGAGGGATATGACTGTTGAAGCAGTTACCGAGATTACCAGAAATGCTTTATATATCATACTTAAGACAGCTCTTCCGATCCTTTTGATCTCTATGATCATCGGACTTGCCATCAGTATTTTCCAGACTGTCACATCCATTCAGGAACAGACTCTTACTTTTGTACCCAAACTTGTTGGAATATTTGCAGGTATCATGATCCTCGGCGGATGGATGATGAATACCATGGTGGAGTATACCGTCGAACTTTGGAACTCGTTTTCGTATTATATACATAAATAGCGGTACGGGAGATGATTGATTATTCGTTTTCTTTATACGATCTCGAATACTTTCTCCTGATATTTACAAGGATCAGTTGCTTTGTTTTTATCGCTCCCTTCTTCGGAATGGCAAACACTCCGAGAAGGATCAAGGTCGTCCTGAGTCTCTATGTGGCGACACTTATGTATTTTGTGCTCACTCCGGCGCCGGCTGTTCTGCCCAAAACAGTTCTGGGTTTCGCGATCATCGTTACCAAGGAGGCTGTTACCGGACTTCTCATAGGTCTTTCCGCGCAGATGTGCACTTCGATCGTTATGTTCGGCGGAGCGGTGGCGGATATGGAGATAGGCCTTTCGATGGTGCAGCTTATGGATCCTGCTACGAGGCAGTCCACCACTTTTACCGGAGCACTTTACAACTATGCACTTACAATGGCTCTTATAGCCAGCGGAATGTACAGATATCTGCTCGGAGCTCTGGCAGATTCATACAAGCTGATACCGGTCAACGGGGCTGTATTTAACCCGGAGAAGCTGCTTCAGAGCTCGATAGTATTTCTGACGGACTACATGAGTATAGGATTCAGGATCATACTTCCCGTATTCTGTGCGATACTCCTGCTCAATGCGGTGCTCGGTATCATGGCCAGAGTCGCACCGCAGATGAATATGTTTGCGATAGGAATACAGCTCAAGATACTTGTGGGACTTTCGATGCTTTTCGTTTCGACACTGCTCCTGCCCAAGATATCAGAGATCATATTTGATGAGATAAGAAAGACGATGGTTTCTTTTGTGGAGGCCATGTATTGAGTATAGATTTCAGACTCCAGTTCTTTGCCGATGGCGGGGACGACAAAACCGAAGAACCTACCGGTAAAAAACTTGAAGATGCCCGCAAGGAAGGTCAGGTTGCCAAGAGTAAGGAGATCACAAGCTGTGTGAGTATTCTTGTTCTCTTCGTGATCCTCAAGTTCTGGGCTGTCAGGATGGGCGGTCAGTTCATGGACACCTTCGGATATGTGTACAATCGCATTCCGGATACAGTCTATTTTTGGCACGGAGAGATGCCTGTAAGAGAGACCCGTTCGATGTTTGTGTGGGCATGTGGGAGGATACTGCTTATCCTGCTCCCCATACTCGCACTGGCTGTCATCATTGCTTTTGTGTGCGAACTGGTACAGGTCAAGTGGAAGGTCAGTACCAAACCTCTTCAGCCTAAACTTTCAAAGTTCAATCCGATCAACGGATTCAAGAGGATCTTTTCCGCAAATTCCGTTGTTGAACTTATCAAATCGATACTTAAGATCGGATTGATATTATGGATATCGTACAATTACATAAAAGACAAATCGATGGTCCTGCTGACTTTTTTTGATATGCCGTTTTTGCAGGCTATCGGAGAGATAGGAACACTCGTAACGGACCTGGGACTTCGCATCGCTGCCATCTATGTGATCATCGCGGCTTCGGATTTCGCATATCAGAAGTGGAAATTCCACAAGGATATGAAGATGACCAAGCAGGAAGTCAAGGACGAGTATAAACAGGCAGAAGGAGATCCTGAGGTCAAGGGCAAGATCAAACAGAAGATGATGGAAGCCTCCAGGCGTCGTATGATGCAGCAGCTCCCCCAGGCGGACGTCGTCATCACAAACCCTACTCACTACGCTGTAGCCATCAAGTATGAACCCGAAGTCAGGGAAGCACCTTATGTGGTTGCCAAAGGCTCGGATTATCTGGCTCAGAAGATCAAGGAAATCGCCCGTGAGAACGGTGTCGAGATCTACGAGAACAAGCCTCTTGCGCGAATGCTCTACGCGAATGTAGAGATCGGTGAACTCGTACCGCCGGAACTGTACCAGGCGGTCGCCGAAGTCCTGGCATTCGTATATCAGATACAGGGGAAGATTTAGTTTTATATTTAGAGGGCAGGACCCGCGTAACCGGGTAATAAACAGTACATGAAATTTAAGTCGATCGGAAAATATGATGTATTTGTAGCACTCTATATCGCTGTAGCGATAGTACTGTTTATCGTACCCATTCCGGCCGGCGTTCTCGACATTCTCCTTGCTTTCAACATGTCCATCGCTATGACCGTTCTCTTCGGTGCGATGTTTGCCAAGGAAGTGCTTGATATGAGCTTCTTCCCTACGATGCTCCTTTTTACGACACTTTTCAGGATAGCGCTAAACACTTCATCAACGAGACTGATCCTCAGGGACGGTAATGCGGGAAATGTCGTAAGCGTATTCGGAAATTTCGTCGGAGGCGGAGACCTCATCATAGGAGCGATAATATTTGCGATACTCCTGATCATCCAGTTCATGGTCATCAACAAAGGTTCCGAGCGAGTATCCGAAGTAACCGCAAGATTCACACTTGATGCAATGCCCGGTAAGCAGATGGCGATTGACGCCGACCTCAATACCGGTGCGATAGATGACGCCGAAGCCAAGAGACGAAGAGAAAAGATCCAGCAGGAATCCTCATTCTTCGGCTCCATGGATGGTGCCGTGAAATACGTAAAAGGAGACGCTACGGCGGGACTTCTCATAACGGCGGTAAACCTCATAGGAGGTATCGCGATGGGAGTGTTAAGACAGGGACTTCCCGTTGCCGAAGCACTCAATAAATATGCGATCCTTACCATAGGTGACGGCCTGGTATCTCAGATGCCTTCACTCATGATATCGCTCTCAACAGGTATCCTTGTCACCAAGGGAAGTAAGGACGCCGATTTCGGGGAGACTATCGTAAAGCAGCTCTTCAACCTGCCTAAAGTCCTCTATCTGGTAGGTTCGATGCTTGCCATCCTCGGTATAGTCACCGAGCTCAATACATTTCTTTTTGTCGGAGCCGGCATAGTTTATTTCATCGCGGGATTTACCACTTCCAAGAATCTCGCTGTTGCCAATATAGAGAGCAGTGTCACCGAGGAAGAAGCGGAGGCAGAGGAGATCAGACAGCCCGAGAATGTAAACAGTCTGCTGCAGGTAGACCCTATAGAGCTCGAGTTTGGTTACGGTATCATACCTCTCGCGGATGTCAATCAGGGCGGAGACTTGCTTGACCGTGTTGTCATGATCAGAAGACAGATAGCTCTTGAGCTTGGTACTGTGGTTCCCATCATAAGACTGCGCGACAATATCCAGCTCAATCCCAATCAGTATATCATCAAGATCAAAGGTATACAGGTGAGCCAGGGGGAAATAATGTTCGACCATTATATGGCTATGAAAGCCGGATTTGTCGAGGAAGAGATAGGTGGTATCACCACCGAAGAGCCGGCATTCCATCTGCCTGCATGGTGGATCACCGAAGGACAGAGGGAGAGAGCGGAGTCACTCGGATACACCGTTGTCGATCCTCCTTCCATCATAGCAACGCACCTGACGGAGATCATCAGGCGTCACATAGACGAGCTCCTTACGAGACAGGATGTACAGAGTCTCATCAACAATCTCAAAGAGAGCAATCCGAGCCTTGTGGAGGAACTCACGCCCAAGCTTCTTGGCCTCGGAGAGATACAGAAGGTCCTTCAGAATCTCCTGAAGGAGGGCATATCCATCAGAGACCTTCTTACCATCGGAGAGACACTTGCGGATTATGCTCCTTCGACGAGAGATACGGATATACTTACTGAGTATGTAAGGCAGGCGCTTAAGCGTGCCATTTCCAGCAAGTACTTCCCGCCCGGGGAGGCAACGAGCGTTGCGACCTTAGATCCCAAGATAGAGCAGGAGATCATGGCCGGCGTAAAACAGACAGAGACGGGAGCGTTCCTCAATATCGAGCCTTCGCGTTCGCGCGCTATACTTGACTCGGTGAAGAATGAGGTCCAGAAACTTGAAAACCTCGGAAGAATGCCTATTATCATCACTTCGCCGATCGTCAGGATATATTTTAAGAGATTGACGGAAGATTTTTACCCCGATCTTGTCGTTGTGTCGTATAATGAGATAGAATCGGATGTAGAATTACAATCTGTAGGGATGGTCACAGCATAAATGATTATTAAGAAATTCATCGGCAGGACCGAGCTTGAAGCGGTGCAGTCCGCCAAAGCCGAGCTCGGAGAGAACATCGTAATAATGAATGTGCGCAAGGTTAAAGCGAAGGGCCTCTTTGCTTCTTTGCGTTCCAAAAAGGTAGAAGTTACCGCGGCGGTCGAAGAGGATGTCCCCATGGACAATCTCAGAAAACTCGCAAGAGCCCAGGACCGCAAGATGCAGGAGGCTAAGAAAAAGGACTCCGAATCCCGTGAGGATAAAGGCACAAAGAGTGGACTTGGACCCTCGGCGGAGATGGCAAAGCCCGTGTCACTTTCTGCTCAAACGACAGAAGTGTCACAAAATGACAAGCCCTCCGTTTCGAAGGAGAGCGCCGGAAGCACAAAGGGCAAAGACAATACCGGATCGCAGATGTCTCCTTCAACTATCGAGCAGAAGCTGGACAGCCTGCAGAATCTCCTTGAATCGCAGTTTAAGCAGACTTCGGTTCAGAATGAAAAACCGGCTGCAAATGCAGGAAGCGAGGATGCGGGCAGTAATATGACTCCCGGTTCGGATCCCGATAATGAAAAAGAACGCGAGATGGATCGTTTCCTGAAACTCCTGTACAACACGATGCTCGACAACGAGATCGAAGAGAAGCTTGCAAACGAGATCATCATCGAAGCCAATAAAAACCGCAAACCCAATGCAACTATGGATTTCATCCTCAGC
>ODAI012837303.1_pt1 | contig 12544 bp, 8 predicted proteins | sample 1539321 | NCBI WGS metagenome assembly ODAI01 (sample SAMN02144231, study PRJEB22623) | gut metagenome | biome: sheep rumen | host: Ovis aries | place: New Zealand
ATCTTCAATCTTAACGTATAGCGGCTTCTCGTCATCAATATAATCAGTCACTCCCATCAGTCCATCATAGCCGTCAGCTATAGCTTGACGAAAAGCTTTTACATATTCTGCAAACTCACTGTCTATAAAGACAGTATCTACAGTAGTGAGTATAAACGGTTCTTCTGTGTAAAGGTGCGGTTTCAGTTTGTGAAAGCTATGCATCGAACTGGGAGTTGAGCAGTAAACTATCGTAGTATCTTCGGTCGTGGGAAGATGGGCAACTGACGAATCCCTCAACGCTACCACAACATGACTTGCTCCGTTGTCATTAAAGATCCTCACAAGCCTGCACAGCAACGGTTCACCACCAATCGCCACCATAGGCTTCGCCACCGTCACACCCTCTTGTGACAAGCGCGTGCCTTCACCTGCTGCTATAATAGCATACCTCATAGAGATGGCAAAGGTAGTGGAATTTGAAGACAATACAAAATAAATGTTCTTTTTTATTTTGTTCTCGCTGAGGTTTTCACTACCTTTGCACCGTAATTTTACTGACACACAACAATGAGTAGCGAAAAAACAGCTAACATCATCACCCAAACGGTGGACACCCTCTCGGGCATGGAATCATTGAAGGGACTCTTTCATGAACATCGTGACGGCGATCCGCTGCCTTCGGCAAAGGCTCTTGAGGAGATTATTGAACTGGCAAGAGCCATTCTCTTCCCTGGTTTCTACGGACATTCGTCTGTAAAGTTTCACACCATAAAATACCAAATAGGAGTCAATTTAGAACGACTGCATAAATTGTTGTCGCAACAGATTCTTGCAGGTCTGTGTTTCTCTGAGGAAACTAAAGATAAGGATACAGAGAACAGAGAGTGTGGATGCTCACAAGGAGCAGACTCTGCAATATGCCTTACTACGGCGTCAAACCTTGCCACACAACTCATAGCCAAGCTGCCAGAGATAAGAAGCATATTGGCTACGGACGTAGAGGCTGCATACAATGGCGACCCCGCGGCGCTCAGTCAGGGCGAGATTATTTCATGTTATCCCGTGATAAAAGCCCTCATCAACTATCGCATAGCACATGAATTAATGAATCTCGGAGTACCATTGATACCCAGAATGATCACCGAGATGGCACATTCGGAGACAGGCATTGACATTCATCCTGCCGCCACCATTGGCCATCACTTCACAATAGACCATGGTACGGGTGTTGTGATTGGTGCTACATGTATAATTGGCAACAACGTAAAACTTTATCAGGGAGTAACACTCGGTGCCATCAGCTTCCCTCTCGACGACAATGGAAATCCTATAAAAGGTATTCCTCGTCACCCAATCTTAGAGGATAACGTGGTGATATATGCCAATGCCACCATCTTGGGACGCATCACCATCGGCAATGGTTGTGTTGTGGGTGCCAACGTATGGGTGACACGCGACATGAAACCAAACACACGTAAATACAATAAGGAAAAAATAGACAAACTTGACATCGTATTCAATCATGGCACAGGAATTTAAGATGATTGCCAAGACCTTCATGGGACTGGAGAATGTCCTTGCGAAGGAACTGACAGAACTTGGTGCAAACAACATAGAGACAGGACGACGCATGGTGTCGTTCACCGGAAATCAGGAAATGCTCTATCGGGCAAACTTCCAATTACATACAGCGATACGAATACTGAAACCTATTGCTCACTTTAAGGCACGATCGGCTGAAGACATGTATGAAGAAGTGAGAAAGATAGACTGGAGTAAATACATCGGTGAAGGTAAGACCTTTTCAGTAGACTCGGTAGTATACTCGGAGGAGTTTCGCAATTCGCGCTTCGTCACATACAAAGTAAAGGATGCCATCGTGGATCAGTTTAGAGAAAAGACTGGCAACCGACCAAACATCTCAGTCACTAATCCTGACATTCGACTTAACATACATATCGCCGAGGATGACGCCACGCTGTCACTCGACTCCAGTGGAGAGTCTCTCCATCGTCGTGGCTATCGCCAGGAGAGTGTCGATGCACCTCTCAATGAGGTTCTTGCTGCCGGAATGATATTGATGACTGGCTGGAACGGCGAATGCGACTTTATCGACCCGATGTGTGGTAGCGGTACTCTTCTTATTGAGGCTGCACTTATCGCCAGAAATATCTCACCTGGCGTGTTCCGCAAAGAGTTTGCCTTTGAGAAATGGTCTGACTTCGACCAAGATCTTTTTGACAAGATATATAATGACGACTCACATGAGAGAGAGTTCAAACACCGCATCTATGGCTACGACATAGACATGAAGGTTGTGAACACAGCACGACTCAACGTCAAAGCAGCAGGAATGGCTCAGTTTATCACTGTAGAACAGGCTGACATGAAAGACTTTGAGAAGCCTTCGGCAAAGAGTATCATGGTTACAAATCCTCCATACGGAGAACGTATCTCAACGCCCAACCTGCTTGCAACATACAAGATGATTGGCGAGCGATTGAAGCATGCCTTCGGAGGCAACGACGCTTGGATATTGAGTTATCGTGAGGAGTGTTTCGAACAGATTGGTCTGAAACCATCGATAAAGATTCCCGTATACAATGGCAGTCTTGAGTGCGAGTTCCGCAAATACACCCTTTTCGACGGCAAGATGAAAGCCTTCCGCAGTGAAGGTGGCATCGTGAAGACAGAAGAGGAGAAAAGGGAGATGGCACAGAAACATCGTTTCAAGAAGAACCGCGACTTCAAACAACGACTCACCGAAGACGAGGAAAATGAAGAAGGAGACATCCGTTCCTTCACATTCCACTCGTTCGAGAAAGACTATCTTGGAAGAAAACGCAGAAACGACGACCGACCAAGGGAGCGTAGGAACGACCGACCAAGGGAGCGAAAGAATGAAGGAGCGAGGGAACGAAGGTACGAGGGTACAAGAAAAGACTTTCGTGGAGACAGGACAAAGGACTTCCGAAACGACAAGAGAAGAAACAAATCGGCAGAACAGAGAAGGAGGCTCTTTGAAGATGAAGAATAAGAAGGCTATCGCCTCACTACTACCCTCCTTACTACTCATCTCACTACAACTCATCATTCCACTTCACGTAATGGCACAAAAGGAGTTTACACTGGAAGAGCTGAACTTCGGCGGTAAGAACTATCGCAAGATGGTACCCGAGTATCGCCATTATAAGTGGAAGGGGGAGATGCCGGTAAGAGCAGACAAGCATGAGGAGCCACAGACCAATGAGCCACAAATTGTAAAGGAGGACGACTGCCAACTCTATTTGGTCGACACAGACGGTTCTCGCCATCAGCTCACAACCGACGGTAGCCGTGATATCGTCTATGGTGAAGCTGTCCATCGCAACGAGTTTGGCATTGAGGAAGGTATCTTCTGGAGTCCAAACAAGCAAAAGGTAGCATTTTACAGGATGGACCAGTCGATGGTGACCGACTATCCGCAAGTGAACATAGATGCTCGAATAGCGCAATACATGCCAGACAAATACCCTATGGCAGGCGAGACATCACACAAAGTCACCATAGGAGTATATGACCTTGCGAGCCAATCTGTCATATACCTTGATGCCGGTGACCCCACCGACCGCTACTTCACCAACATATCATGGAGTCCTGACTCAAAGTTAATATACATGTTTGAGCTAAACCGTGATCAGAATGACTGCCGACTCGTGAGCTATGACGCAACAAATGGCAAGTGCATAAAAGAGTTATATCGTGAACAAAACAAGAAATACGTAGAACCACTCCACCCCATCGTGTTCTTGCCTTGGGACGACAGCACATTCTTGATGCAAAGTCAGCGTGATGGCTACAACCACCTATACCTATATAATAAGAATGGCAAGCTGATACGCCAATTGACATCGGGCAAATGGGTTGTAATGGAACTCATCGGGTTCAACACTAAAGCTAAATCCGTCATCATCGCCTCCAATGAGGCTAATCCGATACAACGCAACATATATGCCGTAGACATAAGGTCAGGGCATCGCAAGCCCTTGGACAACCAGCGCGGATGGCATTATGCCCAGCTGTCACCTACGGGAAAGACTCTGCTCGACAACTATTCAGAGCCAGACATTCCAAGACGTATCATGGTAACCAGCACCGACACAGGTAAGAGCCGTGAGCTATTCACTGCCAAAGATCCATGGGAAGGCTATAAGGTACCTATCTTCGAGCAGGGCACCATCAAGGCTGCCGACGACACTACCGACCTCTACTATAGAATGGTGAAGCCATACGACTTCGACCCTTCGAAGAAATATCCCACGGTAGTATATGTCTATGGTGGACCGCATGCTCACAATGTCGATGCACGTTGGCACTACAGCTCTCGCTCATGGGAGACATACATGGCACAAAAGGGATATATCATTTTCGTTCTCGACAATCGTGGCAGCGAAAACCGAGGACGTGATTTCGAACAGGCTACATTCCGACAGCTGGGACAGATAGAGATGAAAGACCAGATGAAGGGTGTGGAGTATCTTAAGTCACTACCATACGTGGATGCTGACCGACTTGGAGTACATGGCTGGAGCTTTGGCGGATTTATGACGATTTCGCTGATGACCACCTATCCTGACGTATTCAAGGTGGGCGTAGCAGGCGGACCCGTCATCGACTGGCGATGGTATGAGGTGATGTATGGCGAGCGCTATATGGACACGCCACAGACTAATCCCGAAGGATATGCAAAGGTAAGTCTCATCGACAAAGCCAAGAACCTGAAAGGAAAACTACAGATAATCACTGGCTACAACGACAACACCGTAGTTCCACAACACTGTCTGTCGTTCCTTGCGGCATGTATCGAGGCTGGCACCCAGCCCGACTTCTTCGTATATCCTGGCGAGCCACATAACATGCGTGGACATAGCAGTGTCCACCTACATGAGAGAATCACGCAATACTTTGAGGATTACTTGAAGTAGATTAGAAGTGAATATTAAGAATTGAGAGATATGAAAATACTTTTATTAGGCAGTGGCGGCAGAGAGCACGCACTGGCATGGAAGATTGCACAGAGTGAGAAATGCGAACAGTTGTTCATCGCACCAGGTAATGCTGGCACTATCGAGGTTGGCGAGAACGTGGACATCAAGGCTGATGACTTTGATGCGCTAAAATCGTTTGTAGTAGAGCATAATATTGACATGGTCGTAGTTGGTCCTGAAGACCCTCTGGTAAAAGGTATCTACGATGACTTCAAAGCCGACGACCGCACCAAGAACATACCCGTCATCGGACCATCCAAGGCAGGTGCTGTGCTCGAGGGGTCTAAGGACTTTGCCAAGGGATTCATGCAGCGGCACAACATTCCGACAGCTCGCTATCAGACCTTCGACGGTGAGCACCTGGAAGAGGGATTGGCATTCCTCGAGACTCTGAAGGACCCTTATGTACTGAAGGCCGACGGACTATGCGCCGGCAAGGGTGTGCTTATTCTCCCTACCCTTGACGAGGCTAAGAAGGAATTGCGTGAGATGCTTGGTGGTATGTTCGGCAATGCCTCATCACGTGTTGTCATCGAGGAGTTCCTTAGCGGCATCGAGTGCTCGGTATTCGTCCTAACCGACGGCAAGAACTATAAGATACTGCCAGAAGCCAAGGATTACAAGCGTATCGGCGAAGGCGACACTGGTCTGAATACCGGAGGCATGGGCAGTGTCACGCCAGTACCATTTGCTACAAAGGAATGGATGCAAAAGGTGGAAGACCGCATCATTCGTCCTACAGTCAACGGACTTGCCGAGGAGGGTATCGACTACAAGGGATTCATCTTCTTCGGACTCATCAATGTCGAAGGCGAGCCAATGGTCATTGAATACAACTGCCGTATGGGCGACCCAGAGACTGAGAGCGTGATGCTGCGACTGAAGAGCGACATCGTAGACCTCTTCGAGGGAGTGGCTGAGGGCAATCTTGCCAATCGCGTCATAGAGTTCGACGACCGCAGTGCCGTATGTGTGATGCTTGTCAGCGGTGGCTATCCCGAGGCATACAAGAAGGGCTACCCCATTACATTTAATGAGAACAAAGAAGGCTCTCATACCTCACCCAACGTTCCGCTCGAGCTTGCTCGCTTTAATAGCGAAGCGAAGAAAGAACGCTCCAAAGACACCCTTCTCTTCCATAGCGGTACCACTATGAAGGATGGGCAGGTTGTCACCAATGGCGGCAGGGTGATCGCAGTCTCCAGCTATGGCAAAGATCAGGCAGAAGCACTTGCACGCTCATTCGAAGTAGCCAAACAGATTGACTTCAAGGATAAATATTTCCGCAGCGACATTGGCAAGGACCTGATATGATAAAAAGATTTCAGAACAAGATAGCCGAGAGCCGTTTCGCATTGATTGCTACCATATTACTGTGCCTACCAGCCTGGCTGGTCAGCGCATGGTATATGTTGGCATACGGCTCCTGTCTCATTCCCGAGCAGAGCTCGCCTACCCATAGCCTTTCACCCCTCACCCCTCACCTAACGTTCAATGTTCAACATTCAACGTCCTACGTCCTATTATGGGGCCTACTCACCCTGATATCAGTATTCCTGATAGCCGAGCTCAACAATCGCAATGCCCTGATACGCATATACAGCCGTATGGTGTCGTGTTGTTTTCTTGTGATGGCTACCACACTCACCATCACCCACTGGTCGGCAGAGAGAAATGTCGTCACCCTTGCCACCTCACTACTTTTCTATCTGCTCTTCCTCACCTATCAGGACAGGAAAGCCACAGGTAAGGTATACTATGCCTTTGTCAGTCTGTCGGTTGCAAGCATCTTCTTTCCTCAGATACTCTTCTTCGTTCCTCTGCTATGGCTACTGATGGGCACCCGTCTGTTGTCGCTCTCCGTCAAGACATTCTTCGCATCCATATTAGGACTCATCACGCCATACTGGATAATCCTCGCATACAAGGCATGGGCATCGTATGCCGTAGGCACCGACACCCTCACCCCCATCAAGACTTTCTTCACCGAATATGTGGCAGACATCGCCCAGTTCCACTCACCCATACCATATTACTATTTCATTTTCGAACAACCATCATTCTCTCTTTGTTCAATATTACATATAGCCCAGTATGCGCTGCCCATACTATGCGCTATCATAGGTACCGTCCATTATTTCCGTACCAAGCAGCAAGACCACATCAAGACGCAGCTACTCTATGAGTCCATCGTCGTCGTCAACATCGCAGCCATCATCTTTATGCTGGCACAGCCACAACACAATGAGAGTCTCATCGGTATGATTATCGTCACCACAGCACCCTTGATAGCCCACTTCGTTGCGCTCACCCATACCCGCTGGACCAACCGTCTCACCAAGTTGCTGTTGTTTCTCGCCCTTACTATTACCATTCTCAGTCTTATTGCACCGCTAATACCTACAGAAATATGCAATTCATTATTGACATTCTGACCAGTTGGGGCTATCTTGGCATGGGTCTTGCCGCCTTTCTTGCAGGCAGCTTCTTCCCCTTCAGTAGCGAAGTAGTGATGGTAGGATTGCAGACTGCCGGTCTTGATCCTTGGCGACTTGTCATCTATGGTACCGTCGGCAATGTGGCTGGTGGTATGTTCAATTATGGAGTCGGCAGACTGGGTAAGTTAGAATGGATTGAGCGCTATCTGCATGTGCGTCGTGAGAAACTCATTCAGGCTCGTCGGTTTATGCGTGGTCACGGAGCCCTCATGGGCTTTTTCTCCTTCATCCCCATCCTTGGCAGCGCCATCACCATTGTCCTTGGCCTCACCCGTGCCAATCTTCCCCTCTCCTTATTCAGCATCACCCTTGGCAAGTTCCTCCGCTACGTCCTCCTCATCTATGGAGTAGGAATGGCTATGTAAGCGAGAGTTACGAACATTACAACCTTTTCCTTGCAGGATAAGGATATTTTCCCTATGCGACTATCTTGCCTTTAAGCGTATACGCTTATTGTCAGTAGATGAGAAAGCATAGGTTTTGGCAGAAGATTTGTATCAGATTGGGACTACACAAGAGCATTATGAGTACATGACAAGAGCACAACAGCAACATGATAAGAGTGTAATGTAAGTGCAGGGAGATTGTTTTTTTCATGAAATGTATTGATATATGCGAAAAAAAAGTGTACTTTTGCAGGCAGATTAGAAAAAACTGAAGAGACATAGATGAAAAAGTTTAGATTGGTAGACAATATTATGGGATGGATAGCTTTTGCTATTGCCGCCTTCGTATATTGCTCTACCGTGGAGCCTACGGCATCGTTTTGGGATTGTCCTGAGTTTATAACCACTGGCTACAAGCTGGAGATAGGCCACCCACCCGGGGCACCCTTTTTTATGCTTACAGCCAACCTGTTCTCACAGTTTGCCAGCAGCCCGCAGACGGTGGCGCTGATGGTGAACACGATGAGTGCGCTGCTCTCAGCCACATGTATCATGTTCCTGTTCTGGACCATCACCCACCTGGTGAGAAGACTGATACTGAAGGACTGGGACTCGCTGACTCTGAGCAAGATCATAGCCATAGAAGCATCGGGACTGGTGGGCGCGCTGATATATACATTTAGCGACACGTTCTGGTATTCGGCTGTCGAGGGTGAGGTATATGCCTACTCTTCGGCATTCACCGCAGTGGTGTTCTGGCTGATACTGAAATGGGAAGACCATGCCGACGAGCCGCATAGCGACCGCTGGCTGGTACTGATAGCATACATGACTGGACTGAGCATCGGAGTCCACCTGCTGAACCTGCTCTGCATCCCTGCCATAGTGCTAGTATACTACTACAAGCGTGTGCCTGACGCCAACCTGAAAGGATCGCTCATAGCGCTGACCCTGTCGTTCGTACTGGTGGCTGCCGTGCTTTATGGCGTTGTGCCAGGCATCATCACCGTAGGCGGATGGTTTGAGTTGTTCTTCGTCAACACGCTGGGTATGAAGTTCAATACCGGACTTATCATATACATGCTGCTTCTCATCGGCACCGTGATATGGGCTATCTATGAGACCCAACAGGACAAGAGTCTGCTGAGACAGAACATCGCCTTCACGGCATCCGTAGGTCTGCTGGGCATACCATTCTACGGATATGGATGGAGTGCCTTCATCATCGGAGCCATCGTGCTGGCTCTGCTGTGGGTGGTGGTGAGCCGCAAGAATGCCGGCAAGCCGCTGGTTAGCGCACGTCTGAAGAACACCACGCTGCTCTGCATGCTGATGCTCATGATAGGCTATTCCACATACGCCGTCATCGTGATACGCTCGACAGCCAATCCGCCAATGGACCAGAACTCCCCGGAGGACATTTTTACGTTGGGAAGCTATCTGAGCCGCGACCAGTATGGCGACAATCCGCTGGTATATGGTCAGGCATACAGCTCGGAACCTGCTGTCGCCGAGGACGGCATGCACTACGAGATGAAGGAGGGAGCACCCATCTACCAGCGCAAGGAGAAGGCTTCGGCTGACGAGAAGGACTCGTACTTCGTGGTACGTCATAAGACACATTATGTATATGCGCAGAACATGCTGTTCCCACGAATGTGGGATGCGGGCCATGCAGGACAGTATGAGTCATGGATGGGCGGCATAACTGGCAGGGATGTCGACGGAGTGAAGATACCGACACAGGCTGAGAACCTGAGATTCTTCCTGAGCTATCAATGCAACTTCATGTATTGGCGCTACTTCATGTGGAACTTCGCAGGCAGACAGAACGACATCCAGGGCAACGGCGAACTGGAACACGGCAACTGGCTCACAGGATTCTCGATGATAGACAACATAATGTATGGCGACCAAGACAAGCTACCCGACGAGCTGAAGGAGAACAAGGGGCACAACGTGTTCTACTGTCTGCCGCTGATCATCGGTCTGATAGGTCTCTTCTGGCAGGCATGGCGCGGCAAGCGAGGCATCCAGCAGTTCTGGGTGGTGTTCTTCCTGTTCTTCATGACGGGTCTTGCCATCGTGGTCTACCTCAACCAGACACCTGGTCAGCCTCGCGAGCGTGACTATGCATACGCTGGATCGTTCTATGCCTACGCCATCTGGTGTGGCATCGGCGTGGCAGCCATCATAGACTGGCTGAAGAAGCTGAAGCTGAACGAGACTCTTGTAGCATCGGTAGTGGCACTGCTGACGCTGTGCATACCTATACAGATGGCTTCGCAGACATGGGACGACCACGACCGCTCAGGCCGATTCACATGTCGCGACTTTGGTCAGAACTACCTGATGTCGCTACAGGAGACGGGCAATCCGATAATATATACCAATGGTGACAACGACACCTTCCCACTATGGTACAACCAAGATGTTGAGGGCGTGCGCACAGACGCAAGGGTCTGCAACCTGAGCTACCTGCAGACAGACTGGTATATCGACCAGATGATACGTCCTGCATACGACTCCCCCGCCCTGCCTATCAGCTGGCCACGACTCGACTACGTGTCAGGCACCAACGAGTATGTGCAGGTGGAACCTTCATACAAGGAACAGGTACTGCAGTTCTATGCGGAGAGTCCTGAGGAGGCTAAGGCACAGTTTGGCGACGAACCATTCGAACTGAAGAACGTACTGAAATACTGGGTACGCTCGAAGGACCCCAACAACCACGTGATACCTACCGACACCCTCTACCTCACCATAGACAAAGAGGCTGTGAAGAAGAGCGGAATGCTCATGGCAAGCGACTCGATACCCGACAAGATGGTAATCTCGCTCAGCGGAAAACGGGCTCTCTACAAGGGTGACCTGATGATGCTGGAGATGATTGCCAACGCCAACTGGACACGCCCGATATACGTGGCGCTGACTGTAGGATCGGAAAACTACATGAACCTTGGCGACAACTTCATACAGGAGGGTCTCGTCAACCGCATCACACCGTTCACCACCGCAGCAGAGGGAGCTAAGCGATTTGACACCGAACGTACATACGACCTTGTGATGAACAAGTTCAAATGGGGCGGTCTTAGCAAAAAGGGACTCTATCTCGACGAGACCATCACACGCATGTGCTATACCCACCGTCGACTGGTGGCTCAGCTGGCTCTGCAACTCGCCCTCGAGGGTAAGAAGGACAAGGCTCTGAAGGCGATGGCAAAGGTGGAGAAGGAAATTCCTGAATATAATGTGCCGATGAACTACATGAGCGGTGCGGCTGATATGGCACAGGCTTACACCCTCTGCGACAAGAAACAGAAGGCGCTGCAGATATATGACAAGTTGTGGAAAAACAGCGAACAGTATGCCAAGTGGTACCTGTCGCTGAGCGACCGCGGCTTCAGCATGTCGCAAAACGACTGCTTCATGCAGTTCCAGATGATGATGTCCATCATGCAGGCTGTCGACGAGTTCGACACAAAATGGGTGGACAAGCACGAGCCGATAGCCAAGAAACTGATAGAGACATATCAGGCTAAGGGCGGCAACATGCCAGAGTAGCTCTTTAAGTTTACAGTTTACGGCTTTAAAGTTTACAGTTATTCTATGTTTATAGAGCAACCTGCACGATGGCTGAGATGGCTCTATCCGAGAGCCCTCTGGAGAATGGATCCCAACGAGCACGCAGTATACCTGACGTTCGACGACGGACCCATTCCTCAGAGTACGCCGTTTCTGCTGGAAACGCTGCGCCAATTTGACATCAAGGCAACCTTCTTCCTCGTCGGCGACAACGTAAGGCGCAACCCTGAGTTGTTCAAGCAGATACTGGAAGAGGGCCATGAGGTGGGCAATCACACATACAACCACCTGGGAGCCTTCAAGCATTGGGCAGCAACATACATAGTAAACGCTCTGAAGGCAGAGGATATCATCCACTCCAACCTGTTCCGTCCGCCACATGGCACGATGCGTTGGAGTGAGTATTTCTGGATAACGAGAAAGCGGAAGCTGGTGATGTGGGATGTTGTGACACGCGACTACTCCAAGTGGATGACTGCCGACGATGTGATAGAAAACGTGAAAAGATACACCCGTAACGGCTCGATCATCACTTTCCACGACTCACTAAAGAGCATAGACAAGCTACACTATGCTCTGCCAGAGTCGATAAAATGGCTGAAGAGTCAGGGGTATGAGTTCAAAACTATACAAAATGACTGGCGCATACCACGTACCCACCTTGACCGCTTGTTGTCAGGCGAGGACATGACTACTCCCTACGCGCGCAATATTGCCAACCCTTCTGATCATAAATAGCCTGAAGACGGTCCAGTCGCTTCAGGAAATCAGCATAGTCTTTCTGCGAAGTCTGACACCAGTCGACTTCTGCCAAGGCTGCCATACGAGGCAACACTTGGTATTCTGCCACCGACTCATAGGCGACATACTCCGTCCATAGGTTGGCTTGCGCACCAAGAATATGCTTACGAGCATACTCAGGCAGGCTGTCAGGAGCAGGATCAAGCGAATATATCTTGCTAAGCAACACCTCGGCATTGAACACAAACGGTGTATAATCTACGCGGTCTTTGGTCTGATAATAATCGAAATAGCAATACTGGGTGGGTGCCATGATGACATCATG
>ODAI013738512.1_pt1 | contig 12544 bp, 13 predicted proteins | sample 1539321 | NCBI WGS metagenome assembly ODAI01 (sample SAMN02144231, study PRJEB22623) | gut metagenome | biome: sheep rumen | host: Ovis aries | place: New Zealand
AGCAGGAAATTCGCTCCCTGCCGCTCCACATCCCGGAGAAGCGCATCCGCGAGCTCGAGACTGTAGGCAGAGGCAGCGTCCCCTTCTCCGCTTGGCCGGTTGTCCGGATTGAGATGGAGATCGGAAGCAACCGCGATGCGGAGCCCAGCCTTCTCAGGCAGGGGCGGTAGAGAAGGCAAAACAGCCTCGGGGCCGGACAAAAGGGCGGGATCAGACGCGCCGGATGCTCCCGATCCGCAGGCGGCAAGGAGAGAGAGGCAGACGACCGTCAGGAGCAGAAGAGAGAGGAGCCGAAGGCGGAGACGGCGCAGGGAAGCAGATTTCAGAGGAAAGGGACTTCTCATATTATTATCATCTCTCGGGATTATCTGACCTGAGGGTGGAACTTCGCGTTATGTTCTTTCTTTGCCCGCTCCAGGGAATAGACCATGTTGAGGTGGATGGTTTTCTGGCAGTATTCGCAGTAGAAAGCAGAGACGTATCTGTCCCGCTTCCCGGCTCCGCCGGAAACCCTGTCAAGTTCGTCCATGTTGAGCTTCTGCACAGGGGCACCTCCTGTATGAGAGTTGAAAGCAGTATATACCGCAGTGCATTTCCAGTCAAGCATGAAGAATCTGCAGTATGTGTGACTCTTGTGTGACACTTGCTGTGCTAAGATGCACGCGTAAACAGAAAAACAGCCTGAAAGGGTAATAAAAAAGCGCACAGCGTGGAAAGGAAATAAATATAAAAAACAAGATCAATGACGAAATGCTCGAAAACGTGTCCGGCGGAACCCTCACACAGGAGCAGGCGCTGGCGCAGGCTCTGAAGCACGCCGGCCTGCAGCAGGCAGACCACGTGAGCAAGATCGAGATGGACTGGGAGCGCGGAACCAAGGTCTGGGAGATCAAGTTCTTCCAGGGCGGGATGGAGTATGAGTACGACATCAATGCCGAGACCGGCGCGATCATGAAGTTCGAGAAGGACTGGGACTGATTCCCGGCAGAGCGGATTGACATAAGCTGCAGGACAGCAAAACAGAATGACGGCCCGGGGCGGGGACTCATCTCGCTTCGGGCCGTTTTTGAAATGGAGAGAGCTGCAGACGGACACCGTCGGTCAAAGGCGGGCAGAGTCGGCTGCAGGCTCATAGCGTCAGCAGAAGTCCTGTGGAACCTGTAGAGCGGATTTCAGCAGCAGATGACCAGGGTGCCGCTGACGTCACAGAGAGGGACAGCATGGAGGCGGCCGTGTTCCCGCTGATAGCGGGCCACAGCTTCGCGGACGCCCGGGAGCTTCGGGTTGTGATAGTCGTGCAGCAGCAGGAAGCCGCCGGCGGACATGCGGGGCAGGAACCAGGAGAGCCCCTGATAGCTGCTCTCCTCCAGGTCGACATCCAGCGAGACGAGGGCAAAACGTCTTTCCGGAAGCTCCGCTGCGCTGTCGGGAAAGAGGCCGGGACAGAGCACTGCCATTTCCGGATGCGGGAGCCGGGAGAGCACCAGTCCGGCGGAGGTGTTCTCATGAGCGCGGACAAAGCCCTCCCCGTATCCGGCGGATTCCGACTCGTCGAAGCCGGTGAAGGTGTCGAACAGCCAGAGCCTCCGCTCCGGCAGCAGCGCATTCAGGCAGCGGGCAAAGGCGCCGCGGTAGACGCCGAGCTCGGCAAGCTCTCCGGGCACGTCTTCCAGCTCCTGACAGAGAAGCTCCAGCGTCTTCAGCCGGACATAGTCATTTTCAAGGTCCGACTCCGGGAGACGGCGTCTGACAGCGAAGGAGGGCGAGCGGACAACGTGATGACTGTGCCGCAGGGCATCCACAAAGGCGTCGCCCAGCGCGGTGCGAGCCAGGTCATAGCCGCGGTTCCGGTCGCAGAGGGTTACGTTGTTCTTCAGAAACAGCAGTTTGTCGGTGTCAATGCCCAGTTCCGAGCAGCGCCCGGCGATGCCGTCTGCGTCCCGGCTGGTGACGATAATCAGGTCACAGTCCCGCGCGGCCAGCTCCTCCGGCGAGATCACCGGACGGCCCAGAAAATAGTTTGATGCCGGCTTGCTGTCCACAAAGGCCGTCACCCGGTCCGCGGGAAGCGCGGTATCGATGAGCTCCCCGGCCCCGCAGCCGGTTCCGTATACATAAATGTGCATGACTTATGACTCAATCCTCCTACGGTCCGTACTGCCGGCGGCAGTTCCGCCAAAGGGTCTGTGGAGGCAGCATGAGGACCGCGTGTTTTCCAAGCTTTTTCCTGTCCCTTCTCAGGATTCTTTTCCGGACGAATCCCCAGCCTTATTCCTGGATGCAGCCTCCCGGCTGTCCTCCATGCCGTCAGGATCCTCCGTTCCGATCCGACCGACAATCCAGGCCTCAATCTGCCCTCTGCCCAGCACAAACGCAGCCACAACGATCATCACGCCCAGTGCCGGCAGAACCTGCTCCTTCATCATCAGCAGGACTGCGACGATGATGCCGAGCAGGGCGAGAATCAGCGTGGCGACGGCGAGATTCCTGGAAGCCTGCGTGGCCTTTGGATTGCTGTACTGATTATAGTTCATCGGTTGAACTCCTTTGGTGTGTCTTTCATCATTCTTGCATCAGCGTTCATCGGGAGCGCGTATCAAAGCGCGTATCACATGCTCCTCGGAGATACGTAAGACGATCTCCTGAAGTACGCATGGCGCTTTGGAGCCCATGCAACACTGTTCAGAAAAGCATATGATGCATTCCTGCTCCGGATTATACCGTAACCTGTGAAAAATGGCAAGGAAATCGACTGCGAATCCAACTGCGGTCAGGGAAGTCGAAACAGAGAGTTCACAGGCAGTCACGCGTCTGATGACGGCTTCCTGAATGAGCGTGAAAACTCGCAGCCACTATTCCGCGAGTTTTTCTGTTCAGGCTGTTCGGTTGAGCCGTGAACGGTAACCAGGGAGTTGCGGCTTTCCCCAAATGCTCAAAAAACTCTTGACAACTGCAAAAAAATAGTTATAATAACCCCCTTTATTCCAAACAAACATGGCTTTCATGTCTTTAAGGAAAAGGGATAAGAGGGAACCGCTTTCAGAAAACTGAAAGAGAAGACGCTCAGAGAGAAACCGGAAGAGGAGGGAACTGGTGCAATGCTCATACCGGAAAACATTACTGCTGTCGTTGTTCATGCCGGAATATTTCATGCGGATGACGCTTTTGCTGTGGCGCTGGTCTGGGCTGCTGCCGGAAGAGAGATCCCCGTGACAAGATGCTTCTCCGTTCCGGAGGGACTGCAGGATACCGTTGTTGTGGCGGATATCGGCTTTGGAAAATATGACCATCATCAGGAAGACGCAAGACGCAGACCAGACGGGAACAAATACGCCGCCTGCGGACTCCTGTATGAAGACCTGCAGGAGAGCCTGTTCCGGACGGAAGAAGCAAGGGAGGACTTCCTGAGCCGGTATATTCTGCCTGTTGAGGATGCCGACAACGGAATCTCCAACAATCCTCTGACGTCCTGTATTGACGATATGAATCCCGATTGGGATCACGAGGCTGAGAGCGATGAAAGATTCCTGCATGCGGTAAGACTGTTTCTGAATCTGATCCGGGAAGCACAGCGAAAGGAGAGGGAAGCCATCCGCGCGGATCAGCTCCTCTCGGACGCGATAGCCAAAGCGGAGGAGAGGGTTGTCCTGCTGGAAAGAGCGGTCCCCTGGCAGAGAAAAGTCTGCCGGACGGACAGCCTCTTTGTCGTCTACTTCTCCATGAGAAAGGAATGGACGCTGCGGTGCGTCCCAGTGGAGCCGGATTCCTTCACTGTCAGGTATCCGCTGCCGGCTATGGAGGAAATGGAAGGCTGCCAATTCTGTCATACCGGGAGGTTTCTGGCAACCTTTGACACAAAAGAGCATGCCATAAGCGCTGCGAAGAAGCTTGTGAGAGAAAGCGAGGCGAAATGCATTGGAGATCCTTGAAGACAGAAATGCCGTAATGGCGAGGAAGATCGCGGAGAAGGTCGCGCTTGAAGGCGGCAGGACCTTCTATGTCGGCGGTCTTGTACGTGATCACATTCTCGGCAGGGAAAACAAGGACGTGGATATTGAGGTCCATGGGATAACGCCGGAGAAGCTGACGGAAATCCTGGAGACGTTTGGCGAGGTCACGAAAACGGGCCTGAGCTTCGGGGTATTTGGCCTGAAGAAGTATGAGATCGACATCGCCATGCCGAGAAAGGAAAAGGCTGTCGGACGCGGTCACAGAGACTTTGAGGTGGATGTGGATCCCTTTATCGGGTATGAAAGAGCTGCCATACGCCGTGATTTCACCATGAATGCCATGATGGAAGACGTCCTGACCGGAGAGATTCTGGACTTCTTCGGAGGCAGGGAAGACATGGAAAGGCATCTGATCCGCCATGTGAATGATGTGACCTATCAGGAAGATGCCCTGAGAGTGCTCCGCGCCGCGCAGTTTGCGGCGAGATTCCAGTTTGAGATCGCGGATGAGACGCGGGAGCTCTCCCGGACGATGAGCCTGTCGGAGCTTGCATCGGAGAGAATATACGGAGAGCTGAACAAGGCGCTCATGAAGGCAAGGAAACCCAGCATATTCTTTGAGGAGATGCGGAAGATGGGGCAGCTGTCCCTGTGGTTTCCGGAGCTTGAGGCGCTGATTGATGTTCCGCAGAACCCCGTGTACCATCCCGAGGGCGACGTCTGGAAGCATACGATGATGGTGCTTGACGCCGCGGCACAGCTGCGGGATGAGGCAGAATATCCGGAAGGCTTCATGATGGCGGCACTCACGCATGACTTCGGAAAAGCGCTGTCTACGGTCGTCGATGAAAACGGTAAAATAAGCGCCATAGGACATGAGAGAAGCGGGATTAAGCCGGCACGGCAGTTTCTGAGGCGGATCAGCAACGAGAACAAGATGGAGCGCTATGTCCTCAACATGGTGGAGCTCCACATGCGGCCGAACATGCTGGCGGCTGACAGATCGGGCAGCAGAGCCACGGCGAGGATGTTTGACCGGTCAGTTTGCCCGGAGGACCTTCTCCTGCTGGCAAAAGCGGATCATTTCGGCAAGGGCGGCGCGGAGGACTACGGCAATACGGAAGCCTTCCTCCAGAAACGTCTCGAGCGCTTCAGAGAACTGATGTCCCGGCAGTTTGTCCAGGGCAGAGACCTGATTGAAGCAGGCATTAGACCGGGACCGGACTTCAGCGAGGCGCTGGCATACGCGCACAAAATGAGACTCGCGGGTGTCCCGAAGGAGGAGGCGCTGGCACAGACGCTTGCCATGATCCGGAAACTGAGAAGCGAATGACAGGCGTGTGGCCCGACAAAACCGGAAATGTCGTCAGCCGGCTGAAACGGCATTGACTGTGAGATACTCTCTGTGATATTATGATATCATAGTGAAAGAGGGAGAATGGGAAAGAAAAGGAACAGGACCGGCAGAGAAGGGAGTGCTCGGGATGGATGTCTTTCAGATGATACCGCTGCTGGCGCTGACTGCCTATTTTTTCTACCTCTCCTACTATTATGCAGCTCCGATGTTCCGGCTCAAGGTCATGCTGTTCTATGCCCATATCCGCTATCGCGGGATTGACGTCCGGTTTACCGACGGCAGGATCACTGCGACTGTCGGGGAGAGGACATTTGAGAGAGGGCTGGAGACGGATCCCACATCAAGGTTTTTTCCGGCATCGGTCTGCAGCCAGTTCCGGAAGCTGCTGAAGGACATCAGACAGGGGACGATCAGAGAAAGCGAGGTCAGCAATGGACTATCAACAGGTGAAAGAACGTGTGGAGCGGGAAGACAGGGAGCTGAAGAAGATTGTGATTGAAACCGGGATCGGGATGCTTGTTGCCCTGCTTGCGGCGATCTTCCTCTTCCGGTAAAGGCTGGGAGGCGATGTGCTTCCCGTGATACAGTCATAAACACGGCATGATGAAGGCAGGATGTTCCGGAGAGGAGCGTCCTGCCTTCTTTCGTATAAAGAAAACTCATACGGATTTGAGATTGCATCACAGCGGGGTTTGTGGTAATCTGATACCCTGGAGAGACTGAAAAGAAGGAAGATGAAAAAGAAATGAAAATTGCTTTTATCGGTACAGGGAACATGGGCGGCGCCCTGGCAAGGGCTGCCTCCAGGGAGCCGGAGAACCGGCTCTGGCTGGTCAACCGCCATCCGGAGAAGGCGGAGCGGCTGCAGAAGGAGATCGGAGGCAGCGTGACCGGCACTGAAGAGGCGGTCCGGGAAGCGGAGCTCATCTTCCTCGGGGTGAAGCCGATTATGCTCCCGGAGCTCTGCGAGAAGCTCCGGCCGCTGCTTGAGAAGAAGGACAGTCCCTTTGCCCTCGTCTCGATGGTTGCGGGCGTCTCTGTCGGAGCACTGCGGGAGATGCTTGGGTCGTACCCGGTAATCCGGATTATGCCGAATACGCCGGTGTCCGTGGGGGAGGGAATGATCCTCTATGTCAGTGACGCCGACGGCTTCCTGGAGGGCTTCCTGCATGCCATGCGCTATGCCGGCAAGTTCATGCCCGTGGAAGAGCGGCTCATGGACGCCGGGATGGCGGTCTCCGGATGCGGGCCGGCGTATGTGGACCTCTTCATAGAGGCAATGGCGGATGCGGGCGTCGCGGGCGGGCTGCCCCGGCGGGATGCGCTTGTCCTTGCCGCGCAGACCGTCCTGGGCTCGGCGAAGCTCCTTCTCGAAACCGGGAAGCACCCGGGAGAGCTGAAGGACGCGGTCTGCTCTCCGGGAGGGACAACCATCCAGGGGGTCCGCAAGCTGGAGGAGAAGGGCTTCCGCTCCGCGGTGATTGAGGCGGTGCTCGCCGCGAAGAACGCGTGACGCGGAAACCGGAAAGGGAGAATCCTATGAGAATTGTAGTAAAAGTCGGCACATCAACCCTCACGCACCCCACGGGGAGAATGGATATCCGCCATGTGGAAACCCTGTGCAAGGTCCTCAGTGATGTGAAGAACGCCGGCCATGAGGTCGTGCTGGTCTCCTCCGGCGCCATCGGCATGGGCGTCGGGAAGCTCAACATGAGAGAGCGGCCGACCGATATGGCCACAAAGCAGGCTGCCGCGGCAGTGGGACAGTGCGAGCTGATGTATGTGTATGACCAGCTGTTCAGCCGGTATAACCATACCATCGCGCAGATCCTCCTGACCGGAGAGGACCTCCGGGACGAGGTGCGGCACAGGAACTTCTCCAATACGGTAGGCAGACTGCTTGAGCTGAATGTGATGCCGGTCATCAATGAGAACGACACGGTCTCCACGGCGGAGATCCGGGTCGGAGACAACGACACCCTCGGCGCGATGGTGGCGGTGAGCGTCGGCGCGGATCTGCTCCTGGTGCTGTCGGATATCGAGGGACTCTACACCGCGGACCCGAGGCGGGACGAGTCTGCCAGGCTGATCCCGGAGGTGCGGGAGATCACGGAGCAGATGCGGGAGAGCGCCGGCGGCGGCGGCAGCGCGCTGGCCACCGGCGGCATGTCGACGAAGCTGACGGCGGCGGAGATCTGCATGGAGGCCGGTACGGACATGTTCATTCTGAACGGCTCCAAACCGCTGCTGATCTATGAGGCGCTGGAAGGAAAGCAAGTTGGGACAAAATTTATCGGAAAGGGGAAATGAGCAGTGAAGAGCACACAGGAGATTCTGGTTGAGACAAAAAAGGCGAGGCCTGCGCTGACTGCCTCGAGAGAGAGAAAGAACGCGGCGCTGCTTGCCATTGCGGAACGTCTTCTGTCGGAACAGGAAGCGATCCTGGAGGCTAACCGCGCAGATGTGGAAGGCGCGAGAGACAAATACGGCGAGGTCATGATCGACCGTCTGACGCTGACGCCGGAGCGGATCGCCGGCATGGCCCAGGGCGTACGGGAAGTTGCCGCCCTGCCGGATCCAGAGGGACGGGTGCTGCGGTGCGTGGAGCGGCCGAACGGCCTCGTGATTGAGAAAACCTCGGTTCCCCTTGGCGTTGTTGCCATCATCTATGAGAGCCGGCCGAACGTCACCTCCGACGCCGCCGTACTGGCGCTGAAGTCCGGGAACGCGGTGGTGCTGCGGGGCGGGAAGGAGGCCTTCCGTTCCAATGCGGCCATCGTCGCCGCCATCCGCCACGGTCTGGAGGATGCTGGCCTGCCCGCGGAGCTTGTGGGCTTCGTGGAGGATACCGACCACGCCAGCGCGGATGAGCTGATGCGTGCGGTGGGCTATATCGATCTGCTCATTCCCAGGGGAGGAGCTGGGCTGATCCGGCGCTGCACGGAGAATGCGAAGGTGCCCTGCATCCAGACCGGAACAGGGATCTGCCATATCTTTGTAGACGAGACAGCAAACCAGGAGAAGGCCCTGCGGATTATCGAAAACGCGAAGACCAGCCGCCCCTCCGTCTGCAACGCGGAAGAAGTGCTGCTGGTCCACAGGAAGATTGCTCCTGCCTTTCTGCCGAAGCTGAAGAGCCTGCTGGTGGATGAGCGCGCGGCAAAGGGCCTCGTGCCGGTGGAGCTGAGGCTGGACCCCGAAGCGGCGGAGATTATCCCCGGGGTGCCGGCAGGCGAGAGAGACTTCGACACGGAGTTTCTCGACTACATCCTTGCGGTCGGCGTTGTGGACGATGTGGATGCGGCCATTGAGCATATCGCGCGCCACTCCACCGGCCACAGCGAGGCGATCCTGACGGAAGATGACGTCAGCGCGGCGAAGTTCACCGCACTGGTAGACGCCTCCTCTGTCTATGTCAACGCGTCGACCCGCTTCACGGACGGCGGAGAATTCGGCCTCGGATGCGAGATGGGCATCTCCACACAGAAGCTGCATGCGCGCGGGCCGATGGGACTGGAAGAGCTGAACAGCTATAAGTATATCATCCACGGAGACGGACAGATCCGCTGAGAGGGAACCGCTCCGACCGAAAGAAATTCTTCGTTCCCTGTCAGCCGCCATTCTGCCGGAGAGTCCCCCTTGACATGGTGACATGTCCCATATGAAAACTCTCCTGAAGCTGGTTCCGGGCATTTCCCGGGATGCTTCAGGAGGGTTTTCTCATTTTCAGGTGGCCTTTGCCGCGGCGGCTTCCCGCTCCCGGCAGATCTCCGCCCAGCTCTTCTGCGAGCTCATGATGTCCGCGAGGCGGGAGAGCTCCTCAGGGACGTTGATCTTCTGGGGACATGCCTCCATGCACTGACCGCAGCCGATACAGGCGTCCGCCTGGTGTCCCGCGCCGAGGGAGTCATAGCGCATGACGGAGTTCAGGCTGGGGTGGATGGACATGTCGTTTGAGATGCTGAGGAGGAAGGGAATGTTCAGCTGCATCGGACAGCCTGCGCAGCAGTAGCGGCAGCCGGTACAGGGAATGGTCCGGGCAAAGTCCTTCCGGATCCGCTCCAGCAGATCCAGCTCCTCTGCTGTCAGAGGCTTCTCTGAGGAGAAGGTCCGGATGTTGTCCTCCATCTGCGCGAGGTTGGACATGCCGCTCAGCACCATCGTCGGCTTCGGCACGGTCTGCAGCCAGCGGAAGGCCCAGGCGGGGACGCTCTCATCCGGCCGTAGGGAGCGCATCTCCGCCTCTGTCCCCTCGGAGAAGCGGGCGAGCTTGCCGCCTCTGACGGGCTCCATGACCCAGACAGGGAGACCGGCTTCCCGCAGGATGTCACATTTTTCTTTGGCGTGCTGGAGTGTCCAGTCAACATAGTTCAGCTGGATCTGGCAGAACTCCATGTCCTTTCCGTGCATCGCCAGGAAGTCCTTCAGGCAGTCCGGGTCCGCGTGGCAGGAGAAGCCGAGGTGGCGGATCCGGCCCTTCGCCTTCTGCTCGAGGAAGTAGTCCATAAAGCGGTTCTCAGGATTCCCGTAATACTGCATGGAGTTCTCATTCACGTTGTGCAGCAGGTAGAAGTCAAAATACTCCACACCGCAGCGCCGCAGCTGGTCCTCAAAGACGGCCTCGGGCTTCAGGGGATTGACCCCGTGGACATTCTGATGGCCGGGGAACTTGTCCGCCAGGTACCAGCGCTCCCGGGGATAGCGGGAGAGAGACCGGCCGATCGCGGCCTCGGACTTCCCGTCATGATACGGGTAAGCGGTGTCAAAGTAGTTGACACCTGCTGCGATTGCGGCGCCGACCATGCGGTCAAGTTCCGCCTGATCGATGTCACCTGAACCGTCCTGCAGAACCGGCAGCCGCATGGTGCCGAAGCCAAGGGAGGAGAGGTTCAGATCCTGAAAGGGTTTATACAGCATTTGGGTGCTCCTTTCTGATTGTGCCTTGTGACTGTGCTTTCTGATTGATCATGATAAACAGCCGGACGGAGGAAGAAAAGACTGCAGGACTTCCTTCATCGTCCGTCTGTCAGCTTTCCAACGCGCCGTTATACCAGTCGATCCCTCCGATATCCTTTACATGGGTAAAGCCTGCTTCCCGCAGGATCTCCGCGGCCATCCTGCTGCGGTTCCCCCGATAGCAGTAGATATAGAGAGGAGTCTCCTTCGGGTAACCGAGAAACTGCAGCGTACGCAGATCTGCATGGACGGCTCCGGGGATATGACCTTCGTCGTAGTCCTCCCGCTCGCGGACGTCAAGGAGCACCGAGCCGGGCGTACTGTGGACCTCGAGCAGACCGGCATAGATTTTCTCCATCTTCTTCTCCTTCAGTTTTTTCAGATCGGCAAACTTCTCATGCCGCAGCTCGATCATCTCCTGCTTCGTATGCGCTGCCGACAGGATCAGCCCGACGGCAGAGCCCACAAGGGTAATGGCCGCGCTGATCAGCCTACGATTCAACATGGACTTAGCACCTCGTTCCGCAGAGTGAATATATCGGGAGTGTAGATCCCGGGACAGAATTCCAAACAAACTCTATCATATCTCAAAGACCCGGAAAAGAAAAGGTCTTTTCGGTAACTTTTTCAGTCAAAAAAATAGCGATCGTTGACAAGCGGGCGGAGGAAAGCTAAGATAGGGGCGTTACGGAAAAATAAGTCGTCTGGGCATTTCGGCCAGGCTGTTTTACGGGGGTTGCTTATGGAAAGATTCAAGGCATTTCTGAAGCGCAAGAATATCGTCTTCTCCGGAAAGCGATACGGGATTGACGCCCTGGGGGCGATGGCGCAGGGCCTCTTCTGCTCGCTGCTGATCGGGACTATTATCCGCACCCTGGGCTCACAGCTGCAGATTCCTTTCCTCGTGGATATCGGCGCCTATGCCATGGCGGTCTCCGGTCCTGCGATGGCGGTGGCCATTGGCTATGCCCTGCAGGCCCCGCCCATGGTGCTGTTCTCCCTGGCGGCGGTTGGCTGGGCCTCCAACGCCGAGGGAGGTGCCGGCGGGCCGCTGGCTGTGCTGATTATTGCCATCATCGCTGCGGAATTCGGTAAAGCCGTCAGCAAAGAGACGAAGGTGGACCTCCTTGTCACCCCCGGGGTGACGATCATCATCGGGGTTGCCCTCGCCAAGCTGATTGCGCCGCCCATCGGCACGGCTGCGTCCGCCTTCGGCATCGTGATTGACAACGCGACAAAGCTCCAGCCCTTCTGGATGGGGATTGCGGTGTCCGTCCTGGTCGGGATCGCCCTCACCCTTCCGATCTCTTCCGCGGCCATCTGCTCTGTGCTTCAGCTCACAGGCCTCGCGGGAGGGGCGGCCGTGGCCGGCTGCTGCGCGCAGATGGTGGGCTTTGCAGTGATGAGCTTCCGGGAGAACCGCTGGGGCGGCCTGATCTCCCAGGGGCTGGGGACCTCCATGCTCCAGATGCCGAATATCATCCGGAACCCCCGGGTCTGGATTGCGCCGATCGTGACGTCGGTGATCACCGGCCCCATTGCCACCTGTCTCTTCGGACTGCAGATGAACGGCGCACCCATCAACTCCGGCATGGGCACCTGCGGACTCTGCGGTCAGATCGGGATCTGGACCGGCTGGGTGGCGCCCAGTGCGGAAGCAGCGGCGAAGGGTGCGGTGGCCATCACGCCGACCGGCTTTGACTGGCTGGGGATGATCCTGGTCTGCTTTGTCCTCCCGGCTGTGCTCTGCCCGCTGCTCAACGGCATCTGCCGGAGGCTCGGCTGGGTGAAGGACGGAGATCTGAAGCTGAGCTGATACTTGAGACCGGCTGTGCATCATGCATGCAGACCGGGATGGATTATGCGGATCATGCGGAATCACCGGGATCAGGGTCGAATGAAACGATAATAAAGAATCATACAGACGTGTCATACAAACAGAGTCCCGGACGGAATCGCGACAATGCGGTTCTGTCCGGGACTTTGTTTTGCAGCAGCAATGTCATGATCTGCGGATGATCTGAAGGAATACTTCCGAAAGCTTTTGCTGCCGCTCTCCAGCGTATCAGAACCTGCTCACCCGAGCTTCGAATCCTGATCGTCTGGGGCTACAGAGTCTGCTTTCCTGTGTATCAGCTCCTGTTGTCTGATGCCTCAGTGTCCGTCTTTGCCTCAGATCCCGCGGAAGCAGAAGGAGAACGTCAGGTCCTGACCTTCCGGCAGGAGATACTCCGGATGTGTCTTTGCCCCCCAGCTGTCGTCGCCGCCGATGCCCATCTGC
>ODAI010290763.1_pt1 | contig 12543 bp, 8 predicted proteins | sample 1539321 | NCBI WGS metagenome assembly ODAI01 (sample SAMN02144231, study PRJEB22623) | gut metagenome | biome: sheep rumen | host: Ovis aries | place: New Zealand
CGCCTTGACCGACAGCCGCATCGACAATGCCATCAGAAGTTGCATTCCCAAACCCGAAGCCCCGCCCGCCGCCGAGCCCGACCCAACGTGCAGCATCACTCAACAATACACTTGCCCGGCGTGCCACTCGTTTTTGTCCGGCTTTGGCGACGCTTGCCCCGAATGCGGCATCTCGCTGTCTTACAGGCAGGAAAGCGTCAGCAATTACAAGGGGTACAGGTTTAAATATTTTCTGAAATCAAAATATTAACGCCGTTTCCCTCTGTGTTTTTGTACTGATTTGCTATCAAATATTTTTTTATTGTATTTGCTAATTAATTGTTATATTTGCGGTACGAGAATACAATTGACTATGGAATAGCAAACCGGATTTGAAGTAGTATATATGGGGGATGCGAGCGAGTTCTTAAAGAACCTGCCTGAACAGCCACGTATGAAGATATACTACAACATCTCAATTTTATTAAACCTACGGCTATGAAACTATATACACATGAAGAATTGCTCGACAGAGATCTCGGTCCCGTTGGAACGCCAAAGCGCGACAAATTTGACCAAGAGGTTGCAGAAGCAATACACGCTTATCAAGTTGGCGAGGCCATCAAACAGGCACGATTGGCACAGAACCTCACCAAGAGTAATTTGGAGAAAAAAAGGAGTGCAACGTACCAAACTTTCTAAATTGGAGAACGGAGAGAGCATCACCCTTCCTATATCTGGAAAGGTGGTTAACTTTGTTTTTTTGATAGTGCCGATTTTTTTGTTATATTTGTGCGATAATTTTTCGATTAATCGAACTGTTATAACACTCAAACCACCAACAATAATGTCAATCACGATAAAATCAATCAAAGGATACTATTTCCTTGATGCTTGGATTTTTGCGAACATAATTCAACAGGCCACTTTGGTGTTTTGCAAAAAGCATCTGAACCTGAAAAATGATCCTTGCGGCAGAATGTTTGACCAAATGACTATGGCGGCGCGTTCTGCGGTGGCTAATATTGCCGAGGGTAGTAGTAGGAGGCAAACTTCTAAGGAAACCGAGATGAAACTTACTGATGTGGCGAGGGCAAGTTTGAGCGAACTTTTGGGCGACTATTTCAGTTTTTCGCTCGCTAACAATGTAACGCCGTGGCTGAAAGAATCTGACAATTACAAGAATTTTAACCTTATCCAACTCGCGCCGCCTAATTATACCACAAACATCGAATATGATGCTTGGATGCGGATTAAAAATGAATACCAAAAATTTGCGCCGTGGATTGAACATCCTAATATTGACGTTTGCCTCAACTCGCTGATGATGCTTATTAACCGTACTATCAGTATGTTGCAGAAGATGATAGGCTCTCAACTCGACACTTTCAAACAAGAGGGTGGCTTTACTGAAAACCTCACACAAGAACGCCGAGACACTCAAATACAACAAGCCGAACAAGGCGGTGCGCCGTCTTGTCCTATTTGTGGCGGCGTGATGATTAAACACGTCGCGAAACGCGGCGCAAATTCAGGGCGAGAGTTTTGGGGATGCGCAAATTACCCTAACTGCAAGGGTACGAAAAATCTTTAACGCTTTACTCCCGTCCCTCTACTATCGCTATCTCATCATCTGTCAAGCCGTACAATTCATATACAAGTTTATCTATCTTGCCCTCCAAATACGTCGTGTCCTCGGAGGAATTTTGCTTCTTCTTTGTAAGAATATCGTCAACCAAATCTATGATGGGCTGTTGTTGCGCAGTGGTGGCAGCGGGGATGGGGAGTTGCTCATACAAATATGTTTGTATTTCGGGAAAAACATCCTCCTTTTTCGTTGTAAATTTCTTTTTGTAATAGAAATCCACTATTTTTGAGTTTAATAACGCAGTAATAAACCTTATATCATAGCCGTATTTCGGGTCAATTTTTATTCCATACACGTTTTTATTGAAACCGAATGGAATATCGGAAATTGTTGCTTCCAAGCAAACATCAACTCGTCGAAGATATATTAATGCTTCATTGAAAAAAGAAGCCAATCGTTTATATTCTCTGTGATTTTTGTCAAGATATGTATCGTTCCACTCAATCAAGTATTTATGAACATCTTGACCAATCAACGACTTTAATCCTTTATTTGTATTTCGTAAATCGTTTTTTGAAACCTCAGCACCACGTTTTGATATGGATATTGCTTTTAATTTGGCATTATTACCTAATTTGATAAGCAAATCAATAATGTTGTCATTGAGGCCTATAACCCATTCACCGTGCAAATTGGTTGTGCAATAATCCAGATTCACTATATCACTTTTTGTAAATTTACCTTCCAAGTATTTGAAAACATTTATGTAATGTTGTTCTGTCGCATTATTTGTAACCAACAAAATAGAGTTTTCTGTTACAACATTTTCAAATGGATTACACAGAGATAAAAACTTGATTGTGGTTTTATGCGCAAAATAATTGCGCATTTCTTCATCGTCCAAGTTTACCATCCAAAATTTGGGAGTAATGAAACATAATACACCCGATGGGAGCAAAATGTTTGTTAAAGAAACTTCAAAAAACATTTTATACAAATCAGTGTTCCATCTAAATTGAGGATAATTTTTTTTATTTTTTACAACATACGGCGGATTACCAATTACCACGTCGAAACCGTCTTTGATTCCGAACATCCATTCGGCATCAAAGAAAGAACAGTTGTCGGCAGACATATCGTAGGGATTCCATTCGCAGAGACGCTCGGCGTAGGTTTGATAGGGTTGGAACTGTCCACCGTCGGCGAATAGTTGAAGTTTGCGTTCCCAATCGGCTTTTATGCGGCGGAATTTTTCAATTTCGTCTTTGCGCTTTGAGATTTTGCGTTTTTTCTCTTCTTTGTCGCCAAAAATGTTGTATTCTACATAGACCTCAGTCCTTGTGTCGTCGGGTTGCGCCAAAAGGTCGTCGATGGCTTTTTGGGCGTTGGCAATTTCTTGTTTGCATTTTTCAATTTTTGAATTGCGGTATTGGTCTATTTTCTTTTTGGTTTCGTCGGCTATGCTGTTGCGCAGAATGCTGTCTTGTTCTTTGAGTTTGAGTTTTTTCTTGCGGTCGGGCGTGTTGAATATCTTAGACCGATGGTCTTTGAGTTGGTTTGCAAGATTTGAAATCAGTTGCTTGAACTCTTTGTTGAACGCATCGTCGAAATTGTTGGCGTTTTTTGTCGGGTCGGGGTTGTCTATCAGCGTGTTGGCGCAGGTAAACTTGGTTTCGAGGTTTGGGAGTGTCTGAATGTTGTCGTTGTCGCGTTGCTCCACCACAAGCGAAATGAAAAACCTGAGTTTTGTAATCTGCATTGCAATGCGCTGAATGTCAGAACCGTAGATGCAGTGTTCGAGTATGTAGAGTTTGCGCAGGTAGTTGGGGTATTTGAGGTTGTTGGTGAAGTTTTCGGTAATCTGTTTTTCGGCTTCCTCAAATTCTGTTTGGTTGAATGTTTTCTCAAACCTTTCAGCCTGTTTAATGTGGGCTTCTTTGGTTTGGTTGATTACGATTTCCTTCCAAAAAGTGTTTTTGTTGTCGTCGAGGATGCTGACAATGTTGTTTAAAACGTGGAGGCAACCCATAGGGAATGCGCCCGAACCACAGGCAGGGTCAAAAATCTTGCAACGGATTACAGCCTCTACAATTTCTTTGCGGTGGCTATCGACGGTTTCGGAAATTTCTTCGTCTTCGATGAGCCGCAAAAAGTCGGCGGCGGGTACGTCGCTTATTTTGGATGCGAGATACTGCGCCACGCTCTGCGTTACCATATATTCCACAATCTCTTTTGGTGTGTAGAACGAGCCTGTCGCCTTGCGCATAGTAACTCCTGTTTCGGGATTATATACGCTGAGAAGTTCCTCAAACACGTGTCCGAGAAGTTCGGGGTCGAGAGCCACATCGATGATGTTTGTGGAGTTTTCTTCGATGGTGAAGTAGTATTTGTCGAAAATTTGGTCGATGATGCCTTTGTGCGTTGAGTCGGTGTATCCAAAGAAAAATGTATCAGGTACAGTAGTCCTTCGTGTTTTTTCTTGCGAAAATCCGTCCACATATATTTTTTTACCCTTACGGGCGTTTTTGATTTTGTGCAGAGGGTCGTCTAATGGGTCGTATAGGTAGTCGAGACAGTCAAAAAGTCCGCCGTTGAGGTATGGAATCTGTTTTAAAATGTTCTCAATCTGTGATTTAGAATTGTTGATAAAGAAACTATTATGGCTGTCGTCTTTGAATTTAACGTCGTTGCCGTAGTCGCCAGTATATCCCGTATGTCCTGATGTTGCCCATCCACGGTCTTCTTTTTTGCAGTTGAGGCTTGCAAAAAATAGGTTTTGGAGTATTGCGTTGTAATAGTTTTGGTTGTCGGTTTGGTCGTTGAATCCGCGTACTGAATTTTTGAGGAAATCAACGTCGAACAGACATTCGTCGATAAGCCCTTTTTGCTTGATAAACCATACAAATATCAACCTCGTTATCAGGCGGATAACGTGTGTGCATTGCTTTTTTACTTCGTATCTGCCTTCTTCGGTGTCTTGTGTGTAGATTCCGTAGTTGACATCAGGAAATTTCATATCGGGTACAACGGGTTTGATGTTTTGGTCGTCGGCGTTGAAAGTGCCTGTTGCCCACAGATACCAATTGAGGATTTCGCGATAGAAATCGTCGGTGAGTACGTTTACGGCAAAAACTTCGTTGAGCCAATAGAGGTAGAGGTCGTTGAATGTGATGACTTTGGATTTTGATTTTTCTTTGTATTGTTTGATTTTCCAAAGTATTCTCAGATGTCCAGAATGTGGTTTTTGGATGCTGATGTTGCGGAGCATAGATACTTTGCCGGCTTTTTGACCACGGAATGTGGCTCGGCGGTAGTCGGTGCGTTCGCAAAGCGAGAATGTGAGGCGGTCGCCACTACGAAACATCACCACAACGGGGTTTCCTTCGGCAAATGCGCGGTTGAAGGCGCGGCAAACCATAGAGATTTCGGATTTGGTTAATGGCTTGTTTGGGTCGTCCTTGACTTCCACGGCAAATATCATCAGCGAAGAGTATTCGTTGAGAGAGTGTTGCGCTTGTTGTTTGGCGTTTTTAATTTCGTCGTCAAGTGTGGCGTTGCCGTGGTCGTCGTCTTTGTAGAGGCTCTTGTTGTTGAGCATACCCACAAAGTAGGTTTCCAAGCATTTGCCGTCGGGGCCAAAAAAATCGTTAAGTGTTTTGTTTTGAATATTTTGACTATCCAAAAACTTCTTGGCATCTACCGACACTTGCTCCGTAACAGGCGTTACATAGATATTGAGTTGCTCAAAAAAATCTATCGTAGCCTTGATAAGGGGCGAGTTGTTTTTGAAACTATCGAGATTTATATCGTATCCTTCCATTGTTTTCTGTTTTAATTATTGCACACTAATGATGTCCCAAGCCAAAAGATCCCATTTTTCGGGGTTGAGTTTTTCTTCTATCAACAGCGGTTCGGGCGGAAGAGCCGCCACGGATTTGTTGGTGAGGTTGATGAGAGTGTTTAGCAATTCTTTTTTGGCTTCGCCCTGTTTCATACCGCCGATAAGGACGTTTTTGAGGAAGTCGAGTTCGTCGGGGTCGCCGTTGTCGATTTTTGGGCTAACAACGCGCTCGGCGTTCTTGTATGTGCGCAGGATATAGAGTATGTCTTTGCGGTTAAACTCCATCACTGTAGAATTTCGCTCACGGTTGAGCGGACGGAGAATGAGTTTGAGGTTTTTGTATTCGTGGTTTTCGCCGCTTTCGGATTTGCAGGGCGAACCCACAAGGGCGAGAAGGCTTTCGGGCAGTTGCTCCTTGTCTTTTGAGATGAATCCCGAAAAGATGCCGAGTGGCATATTTTCGAGTTCTTTGCGTTTTTCGTCTCCCAAAAATGCGAGGAGTTCCTGACGGAAACTTTCGAGCGAAAGGTCTTCAAGACCGAAGCCCCGCGTGTCGCTGTCGTCGGCAGAGAGGTCTTCTTTGAGTTGTTCGAGGAGTTTTTGCTCGTTTTGGTTGATTATGGGGTTGTCTTTGATGTTTTCGGTGAGCGATTCGGTAAGGTTTGGAATTTCTGCGCCCACGAGAGCCATAGCAATCAGGCGTTCCTCAATGCGCGAATATAGCCTCAGATACGAATCGTAATCAGGCGACGGCCAATAGTTTACGCAGTCGATAGATTCGTTTGGCGATTTAAGACGGTCGATACGTCCAATACGCTGAATGATTCGCACGGGGTTCCAATGGATGTCGTAATTGATTACGGTTTTGGCATCTTGTAGGTTTTGACCCTCGCTGATGCAGTCGGTGCCGATGAGAATATCAACGTTTTGTTCGAGAAGGCGGCTAAAATTTCGAGTGCGGGGATTGCGGTCTTTGGTGTCCATCACCATTTGTTTCCATTCGTCGAAAGAGACAATCCATTTGTTGTTTTGCACGTCGAAATGCTCTTTTTCGATTGTGCCGAAATAGTCTTTGTATTCGTCGGTCCAATCAAATTCGTTGTACATCTTGCTCATTGGCGCAAACCTCCGCAGAGTATCCATAAAGTTGGCTTCGCGCTTGCCTTTGTATATTGCGCCACCACCCGATACCATAGCCACCCTTCCTGGGAAGGCTTTTTCGAGGTTTTGGTAGAGATATTCGGCTGTGTCGGAATATGTGGTGAATACAAGCACTTTGCCGCCTTCTTTGTTAACCTTCTGAGCCAAAACTTTTTTCAACGAATCCAATTTGTTGTCGGTGGCTTTTTGGTTTTGAAAATCGTTGTAAAATAGGTTGATGTTGTCAACAAAATTTTTCAGAGCCTTGATGTCGTTTTCGATAGATTTTTTGTATTTTTCCAAGTCAACAATATCTGATACGAAAACGGGCTGTTTTGACGGCTCGGTGTCGGAATCCTCGTCGATAGAATCGAAATATTTTTCTAATTCGGCGTCGTCCATATTGAGAGGCGCGTCGGTGTTGTGTTCTTGGTAATCAACAATTTTGCGGAGTGCGTTGATGTGATAGTCCAAAACGCCCTGCATAGTTTTGCGGCAGGCAAACCAACTACTTTCCAACCTTTTTACAAACAATACCATAAGCATTTTAGCCAAATAAAACTCGCGCTGAGGCTTGTCTTCGATGGCTGATTTTGCTTTTACGGGTTTGGTGAAAAACGATGGCATATACGCCGAAAGGTTTGTGGCGGTAAGAGCCTGATAAATTTCCAAAAATCCGTTCAAGTTGCCGAGTTTGTTGATGGTAACAAACAGGTTTTCGGGCTTGTTTTTGTGAGGGAATCCAAGGTTTTCGTTGCTGTTGCGCTCAATCATTGCCCTTGTGCGAGCAATCACGAGTTTGTCGGTGAGGTTAAAAAACTTGTCGGGCAAGAGCCTGATGAGTTCTTTTACCGAATGGTCGTTGCCGTCTTGCCATTTTGCAATTTTTTTCTGCGCCGAGGCGAACACTCCGGCGAGAGAATTGATGTAGTCGAAGTCCTCAATATCAAAGCCTTTGTCGTTGCCGCGTACAAAAAGTTTTATTTGGTTTCTAACGTCGGAGATTTTGGTGTTGATGGGCGTTGCCGATAGTTCAAGGATTTTGAAATCTGTGTCGGGATATTGCTGTAATATGTTTTTCAATAGGTAATCGTATCGCGACGATTTGTCGTTTCTGAGGTTGTGGCTTTCGTCGATTACGATTAGCACTTTGCGGTGAGTTCTCAGTAGGGCGGTGATTTTTTCGTTGCCCTTGTCCATACGGTCGTCTTGGAGGTCGGTATGGAATTTTACCACAAAATGCAGCGCATCGTTCTCAAATTTGCTACCAGCGAGATATTTGTATTGTGTCCAATTCTGTTCAAGTTTCTTTGGGCACAGCACAAGCACCGCGTAGCCTTCGTTTTGAAAATGCTTCATTACAGCCAATGCCGTGAAAGTTTTTCCCAAGCCAACCGCGTCTGCCAAGATTGCGCCGTTGTATTTTGATAGCATATTAATCAGCGACTTAACACCACGCCTCTGATATTCAAATAGTGTTTTCCAAATTTGAGAATCTTCAAGGCGTTTGAGTCCCCTTGCGTCGGCAAGAAGATTGTTGATGTCGTTTTTAAAGAGTTCAAAGAGGATTTTGAAATAAATCTCCTTTGGCGAATAGTCTTTGTAAAGTTTTGAAATATAGTCGATAAAGTATTGTTTAACGTCCTTTTCGATTTTTTGACCGTTTTCAGTAACGGTGATTTTGTCCTGTGCGGTGTCGTTCCAAGTTTTTGTGAACCAATCGGATAGAGCATCAAAATTTTTGTTGTCGGCGTTTCTTTCGGCGATATTGATTTCGATGTTTGACGATTGGTATATTCCAAGCCCAGATTCTGTGAGGTTGCTACTGCCTGAGAGGTAGTACGAATTGTCGGGATTAGGGTCGTTGTAGATGTAAGTCTTTGCGTGACAGAAATTTCCGTCGATAGTTTTGATGCTTACATTGTCTTGTTTGAAAAAGTCGATAACGCTTTTGGCGGTCTTGTTGGTGCTGAAAGCGTTGCTCAGGTTCATTTTGCCCTGAATGAGGTTTATAGTCTTTTCGGCCTTTTCGTTTTCGCCCGCTATCTTGCTGAGTATAAGTCTATATTCCGATGGATTATGGTCAAAACAATGTATCCTGTCGATAGCCGGCAGGGTGAAGAAACCTGTAACGATGTCGAGGTTTCCGTCTTTAGTATATTTTTCGATAAAGTCCCAAACGGTAACAATATCGTATTTTTTATTCAGTTTTTGCTTATTGTCGATTATCATAATATTTGGGTTGTTTTTTCAACGCCGAAAGTTAGGATAATTTTTGTTACAATCCAAATTTAGCAACAATATTTTAGGTTATAGAACTCAAAATGTGTGGATTCGGGGAACAAATGACGAAAATAAATTGGAAATTTTGAGTTTAAATTACTAATTAATATATTGAAAATTAATTAGTTGTAATAAATGTTCAAAAATTCTCACATTTTCCTCTTAGGGTCTAGCCCGCCTTGCGTGTTATATTATAGGAAACAGGAAAAAAGCTGACTTACTATATCAATACCTATCAAAAGGGGACTCGCAGTGATTGCGCGTCCCCTTTATTTTTTGTGGATTTTAATATTGGGTTTTTCATCTTCACTAATGTCTTGCCGTCAAAATTGTTTTTTGCGGGTTTTATTGCCCCCCAAAGTTCCTCCGACATTGCGGTGGAGGCGGGGCGGAGTTCGATGTTGCCGTTGTCGTCGAAGCGGATGTCGATGCCTTGCAAATCCTTGTTGGGCTTTGGGTAGTCGTTTTTTATGTGTTTGATTTCTTGGAATTGGGCGGTGTTGACGCCTTGGAAGTATTCGTCGAAGGCGGGCAGTTGGATTGGGTTTTCGATGGGCTCGAGTTTTGCACCGTCATAGACAAAGCACCTCGATAATACCGTTGCGCCGCCGTCGCAGCCTGCGTCAGTCTGGAAGAATACAAAATACTTCTCGCCCTCGTCCATCTTGTAGCATTTTACGTTTGCAATGTAAAAACAGTCTGATTGATGCATCAGGTAGATGAAGAGCGGCGATGTGTATTCGTCGAATGTGCGTTTTTCGTTGATGGCTTGGTTGTAGTCGGCGGTGGTGATTGAAAACTCGTTTTTGTCGAGTTCCAAGAGTTTTTTGTCGATGAGTTTGAGGACATTTTGGGCGATGTCCACTTGCGGAGCGTCTTTTTTGGGTTCGGGCGTGGTGGTTTGTTGCGGTTTTTCGGGTGCGGCAGCCTGTTTCGCGGAGTCGGCGGTCTGTGCCGTAGGTTGCTGATTGTTGCCGCCCGATGTGCAGGCTGCGAGTAGTGCGCAGAGTGCGAGGGGGATGAGGTGTTTTGCTTTCATAATCGAGTTGTATTAATTGTTGTTGATTGTTATGCAATTTTCACAACCGCCAATATCTTCTCTGCCGCGCCTAAATTCTTCTCCACGTATTCGCGTGATATTTGACCGGCGCGTTTGAGGAGCGTTTGGTCGGAGAGGTAACGGTCGAATACGGAATATAGCTCTGCCTCGTTTCTTACAGTCATTGCCGCGCCGAGCGACACGAGGTCAACAGCTTCTTTGAATCGTTTATAATTGGTACCGAATGCCACTGGTATCGAGTAACTTACAGCTTCCAAAATATTGTGGATGCCAGATCCAAAACCGCCGCCCACGTAGGCTATTTCGGCGTATTTGTACAATGATGACAACATTCCGAAGTTGTCTATAATCAACACTTTGTATTCTGCGACACTTGCCGCGTCAGATTTGGAGAAACGGATGCTGCGTATTTCGCCGAGCATTTTTTCGATGGCGACGAGGTGTCCTTCGTGGATTTCGTGGGGCGCAATGATGAGTTTTACATTGTGCTTGCCTTCGAGACGGCGCATCGCTCCAAATATAATCTCCTCGTCTGGCGGCCAGCTCGACCCGGCAACGATGACCCGCGAATCGCCCACAAAATTGTCAACCAACGGTATGGGCTTGGCGTTGCTGGTGATTTCGCATACGCGGTCAAATCTCGTGTCGCCGGCTATTGTAACGTTCTCTATGCCAATTGATTTGAGGAGTTTTACTGAGTTGTCGTCCTGCACGAAGATGTGTGTGAAAAAACTCAAAACTTTCCTGTATTTTTTGCCGTACCAGCGGAAAAATACTTGTCCCTCCCTGAAAATCGTGGAGAATATGTAAAGCGGGATTTCGCGGGCGTGCACTTCGCTGAGGAAGTTGTACCAATAATCATATTTTACGAAAAACACCGCCTTGGGGTTCACTATGTCGAGGAATTTTTTTGCGTTGTCGGGGGTGTCGGCGGGCATGTAGCAAACGTAATCCGCGCCGTTGTAATTTTTGCGGACTTCGTAGCCCGACGGCGAAAAGAATGTTAAAATGATTTTGTAATCGGGGTACAGCTGCCGAAACCGTTCCATCACGGGGCGGCCCTGTTCAAACTCGCCGAGCGAACTTACGTGAAACCATACATTTTTATTAGTTGGCTTTACTTTTTCCTTCAACTCCTCAAAGAGTCTGGCTCTGCCTTCTGTATATAGCCGCGCCTTGTTGTTGAATGGGGCGATTACCTTCGCCGCCAAATTGTACGTCCTGATTCCGAGTGTGTAAAAAAACATTTTTGCTCTTTATTTTTCCGCGCAAAGTTACTGATAATAATTGGAAATTGAAAAAAAAGTTTAGCGGATGAGTCAAATCTTTTATTTTCCAATGCTTTTTGCATAATTTGCCGCATTGGAAACAAATGTTTCCAAATCAATGTTGTCGAAATATTCACGTTGCCATTTGGTGTAATCGAAACGTTCGCGACGGACAGCGGAAATGAAATATTCCGCGTCAATAATGCCCAAGGTGTTAACAAGGCATTTCATACCGCGCATAAGCAAATCAATTGTTGCCGGAGGTGTTATGGTTTCAGTATTCATTGTCGTTGTCATTAATTAGTTTTACAAAATCAATTGGGTTGATTAGTTTTGTGGATAAGCCTTTATATTTTAGCATCCGTTTGTCTGTTGTTAGCAAATAGTCGCATTTCATCATTTCTGCACACGCGATATGACAAGAATCTTTCATCTTTACACCAGTAGCCATTATAAGTTTTGCATTGGCTAAAACAGTGTCGGAACAATCTCTGCCGACGTAATCGGATACGTTGTCCCTCAAAAATTCGTTTACCGTAATTTTCCTGTCAAAGTACGGGTTGCAGGAGTTTTCGTACTCCAAAATAAACGACGATGCAAGTACCAATTTCTTCTTCTTGATTAGAGATTGTATATACAATTTCGCCTGAGCCTCTAATGAAATCGTTAGGTAATTTTGGTCGTCGTATGGACGATTGTAACAGCAATTGTCAAGATATACTTTCATATACGCTTTATTTTTTGCAAAAATAATTGTTTTTTATGAAACTAACAAATTTATTTAGATTCGTTTTTTTGCAAAAAATCCCCAAAAAAATTTGCCGTTTCAAAACTTATCCGTTAATTTTGCGGAGTGTTAATCAAAAAAACTGAAATACTATGCATAAAAGCGATGGGAATGTTCCCAAAGCGAAATGTAAAACTAACATATTAAAACATTGAGCTTTACGCTCTTATTCTCCATCTGAAAATCTGCAAAATTTTAAGTACGAGAGAATAAGCGAGCGAGAGGTTCACGCCATAAGGCGTGAGCCGTTTCGTGCTTATTATCGTACACGGCATTGCAGAGCCTTCAGATGTAATAAGCAATCAAATGAACGGCTTGCGCTTTTTCTTTTTGCTTATTAAAACTAACGAATATCGGCGTAAGTTCTTAAAAACAAAGAAATATGCCGACATTAAATTGGATAGGTAAAGAACAGATAATAAACCATCACAACGACGTGCCGTTCCGTGTGTTGGAACGCAAATACACGTTTGGGGAAATTAGAAATGAGAAATTAGGAATTAGAAATGTAGACGACTGTGGCGACCAAATTTCTAATTCCTCGTTTCAATTTTCTAATTCAAAAATAATCCACGGCGACAATCTTGAAGCCCTCAA
>ODAI011046055.1_pt1 | contig 12542 bp, 10 predicted proteins | sample 1539321 | NCBI WGS metagenome assembly ODAI01 (sample SAMN02144231, study PRJEB22623) | gut metagenome | biome: sheep rumen | host: Ovis aries | place: New Zealand
AATTTCTCTGCTTCACTGCATGCGGACTCTTCATATTTTTCACAGAGTGTTTTTACAGCCTCTTCCAGTTTCTTGTTATTCCGGGCCTCATATTTCGTCGTGCTTTTCTTCCATACAAAGCTGTATTTGTTCGCGTTGGCCTCAATCTTCGTCCCGTCTACGAACAGATGCTCATAGTTGATCTCTCCGTATCCTTCCAATCTCCCTACCAGCTGGAAGAACAGTCCTTCTGCACACTCTGAAAGACGCTGACTTCTGAACCGGGCTATTTCATGATGACTCGGTGCCGCTGACCCATTCAACAGCCACATATAATTGACATCCCGCTGGCATGCTGTTCGAATCTTCCTTGAGCTGTAGATTCCCTCCATGTTCGCATACAGCAATATCTTCAGCATCGTTGACGGTTCTGTTGCAGGCTTCCGACCTCGTACGTTATACGCTCTCTCCAACTGACTTAAATCCATCTCCTCCACGATTTGATCTAAGAGCCGTACGCTGTCATCTGCTGGGATTACCTTTTCTGCAAAATTTTCATCAATTAACAGTTGCACATTCCGCTTGCATGTGCCATAATCTCTTTGCGGTAATTTATTTTTCACACAACTATTTTACCACAAACGAGAAGCCAAGGCGACCCTTTTGGGCAACCTTGGCTTCTTGTTTTTCAGGCCTATTTTGCTACAGCCCCTTTTTTATCCTATAGCCAATGATTCGCAAAATAATTCTACAGCCTCTTAACCAACACGTAGCCATAAGATAACCATTACGGATATAGAAGCGAGTTGAGACCGTTCAGTCCATAAATCATTTGCAACGAGTATGGCTGTATTTATTGTAGCGAAACCCCCATCAGAACAGAACGCAGAAAGCTTACTTGTAATATCCGTATTTGAATCAAATATTCTGTGCAGAATGTGGCTACCGATTGATTCGGAGAGTCTATTCTAAAGGAAACCGTGTTTGTTGGACGTGTGCAGGAAAGGATCGGTATTTGAAAAAGTTCTGTTCTGGAATTAACGTGCCGGACAGTGTCATCCGTAATTGGGGTGAACTGCCCGGCAATAAAGAGAAAATGGAAAAGCGTTGGGCAAGGATAGAGAAGGAAGGGACGGAACTAGAGCGTCTCCGTGTCAGGCAAATGCGAGAGCTGATCAAGCAGGGGCCGCTGAATATAATTATTCCTGAACTTGTCCGGAATGTTCTAGAAAGCATTCTTGTCAAAGGAAAGGGCGAATTTGAGGTTAGATTTTTAGACGGTACGGAATTTGTTATAAAATACTGAGCTGCAATTCTTAAAGCGCTCAGCTTTTTTTATAGAAGATGGATGCTTTTCTCATTGCTTGGGTTGGCAGAGAACAGGAGGAATCTCGGCCTACTTCCGGTATTTTCGAAGTCGCTTCATAACATTGTTTTCTCCACGTCCGAAATAATCATGGAGGATCTTATATTCGGAGTACAACTCATTATATATTTTAACATTTTCTTGATTAGGGCTATATATAGTATTACTGGTTCCTCCCATAGAACGGGCTGCTTCTTCGACAGAATCATATCCCCCAAGCAGAGATCCGGCAGCAACAGCCCCAAAAATTGCGCTTCCCAGTGCTGGTGTCTGACTGGATCTTGCAATACGGATTTCCCTATTTAACACATCAGCATAAATTTGCATAAATAATTTGTTTTTCTTCGAAATACCACCACACGCAAAAACTCGTTCCACAGTTAAGCCGTTTTCTTCGAAGCTGTCAATTATTCTTCTTGTCCCATATGCGGTTGACTCAATCAATGCACGATAGATTTCTTCCGGCTTAGATGCAACAGTAAGGCCTATGATCAAACCAGTTAGGTCGTAATCACATAGAATGGATCGGTTTCCATTCCACCAGTCGAGGGCTAACAGTCCACTCTCGCCCGGTTTCAATTGAGAAGCAAGATTCGTAAGATATTGATTTTCATCCAAACCTGCCCCTCTTGCTGCTTCCGCATAGGACGCAGGAAAACAGTTATCTACAAACCATTTCAGACTATCTCCTACACAGTTCTGTCCAGATTCATAACCATAAGTTCCTGGAATTATTCCATCTTTTACAATTCCTCCCACCCCTGGCACTTCCTTTTCATCTGCGCCAAGCATGAGATGACAAGTAGATGTACCAAGGATCATTAGGAGATTTCCAGAGTCTGTTAATCCAACAGGAGGCATGGAAACATGGGCATCAATGTTTGCTACTGCAACAGCAACACCTTGCGGTAGTCCTGTAAGTACTGCACCTCTCTCATTTACAACTCCAGCTTTTGTGCCAAGTGGGTAGATGTTTCGAGATAGTTTATCATCTATCACTGTTTCAAAGCCAGGACAAAGCGATTTAAGATATTCTTCTGAGGGATACCCGTCTTCCTTAGACCAGAAAGATTTATAACCCGCCATCCCCAGCGAACGCATCTCTTTGCCTGTGAGTTGATAAACAATCCAGTCACCTGCCTCGATAAATTTGTATGTTGCAAGATAGAGATCTGGTGACTCCACATATGTCTCCAGAATTCGGGGAAACATCCAAGCAGGAGAAACCTTTCCACCGTATCGTTTCAGGAAGGTTTCTCCCCGTTCAAATGCTTTTTTCTCCATCTGCTCAGCATATTTTTGTGTACTATGATGTTTCCAGAGTTTGACCCACGCATGGGGGTTATTTTGCCATTTATCAGTTAGACATAAGGGTTCATACTGTTCATCTACTGGTAAGAAGGTATTACTTGTAAAGTCAATTCCAATTCCAATTATATCTTTTAGATCGATTCCGGAATCTGACACTGATTGATGCACTACTATAGAGAGGCCATCAAGATAATCCTGGGGGTGCTGCAGAGCCCAGTCGGGTGGTAACTTATTGCCGTCAGGTAGGTTCTCGGACATAACACCATGTGGATAGTCATAAACAGCACATGCAAGTTCCGACCCGTCTTTTACATCTGACACGATTGCGCGAACAGAGAGTGTACCAAAATCAACGCCGATGGAATACTTTGCCATATTTTTTCCCTTCTTTCTTCAAGTTTTACTGCTTTTTCACAGAGAAACAAAGGAGTTGGTATTAGATTTAGATAAAATAATACCGACTCCTTTTCAGAATAATATAAACTATTCTATATTAACTATTTCGCTTTATATGTCCTTGAATAAAACTAACGCCAAGCCTTGAGGCATATTCTCTTAACTCAGAAGTTTCGTTTCTCCCTTTATTATTGTAAGAAGGATATGTTATCAAAAAGAATCCTTATACTTAGGTGAAGAGCATAAGAGTTCTCCCGAATTAACATCTCTAGAGAAGCGTTTCAAGAAAGGCCAGGCGATATCAAACATATCAACAGGTTCAAAGTGTGGCATTCCTTCAATAAAAACGTATCTTACGCTATCGACTCCTTCTGCATCGGTATAATCAAGGCAAAGATGATTCTGACCTGCCCATATCCACGATTTTGATCGCTGTGCACGTAAACCGATCCTTTTTTCTTCTGGTGTCCCATGAGAAAGAACATATTCCTTATTTTCTTCAATAGAATAGTAGGGAATATGATTAACTCGGAAGAATTTGTTAATCCATCCTATTTTTCCTTCAGCACTTAATATTTTTGCTATAAAATCTGGAACAGGATTGTCAATTGGATTACTGCTATAAAGAGGAGTATGGTTTCCTTTGTCATTTAGGCATCCGATAGCAATAAACGGGATCTTGTATTTTGTGGCATTTATGATTTCATTTTCATCGTCGATCAGATTAAATGGAACGCCAGCCCCTATCAGCATGCCAGAAAATTTTTCCGGATGACGTAATGCGGCTCTACATGCTTTATCACTTCCGGAAGAATAGCCTGTTAAATAGACTCTTGAAAGATCAACAGGGTAATTCTTAACCATATAATCGTAAAGTGCCATAATTGGTGGAGTATCGTGATCTTCCGGCAAAGCGAGTATAAATTCTTCTTCAGCTGCTTTCCGAGCATACCCTGTTGATTCGGTTATAAATATGGGTTCTCCATCGTATTTTCCGGCACCGCCTCCATGGAGGCCAAATACTAGAGGATACTTTCTGTCTTTGTTTTCTGGCTTTTCAGCAGAAAGAGGGGTGAAGATTGTCCATTCATTCCATTCCTGGGGCCCGCCCAGCACTCTTTCCTTCTTTAATCCTTTTTTTCTCCAGTATTCGATAATAACAGGGCTCATTGGATCGTCACTCAGAAAAAGTGGTTCCAATCCGTCTATAATTTTTTGACCATATTCACTACAAATCAGCTTTTCTACATCAAAAGATTTGTTTCCTGACTTTATCAGCCCTTCTTTAAACGATGTTGGTGGAATGTCAGGATTTTTTTGCTTTAGAGGAATATCCCATCTCGGATCGTAATTCATTTCGGCCTCCTAGCTGCATTGGCAATGCAATAAAATTGCATAATAATATTTTTAAATTTGTTTCTGCTGTTGAAAAGATATCACAGAGACTGTTTAAAGTCAACAAAATATTTATTAATAGCAGTCCTGAATAAAAAATATCTTGACAAATTTGCCATTATGAGTTATAAACAAACCAAAGCAATCGATTGCACGATTGCGCAAAAAATATAAAATATAAAAGGAGATGCTACATGAAAAAATTACTTTGCTGCCTTCTTTGCTTTGCCCTTGTGATTCCCATGTTTATTGGACTCGGGACTGTGGGTGCAGCAGCAGAAGGAAAGACAGATCTGAGGATTGCAGTCCATATGGATGCACCAGGATTTAACCCGTACACAGCCGGTTATAACTGCTCTTCCAGCTTGATTATCAGAAATATTTATGAAACTCTTATCAACATGGATGATGCAGGCAATCTGTATCCAGGACTTGCAACTGAATGGGAGTGGGGCGAGAATAATATGTCAATCATTCTTACCCTTCGTGAAGGTGTAAAGTTCTCAAATGGTGAGGACTTCAATGCTGATTCTGTTATCTACTCACTTCGTGATTACCGCGGACAGACAGCAGTTGGAGGAGAAGGTGAGTCTCTTTATGATTTCGATAATATGAAGAAGCTCGACGATTTTAAAGTTGAGATTCCTCTAAAACGTCCCGGTTCAGATGCTTTTATTACTCTCGCAGACCAGATGTATTGTATCTGTAGCAAGAAAGCTGCTGAAGAGTTTGGTGAAACCTATTCTGTAAACCCTGTAGGAACTGGCCCGTATAAATTTGTTTCCTTTGTTTCTGGTGTCGGAGCTAAAATAGAAGCAAACGAAGATTACTGGGGCGGTGCTCCCGCAATCAAAACCATTGAAACAGTGCAAATCAGCGAACCCTCTCAGGCAGAGATTGAACTCGAAAATGGCAATGTAGATATTGTTATGGAACCAGATGATATGGACATCAGTAGAATTCAGAGAGGCGATGCCCCAGGTCTGAAAGTTATTGATCTCCCAGCTGCTCTTGTTAAAAATGTATGGTTCAACTTCAGAAAAGAAGAAATGCGAGACCTCAACCTTCGCAAAGCAATCAACTGTGCTATTGATAAGGAAGCAATCATTGAGGTCGCTTACGGTGGATCTGCTACTGTAGCAAACCAAAAGATCGCTAATAACAATGGTGCTTACGATCCGTCCTATGATGAGAATCCGATGTATCCATATGATATTGAGAAAGCCAAAGAATATCTTGCTCAATCCAATTATCCCGACGGATTAAACATCACAATCTATTCTGATACAACTCCTCTCGAAGTCAGAATTATGGAATGTGTGAAGAACGACCTCGCACAGATTGGTATCAATGCTGAGATTTTTGCTCTCGACAGTAATGTTGCTGTACCTGCTCTGATTACCGGCGAAGAAGATTATCTCTATGTTGCTATCGGATGCACTTCTGTAGGCTATGCACCTGGTTATCTGAAGAATGCAAGCCCGAATATGACTCCTAACTGGGGCAAGTGGGATCTCGTTGAAGCAGATGCTGAGATAAATGCTCTTTATGAAAAAGCACTTGCAGCGACTGATACAGATGAATGCAATGCTTATGTCAAGGAAGCAATTCGCCTTGAACTTGAAAATGCAATGTCTGTTCCAATTTGCTATCCTGTCAGCCATATTACTGCTAACGAAAAACTTGAAGGTGTCCGAATCGACGGCGGAAATGCAGTTTATTTCTTTAAAGATGCATATTTTGCTGATTAATCTTCAGCGTTAAATGATTGTGCTGTGGTTTTTCAGCCACAGCACAGTTTTTTAGGGAAGAATAGGAGGATCAATGACTCGATATATACTAAAACGAATTGGAATGATGGTATTCGTCGTTTTTGGCGTATTGCTGTTTATTTTTATTCTATTATACCTAACACCAGGAGATCCAGCCCGTCAGGTTCTTGGCTTAACTGCTACAGATGAACAGGTAACGGCACAAAGGCATATTATGGGCTTGGATCAACCTTTCCTTAAACAGTTCGGAAACTATTTATACAATATTTTCTTTCGGTTTGATCTGGGTACATCTTATAAAACAAATCTTAGTGTAATGGCCGAGATTAGACATAGAGTTCCGATTACCTTACTGATAGGCTTCCTCGGAGTTCTTCTCAGTTTATTGATCGGGTTGCCCCTCGGAATCATTTCTGCAGTAAAACAATATAGTTTTTTGGACCATGTTTGCAATATCTTTGCGGTTATCTTTACGTCTATGCCTTCGTTCTGGTTCGCGTTGGAGCTGTCACTTCTCTTTGCACTTCGGTTGAAGATCCTACCGGCGACTGGATATAATGGGATAAAATCTATTATACTTCCTGTTGTAACGCTTGGATTGGGAGGGGCAGCAGCTAATTTCCGTATGGCGAGATCCACAGTTCTCGACGAAATTCGCAAGGACTACGTCCGAACTGCAAGAGCAAAAGGAACAAAAGAAATTAAAGTAATAATGCATCACGCTGTGAAAAACGCACTTCTTCCTATTATTACGCAGATAGGAAACAGTGTTGGTGGAATCCTTGGCGGTGCAGTTGTGGTAGAAAATGTTTTTTCTATCCCTGGAATGGGAACATATCTTCTCGGGGCCATCAATAGCCGCGATTATCCGATTATCCGAGGTGGAGTTCTTATAATCTGTATTTTTGTCTCTCTCTGTAACCTGTTATCTGATATATCCTCGGCATATATTGACCCAAGGATCAAATCTTACTATAAGAAGATGGGAAATAGACAAAAGACAGAGAAAGCAACGGAGGCAGCATGAATAAACAAACTAAAAAGAAATCGGACTTCTCCCGATTCTTACGTAGATTTAAGAGAAACAAGCTTGCTGTTTTCGGAGCCTGCTTCCTTACCATCCTCATAATTGTTGCTATATTGGCTAATATTATTGCTCCTGGAGGATATGATCAGCAAAATTATAAGATAAGATTTCAAAGTCCCAGTCTAGAGCATCCACTTGGAACAGACTATTTGGGGCGAGATAATCTCGTCCGAATGATCTACGGCGCAAGAATTTCATTATCCATAGGTGTTACAACAACGATTATAGGTACCGCGATTGCAGTCTTCATCGGTATGATGGCAGGTTTCTATGGAGGAAAGTCTGATAATATTCTTATGCGTATTATGGACGTCTTTCTTTCTATCCCATCTATTTTGCTGTCGATCGTCCTTGCTGCTGTTTTTGGGGGTGGAGTCGGCTCAATGATCTTGGCTCTGTCTTTGGGAGCTATACCAGGTGTATCCAGATTGGTTCGTGCGATGGTAATTTCCGAAAGAGACAAGGAATATATCGAAGCAGCTAGAACATCCCGCGCGAGAGATTTCAGGATCATGTTCCGGTACATTCTCCCGAACATTTCCTCATCTCTTATTGTACTGTTTACGATGGGAGTAGCTGGAGGAATCCTCAATGCTTCTACTTTAAGTTTCCTCGGATTAGGTGCTCAGGCACCTATGCCGGAATGGGGCAAAATGCTTTCTGAAGGAAGAAACTATATTCGTGACTATCCATATCTGGTTCTGGCACCAGGTGTTATAATTATGTTAACCGTGTTTTCGCTGAATATGATAGGCGATGGCTTACGTGATGCGTTGGATCCGCGTCTGAAAGGAAGGTAAAAATGGGAAAAGGAACGATCCTTTCAATTAAAGATCTTTCTGTAGAGTATTCCAGTGAGGACGGTGCTGTTAAAGCAGTAAGGGGTGTTAGCTTTGATCTGGAGAAGGGGAAAACAATAGGGCTGGTCGGTGAAACTGGGGCTGGAAAAACGACGATCGCTCTCGCTATTATGGGATTGCTTCCCGAACCGCCTGCAAAAATAACCTCTGGCGAAATTTTGTATTCTGGAAAAAATATATTTGAGATGAATACCAAGGAGAAGAATAGCCTGCGTGGGAACAGCATTTCTATGATTTTCCAGGATCCTATGACTTCATTAAATCCAATTGAGACTGTCGGGAGCCAGATCGAAGAGGTAATTCTTAATCACGAAAAAATGAGCAAGGGTGAAGCCCGTATCCGAGCTATGGAAAAACTTGAGATGGTTGGTATTCCAGCCGAGAGGTTTGATGAATATCCGCATCAATTCTCTGGTGGTATGAAACAGAGAATCGTTATTGCGATTGCACTAGCGTGTAATCCGGATTTATTGATTGCGGACGAACCTACCACTGCGCTGGATGTTACTATTCAGGCTCAGATTCTCCAGCTTATCAATCAACTGAAAAAAGAAAAGAATACATCAAATATCATGATAACTCATGATCTCGGAGTGATTGCCATGATGTGTGATGAGGTTGCAGTTGTTTACGCCGGTCAGATAATTGAGAAGGGTACTTTGGAGCAAATTTTTCTTCATCCGATGCATCCTTATACGATAGGTTTGTTTAAAGCACTTCCAGATATAAACGAAACGACTAGAAAAAGGCTTGAACCTATAAAAGGTCTTATGCCTGATCCAACTAATTTGCCTGCTGGTTGTGCATTTGCACCTAGATGCTCAGAATGTTCTCATAATTGCACACAAAATAGTGTCACATTGCAGGATATTGGAGATGGCCATCTGGTCCGCTGCGTGAAGTATGAGAAGGAGATCACAACATGAATACAATTCTAGAAATACAGAATCTAAAAAAGTATTTCGATACAAAAGCTGGACTGCTTCATGCTGTAGACAATATCTCTTTTTCAATTAACAAGGGTGAAACTCTCGGAGTGGTGGGTGAATCCGGATGTGGAAAGTCCACATTGGGAAGAGTAATCCAGCATTTACTTGACGCGACTGACGGAAGGATCATTTTTAAAGGAAGAGATGTGACGCATCTATCCAAAAAAGAGACTCGGGAATATATGAAAGAGGTCCAGATGATCTTCCAGGATCCGTATTCTTCACTTAATCCGAGAATGACTGTAAAGCAAATCATCATGGAACCGTTGCTGATTGATGGAATAAGGAAACAAAAAGCTGAAAAAACGGTTCGTGATATGATGGAAACTGTTGGGTTGGACTTCCGTTTTGAGAATTCCTATCCAAACGAATTGGACGGGGGAAGACGTCAAAGGATCGGAATTGCGAGAGCCCTGATTCTTAAACCGGATTTTGTAATCTGCGATGAACCAGTTTCCGCGCTTGATGTATCTATACAGGCTCAGATACTGAATTTGATGCAGGATCTTCAAGAGATGCTTGGATTAACATATATATTTATCACGCATGATCTCTCTGTTGTAAAACATATCTCCAACAATATCGCGGTTATGTATCTCGGAAATCTTGTAGAATATGCGGAAACTCAGGAACTATTTATGAACCCGATGCATCCGTATTCGCAAGCACTGCTCGCTTCAGTTCCAACTACAGACCTTACAAAAGTGAAAGAAATTAAGGTCATTTCAGGTGAAATAACATCTCCTATCAATCCTAAACCGGGATGCCGGTTTGCTGCTCGTTGTCCATTTGCCAAGGAAGAGTGTTTCACGAAAGAGCCAGAATTGAATTCCATAAATGAAAAACACAAAATCGCATGCCATCTCTATAAAGGCACTCAAACGGAGGCTTAACATGGAGAAAAGCACAATTTGGAACCGTAATTACATTATCGTCTTAATAATTAATCTGCTCAACGCTTTCAGTTTTAATATTCTAGCGCCAACGATTCCTAAATATGTTGTTTCAATTGGCAGCGGTGTAGAAATAGCTGGATTTGTAGCGACCGCTTTTGCAATTACAGCCATCATAACACGACCTTTTGTAGGATACTATATTAACATCAAACGGAAAAAGTATATGCTGGCAGCAGCTCTCTTTATCATTTCCGTATGTGTTCTTGGCTATTCTTTATCTAAAAACATTGGTCCGATTATTGCGTTTCGACTTCTTCATGGTATTGGATGGGGAATGGTGACAACATCTAGCAGCACCATTGCAGTGTTATCTGTTCCAGAAGACAAAATCGGGCGTGGAATAGGGCTTTTTGGAATTGCATCCTCTATAGCTTCTGTATTCGCGCCTAATCTTGGATTGAATCTGATCGAATCGGTTGGCTATTTTTACATGTTTATGATTTCCCTTTCACTAGCTGCAATCGGTTGTATATTAAGTTTCTTTATTGATGAGGAAAGTCTGAGAAAAGCAAAAGCACCAGAAGGAAAATTGGATGTTCTGGATCGTTTGTTTGCAAAAGAAGCAATAATCCCAGCGTTAGTGATTCTCTGTGTTGGCTTTGGAATGGCAACGATTTCAAATTTTATAGCAATCTACGCAGATTCTCTCAATGTTAAAAATATTGGATACTATTTTACTGTCGCCGGAGCTGTAATGCTTGTTATGAGACCTCTCTTCGGAAGTATCTCTGATAAAGTGAACACAAGAAAAATAGTACTTGTTTCTTTAGTCGGTTATGCAATGGTTTTTGTAACTCTGGGTTCAGCGAGAACCCTTCCAGTGTTTTTACTGGCTGCTGTTTTATACGGTACTTTTTATGGAGCACTTTGCCCAATAGTACAAACGTGGTGCGTTAAAGAAACAGGCACTTCGAAAAGTGGAACGGCAAACAGTACGTATTACACTTCATTGGATGTTGGACAGGGGATTGGTGCATCGTTGGCAGGAATACTGTCTGTTAACCTTGGATATAGTAAAATGTACTATTCAATGATCATTCCGCAATTGATTGCCATTATTGTAGTTGTATGTTCTTCTCGAGGCCGTGAAAGGAAAGCATAAGATCTGAAAGGCTGAAGTAAAGTGAACGAAAAGATAACTATCGCGGATATAGCACGAAAAGTTAATGTTTCTCCAAGTACTGTATCGCGGATCATAAACCAAAAGGGAAAATATACTGAAGAAACGATAGATAAAGTACAAGAGGCTATTCAGGAGCTAGGTTATTCTCCGAATATAGTTGCGAAAACTCTGCGCTCCAAGAAAAGCAATCTTGTTGGTATTATGCTCTCTGATATTACAAATGACTTCTTCAATTCACTAGCTGATAACCTTGTAAGAGAATTAATTTCTTATGATTTTTCTCCTGTTGTATGTGTTACTTATAATGACGAAATTAAGGAAGCCCGTTATAGTAGGATGTTGGCATCCCTTAATGCGAGTGGAGTCATATATATTCTCAAGGGAACCCCTGTAAACCCAGTTTGTGCCAATATTCCATCTGTTTTTATTGGAAATACAATAGAAACAACAAATACTAGTATGAACATACAGTTTGATATTGTCGGTGGCTCAAAGAAGGCAACTGAGGAATTAATCTCCGTTGGATGTAGACGGATTCTCTATTTGTCGTCCTCCCGTAAAAGAAATTCCCATGTAGGAAGGTTTCTTGGCTATCAACAAGCACTTTGGGAAAGTGGAATTGAGCTCGATGAGCGATTAATAGCAACAACATCAAATGAATTAAATCATCGAGTGCCTGATGTGTTAGATAAGATGTTAAATGATCAGATATTATTTGATGGAGTTTTAGCTAACACAGTCGCATCAGCTGTTGAGGTAATAAGTTATCTAAAGGCCAAAGGTTTTCAAGTTCCAAGAGACATTAAAGTAATTTCTTTTGAAAACGGTAGATCCGCGGAGCTTTATGATCCAAGTATTTCTGCTATCGGAATGGATCCCGTTTCGACAAGTAAATCTGCGGCTGAATATTTACGAAATGTAATCGAAGGGGAGCAGGCTGGAAGCCAGATTGCACGTATACCAGCGACCATATATAAGAGGGATAGTACGCAGAGAGTATAAGGCTGCTCCGCATAATTCTGCAAGGTTACCTATCACCAACTTCATTGATGCATCGCCTTGTGGGTAAAACAAGAAACTCTCATACCATCATAGATAATCTCAAGTTTCACTGACAACTATCTTGTCAAATCCCGCTCTGCTCTTCTTCGAGAGTGGAGCGCTTTTTCTATATCTTTGGGCTGGTGAAGCATGATAATCGTAAACGGTAAATCACCGGTACCTACCTTAGAGATAGGAAATATGAGATAATACCTTCATCAAGAGCTTAAAAAACTAGCAGTTTTTCAAGCGCGAAAAGGGGGTATG
>ODAI010380834.1_pt1 | contig 12541 bp, 8 predicted proteins | sample 1539321 | NCBI WGS metagenome assembly ODAI01 (sample SAMN02144231, study PRJEB22623) | gut metagenome | biome: sheep rumen | host: Ovis aries | place: New Zealand
TCATCCTTATCCCAGTAATATGGATTGCGTGTAAAAACAAGACGCTGGGCAGGAACATATTCGGTAATATACCACATTCCACAAGAAGGAAGTGTTTTAGGGTCTTTATCTACCCCAAACAAAGCTTTTACACCTTCTACGCCACCTTCTTTTTTAGCAGGTGCAAAAATAAACGAAGGACAAAGATCCATATTTGTAGCAAGCAATGGGTCTGCAACTATACGCGGAAAAACAAAATCAAAATGCTTGTCATCAATTTTTATACAGTCAATGTGGGCATCCGAACCGTCTTCCAATGTAATCCACTGTGAACCATAACCGCTGGATGAAAAAGCCGGATCGCCATCAATTTCGTTATACCAGAAAACAAAATCATCGGAAGTAACAGGAACTTTTTTATCGGAATCAGGCCAAGTCCAGAAATAATCATCTCGAATTGTAAAATGAACCGTTAAAGTATTTGCCGCTTCATCAGTTTCAATTTCGTAGAAAGCAACTTTGGGTGTCCATTCATGCAAAACAGTGTCATAATCAACCAGACAATCAAGTGTCATCTCTACAATAGCCATACTGGAACCATCTCGCTGTGCAATCAACTGATTAAAGGTTTTTGGATCAGAAAGAATTGTATCATACCAGATGCCGCCAACTTTGCCTGTTTTATAGCTGCCGCCAGTCCATGGTTTAGAAATTGTATTTTGTGTAAGCTGTAAATCAAGATTTTGTGTGTAAGATTCAATTTCGGCAAGAGACATTTCTGGAACTTTTGTACACGATGCAAGCAAAAAAACTGCAAAAGCAACTGTTCCATAAACAATGCTTCTCCCCCCTAGTTCGGCCCGTTTTTTAAGAGCCTGCAAAAAATTTTTTTTCATAAAAAAATCCACCCGAATATATTTTACTATAACCAGGTGGATTTTTAAAGAATTATCTAGAAAGTCAGAGAAGTATTATGAGTTCCCTGTAAAGCCTTATTTTTTTACCCTTGTATGAACATCATTCAGTTCTTTGTAATAATCAAGGTACTGGCACAAAATTCCAAGTGCAGCTTCTACACTTTTCTGAACTGTTTCATCCTCTTCTGCTTCTTCTACATCGCATTCGTAAATTGCATCTCGCAGGCGGCAGAATTCATTATTCATAGCAAGATATTTTTCTGTAGCAGTCATTATTTACACCTTAAACTGGTCTACCTGCTGACCAATCTGTTCAATTGAATTTTCAATTTTCTTTGCAATGCTAGACAAGTCGGAACCAGTTCTGTTTATCTGAGTTGCACCAACCGACATTTCATCCATACCAGAACGCATTGTAAATGTTGCATCCTGTAATTTCTGAATTTCCATAAGAATTGCCTTGTTTCCTTCTGACATTTCGTAAGAAGAAGTCTTAACTTCCGAAGTACTCATGTTCATTGCACTAAGAGCTTCTGAAATCTGTTTTGAACCTTCGCGTTGTTCTTCCATAGAATTGGAAATTTCTTGAACAAGGTCGTTGGTCTGCGTAATTCTCTGCGAAACAGAAGAAAAGGCAGTTTTTGCTTCTTCCGATGCATGAACTATTTCGTTAATGCTTGCAACAATATTTTTAAGCTGAATACCAATTGTCTTAGACTGAGCAGTTGAAGTTTCGGAAAGTTTACGAATTTCGTCAGCAACAACGGCAAATCCTTTTCCAGCTTCTCCGGCATGTGCAGCTTCGATTGCGGCATTCATGGCAAGAAGGTTTGTCTGGCTTGCAATACTTGAAATAACGGCATTTGCTTCCTGCAAAGATTTTGATTCAACAGTAATAGTTTCGATTTTAGAAGAAACATCATCCTGCTTTTTAAGACCAATAAGAGCTTCATCGGCAAGTTTTTTAAATTCATCTGCCATTGTCTGAACCGAAGCATTTACCGAATTAATGTTTCCAATCATCTGTTCAACCGAAGCCGAAGCCTGTGTTACAGCAGAAGCCTGAGATTCAATCATTCTGTTGAGAGATTCAATATTTGCGGCAATTTCGTTTACGGCACCGGCAGTTTCGTGTACGCTGTCTGACTGAGAATTAATGTTTGTTCCCATGCTTTCTATATTTGCAATAATTTCTGTAATTGCAGAAGCAGTATCCTGAGTATTTGAATCAAGAATGTGGCCGGCATTTACAAGTTCATCTTTTGTCTGTTTGATTGCACTCATAATTGTCTGCAATTTTTCGGAGAACTGATTAAATCCGTCTACAACGCGTCCAATTTCGCTGTTATCTTTTTTGATGTTAATTCGTTTTGTAAGGTCGGCATTTCCTGTAGCAATATCTTTAATAGAAGATTCTACAACTTTAAGCGGTTTAACAGAATTATAAATTACAATTGCAGAAACCAAAACAACCGTAACAAGAAGAATGGAGCTAAAGAGCATTAAGAAATTTGAAATTTTAATGGAAATATCCATAATAATTTTTTCTTTCATTAAAAGTGCAATGTTCCAGCGGGTAAATTTGATTGGAGTATAAATATTCAATACTTTTCCAAGCTTACCCTGATCCATCCATTCAACACCGTAAGAATTTCCATTTGACTGACCAACAAGTTCTTTTATATGTTCAGCGTCAATCTGTTCTTCCAGATTAATTTCGCTTACGTCTGTAGCACCAACTTTAGAAATAAGAGTGTTGTTTCCAGAAATAAGGAAAGCGGCTCCATCATTACCAACATTAATATCTTCTAAGAGAATACTTAAATGTTCAATATTAATTACAGCACAAAAGAATCCGAATGTTTTATTTGTGGAAGCATCTTTTACTGCCCTACAAATATGAATTACAGATTTTCCTGTTGTTTTTGAAGTAACCGGATTATCAATAAAGAAATCGGCACCAGAATACATAATTGCCTGGAAATAATCGCGGTCTGGAATTGTAGTATGAGTTCCAATATCTGAATCAAAGCTGCCTGTTGAATTTACCCATGCAACATAATCAATTTCTTTATAACGCTGTTTTTCGTGAGCGCGTAACCAGGAAATAATCTGTTCGTCATCTTTAGTTTGTACTACATCTGCATTAATATAATAATCCAGGCGGGCCATATATTCTTCCAGTTTCTTAGAAATAGTTGTTGAATAATTTTGCGCCATATCGCCATAACGATCTATGTTGATTAATTCAACTTGTGATCTTGTATTTTTTATGACGATAAAAGATTCCAGTACTGTAAGTACTACCATCGAAACAGCTATAATGCCTGCGATTCTAATAAAAAGTTTTCCGTTTTTTCGTGCCATATTTATATTATCGCCCTAAATGAAAAAAAAAGCAAAAAAAAATAAAATAAAAAATAAAAAGGCTGACCAAAAAGTGTTGTAAACTTATTGATCAGCCTCTTAAAAAAATAAATTTTTATCTTAAACTGTTATTTTGAGTTTAACAGAGTTTTTTTAGTAAGCGTTGTCAAAATAATCGTAAGTATCTTCTGTAACCTTGCCTTCTTTTACTACGATTGTTTCATTAAGTTTTTCTGTAAGAACAGATTTAAGCAATTCACTCTGATTTGTATTGTCTTCTACATCAGCAATTGCAGCTTCCATCTGTTCCTGGAAAGAATCCTTTTCGATTCCAAATACAACATAGTATGTATATTCAATGTCGTAATCAGTGTCTTTGCGGGCTTTTTTTACACCAGCTTTTGGAGTTCTTGTTTTAATCCAGTAATGAGCTTCTTTCTGAAGTCCGTTTAAAGTAAGGTTAGTCATAGAAGCAGAATAAATGCTGTAGGCACGCTCTTTTGTCTGAGTGTCTGCATCTTTACCTTCAAAAGCAGCCTGAACACTCTGAGCTACAGTCTGTTCAATTGCACTTGCAACTTCTGCACGAATATCAACCTGATCAGACCAGGTTTTTAAAAAGTCTAAATCGGTACCTTTGTTTGTTACTACAAAGATTTTTGTTTTTGTATCCAGCCCAAGAGCTTTAGCAATTTTTTTGTTTGCTCCCTGGTCAACTGCAAAAACCCAGTCAGGAACTGCTGTACCAAGAGCTTTTCCAGGATAATCGATAACTTCTGGAGTTCCAGTTGCCATTACCGGAGTATTTCCCTGCAATTTAGGATGAGATTTACATCCAAAGAATAAAGCACAAACTGCTACGGCTCCTAAAAGAATTTTTTTAATTTTCATACACATCTCCTTAGTATTTTGTAATGAATATCAAAGTATGACGTTTTAATATATAACCTGTACTCAAAAAAAACAACAATTCTAAAGAATGTTACAATAAAACTTATGGGAAAATTTTAGGTTAATGAAGTTCAAGGGGGCTGACTAATAAGTTCTGCGTCTGCGGTCATTGAGCTTGTCGGAATGACCATTTACACTATATGTGGTGGTTTCGACAGGCTCAACCACCGCATTTTTTACTTATTAGTCATCCTCACTGTCCTACAGTTTTTGAATTAATTCTACCAGTTCAAGAAAATCGTAAATTGTAATAAAATCGGTACCGTTTTGGAGCGTTTCTGGCAAAGTTTTGTCTGATGAATTTTGTTCCAGTTTTTCTGGTTTTACAGGTATTTGGTCAATAATTTGTTCAAGGGGCTTTCTTTTTGGACCGTCAGCAGTTCCAGTAGTTCCCTGGTAAAAAATCGGGAAAATGCCAGCGTTATGAGCACCAGTTATATCAGCGTCAAAAGTATCTCCACAAAACCAGACATCCTGCGGATTCAGTCCAGCTTTTACAAGTGCAAGCTCAAAAATTAGTGAATTTGGTTTACGGTAGCCGTATTCGCTTGAAGCAATTATAAATTCAAAATTATTGTCTGGTAAAATTGTATTGATTCTGCGTTTAAGAGCGTTTCCGGACCAGCCCATATTACTAATTACGCCTGTACGAATGCCCTGAGCCTTTAAAAAATCAAGCATTTGTACTACGTGCGGCATTCTGCATTCAGCTGTCATAGGACTTACATTATCCCACAAAATTTCTTCGGCTTCCTGGTAAGAAACATCAAGTTCAATCTGATTAAACTCATACTTCATTCTGAGCATTTGATTATGATGCAGTTCAAATCCGTTTTTTCGGGCAATTCCACTTTCTGAAAAAATGCGTTCGTTAAAATCATTTATCTGTTCTGGCGTAATATTTTGTGGATTTTTTACAACGTGCTTAAAAACCGCCCGTTCACCATTTAAAAAACTGAATCCCGGTTCGTAAAGAATTGTTCCGCCGTAATCAAAAATAATCATCTTTGGTTTTGCAAGGGTCATACTTCAGTTTATAAATTATTTATAAAATTTTTTCAACGAATTCATTTTTTAATCATTAAAAAACTATACTTATTCATGTTATGGATTTAATATATTTATAAGACAAAGTAATTGAAAAAGTGGAGAGTTATGAAAGAAACGGAATTGTCTGAAATTGAAGATTTAAAACAAGCTCTTGAACACGAAAGCCAATATAAAAAGGCTATAGTTTCTGATGCTTTGTTTTGTTACGAAATAAATCTTTCAAAAGACTTAATAGAAAAAGATTTCTCTTTTTATAATGAAAAAGGTGAGTATGTTTCTTTTTTAAATTACATTGGTCTAGAAGCTCCCTGCAAATTTTCTGATTTTTTAAAAACCTGGTCAAAAAAAATACTGAATGATATTTCCAGAACAAGTCTTTCTGATTTGGATATACTGTGTAAAAAATTAATTTCTCTCTATAATAAAGGCACTTGTGAATATGTTGTAGATTATTGGGGCGAATACAGAAACGGCAGGCTTGTATTTGTAAATCAGACTTTTATTATGGTAAAGCATGCCAATGGTGATATTTATGCTCTTTCCATTGTAAAAGATTACACGCAAATCAAATTAATGGAAGAAAACACTTACCAGAAAGAGCTTGAACGTTACGCTTACTACGACCCAATCACCAACGGCTACAATTATATAAAATTTAAAGAACAACTTAGACGAATGATGATTCCAGGCTCGATTATTTCTCTGGATATTCATTCTTTTAAGCTTATAAATACAATTTGCGGTGTACAAAAAGGTGATGAAGTAATCCGCAGAATTTGGGATGCAATTTACGCAATAATCGACACAGAAAATAATGATATTGCAGCCCACGTAAATGCCGACCATTTTATAATTTATACGCCGCAAACAGAAGAAACAAAAATCATTCAGCTTTTAAAAAATATTTCGCTTGCAATTTCTATAATTTCCGGAGATTTAGCGGTTCCTCAGCTTATGCCTTATTTTGGAATTACAAAGTGGGATACCAACAAACTGATTGAATCTTCATACAACGAAGCAATTGCCGCAAAACATAATGCAAAAAAATTAACCGACAAAAACTACGCATTTTTTAACGAAAAAGACACCGAACGCATGATTGTAGAAAAGGAAATGCTTGATTCGTTTGAAGATGCACTGGCAAAAAAAGAGTTTAAAATCTGGTTTCAGCCAAAGTTTAACCCTATTTCCAGAAATTTAATTGGTGCAGAAGCGCTTGTTCGGTGGATTAAAAAAGACGGTTCTGTAATTCCACCAAATGCCTTTATTCCTTTGTTTGAACGCTCAAATATAATCCGTCGTTTGGATGAATACATTTTCAGGAATGTTTGTGTACAGCAAAAAGAATGGCTGGATGCTGGCAAGGATATTGTGCCAGTTTCGGTAAATCTTTCGCGGGCAAGTTTGCACTATAAAGATATTGTAAAGTTTTATAAAAGAATTACAAAGGAAGTTGGAATAGACAAAAAATTTATTCCAATAGAAATTACCGAAAGTGCAACCGCCGACACTCTGGATATTAGAAACGTAATGTCTGAATTTATAAGCGAAGGTTTTTTACTTCATATTGATGATTTTGGTTCAGGCTATTCTTCCCTTTCTTCTTTAAATGTTTTGCATTTTGAAACCTTAAAAATTGACAAAAGCCTTGTTGATTATATTGGAAACTTTGAAGGAAACCGTCTTCTTGAACACATTATTTCTATGGCAAAAGATTTGGGACTTCATGTTACCGCAGAAGGTGTAGAAAACGAAAGTCAGGCTGTTTTCTTAAAACATATTGGTGTAGACAGCATTCAGGGCTTCTTTTTTTCAAAACCAGTTCCATTGCCGGATTTTGAACAGATTCTTAATACTCACAAAAGTAGCGAAAATTCGATGGAATATTATCCAGTTGCAAAACATATCAGCGAATTTAAGCGTTCGTTTACGCGTTCTTCTTTGTATATTTGTATTATCAACCTTACGCAAAACAGAATTATAGAAAATGCTGGAGTTTACAATATAAAAAGCGAAATCGGCCATGAAACTACAAATTTTCGCGAAATTGTTTTTGAGATTTTAGATAAACTTGTTCTGGAAGAGTCAAAAGAAGTTTACATAAATAATATGGATCCTGCAAAGCTTATAGAAAGACTTACCGGCGACGAATACACAAATATTTTTTCTTTTAAACGCTATAGAAACAACAAAATTGTAACAATGCGTGCAATAACACATACTTTCCGCGTAGAAAATTCCAATGACATCTGGCTATATTTGAATTTATCTCCAATTAATTAAAATGCAGCGTTCATAACGACGTATAGGGGAATTTCTCTATTTAATGATTTTTTAATGTTAAACGATTTACTTCTCAATATTCTGTGTTATAATTTTTCTTAGACAATAACTAGCTACTTTATCATAAAAATAGGAGGACAATTTTTTATGAAAAAAACATTATTATTAGTTTCTGCTCTTGTTGCTATGGCTTTTGCCGTAACATCTTGTGCATCTAAAGACAAAGCTGCTGACGAAGCTCCAGCTGGTCGATCTGCTGCAAGAATTGCTGCTTTGGAAGAAGAAGGAGCTCTTGACCTTGCCGAATTTAAAGGTTTGGATGCATGGGCTTGCAAATACAACGAAGCAGATTACACACTTACTGTAAAAGGTGCAGAAATGTTCCACTTTGAATTGCCACAGGAAGTAATTCCTAACCAGGATATCCTTACAGTTCATATTACAGGTGTAAACAAAGGTAAAGAAGGTTTCCGTGTTTGGATTGATACAGGTTCTCAGCAGGATTTGTCTGATCCACAGTATATGGGATGTGTAGGCGATGCTCTTCCAGCAGGTGATTTTGATGTTACATTTGAATTGAATGCTAACAAAGGACCAGGCGGAACATGTCTTTGGATTAAAGGACCACGCTGGGGTACTCCAATCGACAACGTAGTATTTAAGTCTGTAGCTGTAATTTACAACTAATAAAACTTAGTTTTTGGGTTTTGCCCATAAATCTACGTTAAAATTACAATCCTCTGGTAGTAATGCCAGGGGATTTTTTTTGCATTTTTTCTATATTAATGTTGCTCTTTTCAGGCCGGGCATTTTGTTTTTTCAAAAATTTAAGTTGACGGATTGGGCGGCTTGTGTTACTATATAAAGTAACAACGTTTCTATAAAAAGAAACATACAAAACAAATTAATCATTTTGTAAATTAGAATACACAAAGAGAAGAGGCAACCATGAAACTTACAGAAAAACAACTTGAACAGATTAGAAATCAGATTCGCCGCGTAAAAGCAAGTGGAAATCCTTTTTATACAGAACGTTTTAAGAAAGTAAACCCGGAAGATATTAAAACTCAGGAAGATTTTGAAGAAAAAGTTCCATTTGTAACAAAACAGGAATTGCGCGAAGCTTATCCGCTTGGACTGGCAGCTGTTCCAGAAGAAGAAATTGTTCGTATTCATTCTTCCAGTGGAACTACAGGAGCTCCGGTTGTAATTCCTTATACACAAAAAGACGTAGACGACTGGACAACAATGTTTGCACGCTGTTATGAACTTGCCGGTATTACAAAAAAAGACAGACTGCAGATTACTCCGGGTTACGGTTTGTGGACAGCAGGAATTGGTTTTCAGGCTGGATGTGAACGCCTTGGTGCAATGGCCATTCCAATGGGACCTGGAAACACCGAAAAACAGCTGCAGATGATGCAGGATATGGGAGCAACTGTAATTTGTGCAACATCTTCTTATGCACTTTTACTTGCTGAACAGGTAGAAAACCGCAAACTTGGCAATAACATCAAACTTAAAAAAGGAATTATTGGTTCTGAACGCTGGGGCGAAAAAATGCGCAATCGTATTCAGTCTATTCTTGGAATTGAACTATACGATATTTACGGACTTACCGAATGTTATGGTCCTGGAATTGGAATTAACTGTACAGAACAGTCAGAAGGTATTCATATTTTTGATGATTTTGTTTATTTGGAAATTCTTGACCCTGTTACAGGAAAGCCTGTTCCGGAAGGACAGATTGGAGAAATTACCCTTACAACTTTGGTTAAAGAAGGCGCTCCTTTGTTCCGTTTCCGCACACACGATTTAGCAGCATTTGTTCCTGGTGAATGTAAATGTGGAAGAAAGTATCCTAGAATTACTCAGATTCTGGGTCGCAGTGATGACATGGTAAAGGTAAAAGGAAACATTATCTTCCCAAGTACAATTGAAGATGTAATAAAATCGGTTCCGGGAACTTCAAGTAAATACCGCGCAGTAATTGAACATGTTGACGGTAAAGACCAGATGACTTTGATGGTAGAAGTTGAAGGTGGAACAGACCGCACAGAAGCAAGCCTTGCAATTGCTTACAACTTTAAGCAGAAATACAATATGACTCCAGTTGTAAAAATTGTTGGCGAAGGTGAACTTCCTCGCAGCGAAAAGAAAACAAAGCGTATTGAAGATAAGCGTTTTGAATAAAGAAAAAATCTTATAAAAAAGGCAAAGAATTAAGCCTAGCCCAGATTGGAGAGGCGCCGAAGGCGGCCACCGCAGCGAAGGTGACAGGATTGTTTCTGAATTTATAGAAGGAATTACCAAAATCACCGGAGCGAGGAGGCTGACCGTTAGGGAACCTCGAAAAGCTGGATTTTAAGAGCAACAGAAGCCATGTAGAAAAACTACATCAGGTAAATTCTGCTGCTCCAAAAACCCAAAAAACTATCCAATCAAAGGTTTCTGCTTTTTACTAACAGGTTCGCAAGTTAAATCTACACCAAGCTTTTTAAAAATTTTACGGTCAACTTCGCTAAGCAGAACACTTGTATGAACCTGGCAGCCACGCAAATTAGGAAGCTGTTCAACACAAAGACGGCAGTTTTCATCAGTTTTAGAAAGCATTGCAAGTGCAACAAGAACTTCGTCGGTATGCAGGCGAGGATTGTTTCCACTAAGATAGGTCACTTTCATTTTCTGAATTGGTTCAATCATTTCTTTTGGAATAAGCTTTAACTTGTGGTCAAGGCCGGCAAGATGTTTTGTTGCGTTCAAAATAAGAGCGGCACTTGTTCCCAAAAGTTCGGAAGTTTCGGAAGTAATGATTGTTCCATCGGCAAGTTCGATTGCAGCACTTGGTACTTTAGATTTAGCAGCGCGTTCTTTTGCGGCAACGGTAACTTTACGGTCATCGGTTGTAATTTTTGCCTGCTGCATCAAAAGTTCAATTTTATCGGCTTCGTATTCTTCGGCATTTCCTTCTACAAGACGGCCAAGGGTTTCGTAATATCGGCGGATAATTTCCTGCTTACTTGCATCACAACAAGCTTCATCATCAAAAATACAGTAGCCTGCCATGTTTACGCCCATATCAGTTGGTGATTTGTATGGATTTTCGCCGTAAATTCCTTTAAAAATTGCGTCCAAAACCGGGAAGATTTCTATATCGCGATTGTAATTTACTGTAGTTTTTCCGTAAGCTTCCAGATGCCATGGGTCAATCATGTTTACGTCGTTTAAGTCGGCAGTGGCGGCTTCGTAAGCAAGGTTTACAGGATGTTTAAGCGGCAGGTTCCAGATTGGGAAAGTTTCGAACTTTGCATAGCCCGCTTTGATTCCGCGTTTATTTTCGTGGTAGAGCTGGCTTAGACAAGTTGCCATTTTTCCGCTGCCAGGACCTGGTGCTGTAACTACAACGAGCGGGCGGGTAGTTTCGATGTAATCATTTTTACCGTAGCCTTCGTCGCTGTCGATGAGTGCAACATTTGAAGGGTAGCCTGGGATTGTATAATGGTAGTAGGCTTTAATTCCCATTTTTTTAAGTTTACTGCGGAATGCTTTTGCAGCTTCCTGGCCGGTATAGTGTGTTATTACAACGCTTCCAACCATAAGTCCACGACTCTGGAATTCATCACGAAGGCGCAGAACATCTTTATCGTAAGTAATTCCAAGATCACTGCGAACTTTGTTTTTTTCAATGTCTACTGCACTGATTACAATTACGATTTCCGCAACATCCGCAAGCTGCATGAGCATTTTTAGTTTACTATCGGGTTGGAAACCAGGAAGAACTCGGGAAGCATGATAGTCATCAAACAACTTTCCGCCAAATTCCAGATAGAGCTTGTCGCCAAATTTAGCAATTCTTTCTTTAATGTGCTCTGATTGAATCTTTAAATATTTTTCGTTATCAAATCCGTTTTTCATCACGGGATTTAATTATATTGCATTTGCAGATTTTCGACAATGATTTTATGTGGGGAGATGGAAGGGTAAACGCATTATATAATATGAAAGCCCTGCACAAGAAATATCGTGAAATTCTTTTACAATGTCCAAAAACTGTTATAAAATATAAAATCAACATTTAGTTAGCGAGGTAATTATGAAAAAACTTAAATTATTTGCAGGCCTTATTACTTTGCTTAGCCTTTTTTTATGCATCAGTCTTAGTGCTTGTGGAAATAGTACGGGCGGAAATACTAAGGATGAAACTTTGGAAGAAAATACTGATAAGAACGAGAAAACAGAAGAGAAGGATGATACCGAAGAAACCCCTGAGGAAAAACCTAATGAAGTTGATGAAAATCAGATTATTATAAATAACTTTGCCATCTGGCCGGCAGAGAAAGGTTCATATAATAAAGAAAGTAAAATCCTTGAAATACAAGGAGAATGGCAGGGTGCAAAACTTCTTACAGATAATCTAAAAACAAAAGGAAAATACCTCTGCTTTGAATATACAGTGTTAGAAGGCAGACTGCGTTTTAGTGCAAAATATGATGATGATACAGACGACAGTATCTCTTGCCAGTTAACTTCAAAAGTACAGTTGCCTCTGGCTGAATCAAAAAAAGTCAAAGCAATCTGGCTTTACTGTACAAGTGAAAAAGTAAAAGTTAGAATTGACAAAATATATTTTTCAGACGAAAGAAGTATAGCTTCACCAGTAGTTGATACAGCCGCCGCACCAGTTTATTTTAATGATAGCATTTCTTCAAAAGATTTTGTAAAAGAAATGGCATACGGCGTAAACCTGGGTAATTATTTTGACTTCTGGGGTTCTCTTACAGATGGTATTGGAGTCTGTCTTGACTGGGGGCAGCCGCTTACTACTCAAGATATGATAAAATCTTTGGGAACAAGCGGAGCAAAAACAATCCGTATTCCTGTTACCTGGTATAATCACATAATTGATGATAAATACACAATAGATCCCCAATGGATGAAAATGGTAAAAGAGGTTGTAGACTGGGCTTATAGCGAAGGATACTACGTAATTCTAA
>ODAI012112807.1_pt1 | contig 12541 bp, 10 predicted proteins | sample 1539321 | NCBI WGS metagenome assembly ODAI01 (sample SAMN02144231, study PRJEB22623) | gut metagenome | biome: sheep rumen | host: Ovis aries | place: New Zealand
ACAGCTGCCAGCGCGGATCCTTTTTCGCCTCGAAAGCAGGCCTGATGATGCAGCATACCCGGATCTGCTGCTTCTGGGTGCTTTCTGACTGGGTGAGCAGTTATTACGACTCCAGGAATCTCCTGAACGGAGGCGGAGGCCTTCTGACCAGGGACAGTATCCGGAAGCCGGCCTGGTTTGCCCTGCAGTTTATGGGACGCCTGGGGCAGTCAGTCCTGTACGCTTCGCCGCAGCTGGTCGTCACGGCGCACGGATATAATGACTATATGATTCTGGCGGTGAACAGCGTTCTTTTTGACGTCAGTTACTACATCTGCAAGGAGGATGAAATCAGAGCGGAAGACGTGGACCTCTTTGTCATGGAGGGAGAGAAACTGACGATTCAGCTTCTGCTGAAGGGGCTTATGGAAGCGGACGAGTTTATCATCAAATCAAGAAGCGTAAGCAGGCAGCACGGAAGCGTTCTTGATGAGTGGAAAAGGCTGCGCTGTGAGACACAGCTGGAGAGAGCGGATATCAAATACCTTCAGGAGATCTGTGTTCCGCATATGACGATGGAGCGCGCAGCTGCGAAAAACGGACAGCTGGAACTATCGATCTCTCTTGAGCCCCAGGAGTTTCGTCTCCTTCATATTTACAGGGGCAGATAAAGATTCCGGCATCAGATGACTTTTACTGCGGCAGACAGTCTGCCGTCGAAATAAGAATTCTGCCAGACGGTTCTCAGTGAATCAGAAAGGAGCAAAAATGGCAAAAGTAGTAGCATTTTCATTCGGCAGAAAGATGTCCAACACGGATGTTATGCTGAAAGAGGTTCTGAAGAAATGCGAGGAGGCAGGACATGAGATTCAGTTTGTCCGCCCGGATGACCTGGATATTAAGCCCTGCACAGGCTGCTGTGCCTGTGTGGTCGGCATCATGTCCGGAAGAAACAATGGAAAATGTATCCACAAAGACGATTTCCATATCCTGGAGGATGCTTACTATTCCGCAGATGCGCTGATTATCGGTTCACCGGTTTATGAGACATCCCCCAGCGGAACCTTTAAGACATTCTGCGACCGTTTCGGTCCGTCCCACGATCTTGCCTTCCTTACGGAGGCGAAGAAGGAGCGCCTGGAAAGAGACGGGGAAAATGCGCTTCTGCCTGATGAGAGAGTCTTCAAACCCCGCGTCGGCTGCCTGGTAGGGGTAGGCGGAGCCCGGACGGAGAACTGGACCATTTTCACGATCCCGATCATGTATGAAAGTATGATGTCAGCAGGGGTTGACGTCATTGATACCCATATGTATTACGGCGCGATGAATGTACAGCATGTCCTCGGCGTTCCGGAGCAGATGGAGCGCATGGACAGGATGGCGCAGAATATCCTTGACGCCCTGGCGGCGGATTCGGATGATGAGCGGAAAAAATGGCGGGGAACGGAAGAAGGAGCCTGTCCGGTCTGCCATCAGAGCATGTTCAGGGTTCATCAGGGAAGCGACAGAGTGGAATGCGCGATTTGCGGCATTGATGGAAAAGTCGCCCTTGTGGACGGAAAGATCGTATATTCCTTCTCCCGCGAGCAGCAGGACCGCAGCCGCATGAAATATGCCGGCAAGCTTGAGCACAGAAATGAAATCGCCGACGGCGCGATGACCCAGAAGAAGGTTGAAAACCTGGCCGAGCTCAAGAAGCCCTATCAGCATATCGGCGAGTAAACAAAGTATTCCTGTTCCCTGCCCGCCACACATCAGGCCGCCCGCATACTCCGTCTGGCAGCTAAAACTGCCTGCACCTGGCGCAATCCGGCCAGGGCGGAATTGATATCTTCATAAAAAACCTGCTCATCAGAATGGGCAGGTTTTTTTGATACGGCGACGGGATCTTTTTTTGCTCCGGATCCGGAAGAGGGAAGCGCCGCCGGCCGTATTGTAGTATAATCAGATTGTAAAGGCTATGTGCAGAAAAGCTGCGGAGATCAGACAGATCTTCTGCAGAAGGCTTGGCGGAAGGAGGAATCGTTATGAGGAAAAAACATATAAAAAGCCTGTATATGCTGCCTGTCATCGTACTTGCGGCCGTGCTGCTTCTTACCACTGCGCCGCAGGCGGCTGCGTCAGTTAAGCTGGAAAAGGATATTCTTACAGTCTCCGGGCAGGGAAGTGTGGGAGCCGGGGATCTGAATGTTTCCAAAGAATCAGTCAGAGAACTTGTTCTGGAAGAAGGCATCAGCCAGATTGAGCCGGGGGCATTTAAGGATTTTGCCCGCCTGGAAAAAGTGACCATTCCTTCTACAGTCACAAAGATCGGAAGTGATGCCTTTCAGGGCTGCGATTCACTTAAGACTGTCACGCTGGAGAAAGAGAATATCAGAAGCATCGCAGTCAGTTCGTTTCCGAAAAATGATGGCCTGCTGATCCGCCTGCCGGCGGGAAGCCGTACTTTCAGAAACGGAAAATGGTATTTCTGGAGCGCTGTCGGGACCTATAAGGTTGTGTTCGAAGCAGGAGAGCATGGAAAGGCGCCTGACGGACAGACTGTGGACAGCGGAAAGACAGCGCTGAAGCCCGAAGAACTGAAGGCGGACGGCTATGTTTTCGGCGGCTGGTTCACAGATAAGGAATGTACGCAGGAATTTGATTTCAGCAGCGCTGTCACGAAAGACATCACTCTGTATGCGAAGTGGACGAAGAAAGCTGAGGAGCCTGAGAAGAACGGGAACACGGACCCGAAGAAGGACGGCGCGGCGGATCCGAAGAAGGACGACAAAACCGATCAGAAGCAGACCGAAAACACAGACAGCAAAAAGGAAAAGAAGAAAAAGAAAGAGAAGGCGCCGCAGCCCTACACAGCTGTTCAGACAGAAGCACTGTTTACCCCGACCGCCGCGGAAAAGAGACTTCAGACAGTTATAGTGAAGGATACCGTAACGATTAAGAAACAGGAACTTCCGGTGACAGGGATTGCGGCAGGCGCGTTCAGAAATGATCCTTACCTGAGGAAACTTGTCATAGGCAGCAACGTGGAGACGATTTTCCCCGGCGCATTTCAGGGCACAAGAAATCTTGTCAGGGTCAGATTCAGCGGTGACAGCCTTAAAAAGATTGACAGCAATGCTTTCAGGGGAGATAAAAAGCTTCAGAAGGTAGACCTTTCCGCTCAGTCCGGCCTTAGCTATATCGGCAGCGGGGCGTTCAGGGACTGCAGAAAGCTGAAAAAGCTTCTGATCAACGGGGACAGCCTGAAATATGTCGGCAAGGGAGCTTTCAAGAGAACAAACAGGAAAATCCGGGTGCTTGTCTTCGCGGAAAATGAGAAAATCTACAACAGGACAGTAAAGAAACTCAGTGCGGCGGGACTTAAGAACGCGGAGTTTGTATTCCGTCCGGAAGAGTAACTTATATCCTGCTTCGCAGGCCTTATCTGAAATCAGAACCCGTTTCTCCTGCAGGCACGACGAACCGGAACCCGATTTTATGCAGGCCGTGAATAGTAACTTTGTACCGAAAAATATAAAAATTAATACCACTTTATCGTGAATTATGCTATACTTTTTCTAACATATTATCCACTTTCTATTTCAGAGGAGGTTCTATTATGAGAAAGAGATTAGCAGCAGTACTTGCCGGACTGATGGCTCTTAGTCTGACTGCCTCTGTCCCGGTATTCGCGGACGAAGCGGAAGGTGCGGATCTGACCGATCTGATTGCGGCGGCTCAGGAAGAGGGTGAACTCACGGTCTACGGTTCCTGCGAGGAGGAATATCTCTCCGCGGCGTGCGCGAAGTTTGAGAAGACATACAATATCAAGACGGTCTATCAGAGACTTTCCACTTCCGAGGTTTATACGAAGATTTCGGAAGAAGCAGGCAATCCGTCCGGCGACGTCTGGTTCGGCGGAACCACGGATCCCTATAATGAAGCTGTTGCGGCGGATCTCCTGGAACCCTATGAAGCAGTCAACGCAGTAAATCTGATTGATGAGCAGTATAAAGATCCGACAAACTGCTGGTACGGCATCTATAAGGGAATCCTCGGATTCATGGTGAATACGGAAGAGCTTGACCGCCTCGGCCTGGAAGCTCCCGCGACCTGGGATGATCTGACAAAAGAGGAATATGCAGGCCTGATCATGCTTTCCAACCCGAATACGGCCGGAACAGCAAAGCTTGTCATCAACACCATGGTTCAGATGAAGGGCCACGATGAGGCCATGGAGTATTTCAAAGCCCTTGACAAGAACGTGATCCAGTACACCAAGTCCGGTTCGGGCCCGTCCAAGATGGTAGGCCCCGGCGAGTGCACCATCGGTGTCGGCTTCCTGCATGACGGTATCTATCAGATCCTTCAGGGATATGACAACATCGGCCTGATCGTACCGGAAGACGGTACCTCCTATGAAGTCGGCGCAACAGCCATCTTCAAGGGCTGCGCTCATCCGAACGCCGCGAAGCTGTGGATTGAATATGCGCTGACCCCGGACTGCGTCGATATAGCCAAGGATAACGGCTCCTATCAGTTCCTGGTTCTGTCGAACGCGACACAGCCTCAGGAAGCGACAGATTTCGGCCTTGATCCGAACAACACCATCGTTTACGACTTCGAGGATGCGAAGCAGAACACCGCTCAGTACGTGGAAGATTTCTTCGCGGCAGTCGGCGGCGAGGACGATGCGGACAGATTCCTGACAGAGTAAGGAATCCGGAAAGCATCTGATGGACGCGGATGAGAAGTCCCCTGCAGGGGGCCTCATTCTGAAAGAATCATCAGGCAGGGGGACTTAAGCACAGTCCCCCTTTCTCTCTATTATACCGGCTGCATTCAGCATCTGCCGCAGACAGAGTCAGTGCAGCCGCATATGCCGCGGCTGCGGCTGTCAGACGGCAGTCAGACCGGCCGCGGTATACAGGTGGAAGGAGAAAGCACATGGCAAAAAGTCAAAGTGCCAGTCTGGAGAGAAAGAAGTTTTTCGCCGATCCGATCCTGGTCAGCATGATCGTGGTTCTGGTTGTTTTTCTTCTGCTCTTCATCCTTTATCCGCTTCTCATGCTCCTGCTTGACAGCTTCTATACGGAAGGGAAAGTAACCCTGGACGTCTTTAAGAGGGTCCTGAGCATGAAGCGGTTCCGCACGGCCTTCGGCAATACGGTCGTGCTGGGCTTTATCACCGGAATCTGTTCGACCGTGATCGGCCTGCTCTTCGCCTATGTGGAGGAGTATGTGAAGGTCCGGACAAAGTTCCTGGAAAAGCTGTTTGGCGTGGTCTCGATGCTTCCGGTTGTCTCTCCGCCATTTGTTCTGTCCCTGTCCATGATCATGCTGTTCGGGCGAAGCGGACTGATTACCAGGAAGATTCTCGGCATCTATGATTCGAATGTCTATGGGCTGAAAGGCATCGCGATCGTTCAGATCATGACCTTTTTCCCTGTCTGTTACATGATGCTGAAAGGCCTTCTGAAAAATATCGATCCTTCCCTCGAGGAGGCGACCCGGGATATGGGCGCTTCCAGGTGGAAGGTATTCACCAGCGTGACGCTGCCCCTGATGCTGCCGGGTCTCGGGAATGCCTTTCTGGTCACGTTCATCGAATCGGTTGCGGATTTCGCGAACCCGATGCTGATCGGCGGCGATTATGATACCCTGGCGACAACCATCTATCTGCAGGTGACGGGCGCCTATGATTCGACCGGCGCCGCCGCCATGTCTGTGGTGCTTCTGAGCCTGACGCTGATCCTGTTCCTGATCCAGAAGTATTATCTGGAGAAGAAAACAGCAACGACCCTTACAGGCAAGGCCTCCAGAGCCCGAATGCCGATCGAGGACAGGTCGGTAACGGTTCCGCTGACCATTCTGTGCTCCCTGGCCGCGCTCTTTGTCGTTCTGATGTATATCATGGTTCCCTTCGGAGCCCTTTTCAAGCTCTGGGGCAGGGATTATTCCCTGAGCCTGAAGTGGTTCCAGTACATGTTCAAGACTTCGGGCCTGAAGGCTTTCCGTGACTCGATTGTGCTGTCACTGATTGCCGCGCCCCTGACAGCACTGCTGTCCATGATTATCTCCTATCTGGTCGTCAAGAGAAAGTTCCGCCTTAAGGCCTTCATCGAGTTTGTGTCCATGCTTGCGATGGCGGTCCCCGGGACAGTTCTTGGTATCGGATATATCCGCGGCTATGCGAACGGCGTTTTCCGTACCGGTTTCATGCAGGGCCTCTACGGGACCGGCCTGATTCTGATCCTGGTATTCATCGTGCGAAGCCTTCCGACCGGAACCCGGTCCGGTATCTCCGCACTCAGGCAGATTGACCCGTCGATCGAGGAATCCGCTTATGATATGGGTGCCAATTCCGCGAGAGTCTTTCTTACCGTGACGCTTCCGCTGATCAAGGATTCCTTCCTGAGCGGTCTGGTCACCGCGTTTGTCCGCAGCATCACGGCGATTTCCGCTGTTATTCTTCTGGTTACGCCGCAGTACCTGCTGATTACCTGCCAGATCAATGAGCAGGCAGAGAAGGGCAACTACGGCGTCGCCTGCGCGTATGCGACGGTGCTGATCCTGATCACCTACAGTATGGTCATGGCCATGAACGCGATTATACGGGTATTCGGAACCAGCAGAACCATCAGGGAGGATTAAACTATGGCAAAAGAAAAAAAAGGCGTCCGCCTGGAACATATCTCAAAGATCTATCAGGATCCCAAGACAAAGAAGGAGTTTTACGCTGTTCAGGACACGACACTTGATATCGAGCCGGGCACATTCGTGACCCTGCTTGGACCGTCCGGCTGCGGCAAAACGACGACTCTGCGCATGATCGCAGGTTTTGAATCTCCCGACGAGGGGGAGATCTACCTGGGCGGAGAGCCGATCAACGCGCTGACGCCGAACAAGCGCGACACCGCCATGGTATTCCAGAGCTATGCCCTGCTGCCGCATTACAATGTATTTGACAATGTGGCTTACGGTCTGAAGCTCAGAAAGGTTCCAAAAGAGACGATCAAAGAGAAGGTGACCGCCATTCTGAAACTGGTGGAGCTTGAGGGGATGGAATCCCGGATGACCAACCAGCTGTCCGGCGGGCAGCAGCAGCGTGTCGCTCTGGCAAGGGCTCTGGTTCTGGAACCGGGCGTTCTGCTTTTTGATGAACCGCTGTCCAATCTGGACGCGAAACTGCGCGTCACCATGCGTACGGAGATCCGCAAGATTCAGCAGGCTGTAGGCATCACTGCAATCTACGTCACCCATGACCAGTCCGAGGCCATGTCCATCTCAGATAAGATCATCATCATGAGCAAGGGCAAAGTGGAACAGATCGGCAGTCCGCAGGAAGTCTACTATCACCCGAATTCCCGCTTTGTGGCGGACTTTATCGGGGAGGCCAATTTCCTGGACGCAAAGGTGGAGGCGGTATCCGGGGAAAGCGCGGATATCGTTGTGGCCGGACAGAAACTGACTGTCCGCAATCACACGCATATTCCTGCAGGAAAAGAGGCCGTCCTGGTACTTCGTCCGGAAGCGTGCGGACTTGGCAGGGAAGGCCTTCTGGACTGTGAGGTTACCCTGTCCACCTTTATGGGATCTTACCAGTATTATCACGCCCTTGTCGGAAACAAGACAGTTCAGATTACCGATTATAATCCGGTCAACAAGACAATCTATAAGACAGGGGATAAAGTGAAGCTCAACTTTGATCCGAACGGAGTCTATATTCTCTGAGCGGCAGCGGCTGCAGCCGCAGAGCCAGCCAGCCGTGCAGCCGCAGTGCAGCCGCAGTGCAGCGCACAGCCGCTGTGCAGCCGTCATCAGGAGTTCATCCCGTTCACAGGCACCCGACAGGAAAAAGGAGGAACCGGGTATGAGCCAGTACGTTGTCTCCACCAGCGGTGATATTCTGGACAGCCGTAAAAAAGAATATCTGGTTTACGCGCGTTCTCCGGAAGAGGCGGAACTGCTTGCCCGCAGAACATTTGCGGATGAGTACTGTCTGGTGAACCCGCTTGTGGAAACCAGGGCGAAGAGGCGCATGAGCTGGAAAGTGATCGCTGCCTGGGTTACACTGGCAGTCCCGGTTCTTCTCTCCTTTGTAAACTGGAAGATCGGACATGACACGGTTTCCATCGCGCCGACCCTGAGGTCAACCCTGCTTGCCGTGATCCTGTATTCCGCCTTTGTCATGCGCTTTAAAGGGCTGAGAAGGATCTTCTATATGATCGATCTGATTTTCCTTATTCTGGTGGTTCTCCTGCTTTCTTCTTTTGTCAGCATTCTGATAATAGAGTATGAGATTCCGCTGTTCGGACTGCGGATTGATTCTTATGTCATCCTGATTGGAGCAGCTGTGCTGGCCTGGCTGGGAGTTAAGCTGATCAGCTCCTTGACTTTTCTGACGGTTTTTCTTCTGGCCATGGTCAATATGAGCAGGCTCAGCCAGTCTATGGGAAATATCTGGGGACCTGTGTATATTCTCTTTTCTTTCATCGGTCTGTGCATGTATCTGGCCTGCGAACCGGCGGCGCATGAGACGGTCTACGCGGTGCGGCATTTTACCCGGAAGAGAGTACGTTCCATGCATGAGGATCTTACAGGCGGAGAAAACTGGTGACAGCGGAGGAAATAGAATGGGATTCAGAAGAACCGCGTCGCTTGTGATGCTTGCGTTCGCGCTCGGCATGGGGGCGATGTACATGTACATGAATCAGCCCGGCGGAAGGGGAACGGCGGTATCCAATGAGGAGGCGCAGTCCGACAGGGAAAACCGTTATCTGACCATTATCAACAAGACAGGGCAGATCATCAATGAAATGCGCGTGACGGTCGGCGACGGCTCCGAGATCGAGTCCCTGAAGCAGGTCATGCCCGACGAGCAGAGCTATTCTGTGAAGATTCCGGATTCCTTCCGGGAATACAGCACATTCACGGTCACATTTCTGGACCGCTATGGTCTTCTGTACGAGAAAACTGTGGATCAGGCAGCGGAAAGCGGGCGGACCGAGGTCGTTGTGACCGAAGAGGATTATGTGGAACAGAAAGGTGACTGGAAGAGAAGGGTAGATCAATGGTTCAACGGGGACTGAGTCCGGCAGATTATCAGCTGATCCGAAGCAGAAGGAAGACCCTGTCGGTTGAGGTAGGAAGGAGGGGCGTCCTTGTCCGGGCACCTCTGCATGCCTCTGATGCGGAAATCCGGTCTTTTGTAGACGGACATGAGGGCTGGATCCGGAAGCATGTGGAGGAATATGAGAAGAAGATCAGGGAAACAGAGATCCGTCCCGCGGACAGGCTCAGCACCCGGGATCTTCATGACCTGGCGGAACAGGCCCTGAAGATCATACCGGAAAGAGTGGCTTACTATGCTCCGAAGGTAGGAGTAACTTATGGCCGGATCACGATCCGGAACCAGAAAACCCGCTGGGGAAGCTGTTCCGCATGCGGCAATCTGAACTTTAACTGCCTTCTGATGCTGGCGCCTCCCCAGGTACTGGACAGCGTCATCGTGCATGAACTGTGTCACAGAAAAGAAATGAATCATTCCAGGCGTTTTTATGACGAAGTGCTCCGTGTATTTCCGGATTACTGGAAATGGCATGGCTGGCTGAAAGAGAACGGCCCGGGGCTGCTGAGGAGAATGACCGGCTGATATCATACAAATCTGGACCTGTCCCGCTTAATTTGTAGTGGAAAACCCGCACATATTTCGCTCCTTTTTTTTCGGGATTTGTAAACTTATTATGACATCTTTTTCTTTTTGGCCATAAGAGGTTGACTTTCACGGGTGCTTTCGGTAAAGTAAAAATAGTTCGCTCCGCAAACTGATGGCTTTAACCCACCCGTACATAAAACCCACCGCGGAGCGGATCATCCCGCTGGCGTTTCGGCGCCAGCGGTTTTTCTGCTTTATGCGGCCTGCTGTGCGGCGAAGCATGAAAAGTGACTGAAAATATATTTTAGATTTTTACAAAAATGCACATTGATTTTTTTTGATTCTTGTTATATGCTAGGGGCGAAAAAAGAGAGATGAGCGGAAATTGATTCTTTTGCTGATCAGATTCATTTTTGGATGTAACTCCGCGGTGGGAGATATTACATTGAAAAATAAGCGGAAAGGGCGCGGCCGTCAGGCAGCGCCCTTTTCCATGAGCTTTAGGATATCCTGAAGGAGCAGAATTATACTATGCCCACGGCTGCGCTTCGTACAACTATGGCTGCAGAGCAGTCATCCGGGCTGTTGAGCCAGGGCAGAAACTTCGGTTTTGGAGGAGAAAGTGGAAGACCGGACGGCATGGGCTGAACAATATATGAAAAACTGCAGGATCTGTCCCCGGGAATGCGGAGTCGACCGTACAGGCGGCAGGACAGGAAGATGTGGAGTCGGGAGCGCAGTTCTGATTGCGAGGGCAGCCCTCCATTACTGGGAAGAACCCTGTATCTCGGGAAAAGCCGGTTCCGGAGCCGTATTTTTTACCGGCTGCAGCCTGGGCTGCGTCTATTGTCAGAACGCCCGGATCTCGGGGGTAGGACATGAGATGCTGGGAAGAGAAGTAACGATCAGGCAGCTTGCGGATATCTTCCTGAGACTGCAGGATGAGCAGCACGCCGCAAACATTAACCTTGTCACGGCGGCCCACTATATTCCCCAGACTGCCGCCGCACTGCTTTCCGCTAAGGAAAGAGGCCTGAGAATTCCCGTTATATACAACAGCAGCGGATATGAAAAGGCAGAATCCCTGCGGATGCTGGAAGGACTGGCAGATGTCTACCTGCCGGATTTCAAATATATCGATCCGGATCTCGCCTTCCATTATTCACATGCGCGGGATTACCCGGAACGGGCGAGGGAAGCCCTGTCGGAGATGTTCCGCCAGACAGGACCGGTACAGTTTTCGGAAGGAATGGTGACGCGCGGTGTCATCGTGCGGCATCTGCTTCTTCCGGGGCATGTGAAGGACGCGAAAGCGATCGTTAAAGAACTGCATGACAGATACGGGGATGCAGTCTATATCAGCCTGATGAACCAGTACACACCGATGGAAGCCATGCGGAACGATCCTCTTCTCGGGAGGAAGGTGACTGCCCGGGAGTACAGGAGACTGATTGAGTACGCGATAGAGACAGGAGTAGAAAATGGATTCATACAGGAAGGCGCAACCGCTGAAGAAAGCTTCATCCCGTCCTGGAACGGGGAAGGAGTCCCGGCCGCAGAAGAAAATAATAAAGTCCCCTGAGCCTGGAAAAGCACGCGAAGACTGGAGGGCAGATACGAAATACCGGAGAAAGAATGAAAAAAACATACAGGCAGAAATGGGGGAAGCAGGAACTGTCAGAGAGCGGGACGGAATCTGCCCGGTCTGGAAAAAATGCGGCGGGTGTGACTATCAGGGAGTTTCCTATGAGGAACAGCTTCAGAGAAAAAACCGCCTTGTCCGAAAACTGCTCGGTGACTTCACAGAACAGGTCCATCCGGTGATCGGGATGGAGTCTCCCCTGCATTATCGCTGCAAGGTACATGCTGCTTTTACCCACGACAGGAAGGGAAATCCTGTATCCGGTATCTATGAGAAAGACTCACACAGAATCGTGCCGGTTGATTCCTGTATGATTGAAGACAGAAAGTGCGACGAGATCATCGTATCCATCCGGAATATGCTCAGGTCGTTCCGGATCAGGACATATGATGAGGATACCGGCTTCGGCCTTCTTCGCCATGTTCTTGTGAGAAAGGGGTTTGCGACAGAGCAGTACATGGTCGTTCTTGTCACGGCAGACCCGGTTTTTCCCTCAAAGAACAACTTCGTAAAAACGCTCCGGCAGAAATATCCGGAGATCTCCACAATCGTATTGAATATCAACAGCCAGAAGACCAGCATGATTCTCGGCGAACGGAATATTGTTCTTTATGGGCCGGGCTATATCGAAGACGAACTGTGCGGATGCAGATTTCGGATCTCACCGAATTCCTTTTATCAGGTAAATCCTGCACAAACAGAGATTCTTTACCAAAAAGCCCTCGAGTATGCTCATCTTACCGGGAACGAAGAGGTTCTGGACGCTTACTGCGGTACAGGGACGATCGGCATCATCGCTTCTTCCATGGCCGGACACGTCACGGGTGTGGAATTAAATCCGGACGCAGTCCGCGACGCTGCAGCGAACGCAAAGAGAAATCAGAGGAGCAATATCCGTTTTATTAGAGCAGACGCGACGGAATATATGGAAAACGAAGAGGGAATCAAAGCGGATGTTGTAATAATGGATCCGCCCCGAAGCGGAAGTACGGAACGTTTTATCCGGGCGGTGGGGAATCTTGGGCCGGAACGGGTTGTCTATGTCTCCTGTGATCCGCAGACCCTGGCACGGGATCTTAAGTTATTCCGAAAACTCCATTACCGGGCAGTTGAAGCACAGCCGGTTGATCTGTTCCCATTTACCGGGCACATCGAGACTGTTTGTTTACTAACACATAAAGGGTGAAAAGGGGTTGGAAAAGTCCAATCCGCCCTGCCGCCCACACGACAGACAGTTTGTTGCGGGTCGGTGGATTCCGGTCCTTTCCGGTTATCAGAAA
>ODAI012677204.1_pt1 | contig 12541 bp, 23 predicted proteins | sample 1539321 | NCBI WGS metagenome assembly ODAI01 (sample SAMN02144231, study PRJEB22623) | gut metagenome | biome: sheep rumen | host: Ovis aries | place: New Zealand
AAGCTTACCATTAAAATCGTTACGACAATCATCACATACAAATGATGCTGTATCTCCATATCTATCATTATAATCATCTTCATATAAGTTTCTATCTTTTTCCTTAACAGATTCTCCATTAAGAAGACTATCACAATGAGCGCATCTAGCCTTACCTGAAACACTCACAATCTTTGCATGCTTAGGCGCATTACGATAACAGAAGTAATTATAAGAATTAGCATTGAACATATCATTATACATCTTCTTTGTTTCAAAGATGATATACTTACCTCTTGCAGTCTTATTCTTTATAGCTCTTCTTATATGGTCAAAGCTACTATCCCAGATATGCTTCATGTCAAGATATTTCTGGATACCATACTTATATTCCCAGCCAAGGTTCTCTCCGATTATATCATGAAGGAGTTTTAATACCTGCTTAGTCATTTCATAATTAGCGAAAGGATAAGACTTACCACTGCAAAGAATATCCTTCTCTACATAGAAAAGACAACGCCAACTTTTATCAAAATAAGGAACTGGAGTTTTTATATAATCATAGCAATCATAGCTTCTTCTATAGTCTCCTCTTTTAGAGGCTTCATCATAAAGGTCTCTTGCATCAAGAGTTTTGTTAGGAATATAAGCACAAATAACATTATTACTTGTCATCATTTCAACAGTACCCACTCTATAACATCCAGCATCATGCCAGTTCATACAAGACTGCCAACTATTTATATCATTATCACTCATAGACATAAAATCAAGAGGATGAATAGAAAAAACAATTTCTGTGTTAGCTCTATCTTCATTATTAACCTTACTAACATCAATTCTATACTGCTCTACCTTTTCAGAAATTTCTTTTCTCTTCTCTTCGTCTGTAATATATGCTTCAATTACAGTATTAAGAACTCTAAAAGGCTTCATATTATACGAAAGTCTATATTCTTTTAACTCATTTCTCTTATTTAACTTGAAATAAATGTAATCTAACTTTATTTCATTCTGATAAAGTCTATCATAGTTAAAACAAGAGCCAATAATACTTTTCATACAATACATAAGCTCATCTATCTTATTCTCTAGTGAAGGGTCTCTCCATCCAACACTTACATTCTTTGCTAAACTTAATGTAAGATGTGTATTAAGAAGTTCCTTATACTCCTTTTCAACACAGTCAGAAATCTCATATCTAAGGTTCTCATATTTTTCAACGATTCTTAATAATTTACCTTCCTTTTCACTGTCCGAAAGAGTGTATGAAAAAGGTATAGACTTTCTAAAGCAATTACCTAAAGCTTTATAAAGAGTACCCTTTGACTTGCTCCAATCCTGCAAGAAAGACTCTACTGGTGTTAAAGCATCTGCAAAACTACCACCATTAACCTGAAAAAGTTTTCTATAATTCTGAATATTCTCTAAATCTTCTTTTGTAAGTTTATCAATTAAATTCATTATTTTTCTCCTAATTAATTAAAATACTTTCTCATAGCTTCAATTCTATTTACATCTGAGCGGAAAAGGGAACTAATCACCCCTGGCTCTCCATCAGTCGCCTCCAGGATTGCTTCATCCCAAGTCATATTTTCATCTTTTAACTTCTCTAATTCATCTACAATATGACTTCCAATTTCATCTGAAGTCATATAAGCTAATTCTAATGCACTAAACATAATTTTCTTTTCCTTTCTTTCTTTTTCTTTATATAAATATTATAACAAAAATTTTTTAACAAATCAAAAAAGAGTCATAAAGACTCCTTTTTGTCTATTCTAAAACTCCATCTTCAAGTTTTGCTCTAGTAATTACCGTGATTTTCTCTCCATTGTACTCGGTATGTGCTTTTACCATAGCAGTTACTAAATACTTAGCATTTACACAACCTTTAATACCTGTTGACGTAAACCATTCCAATGTATTACCATTAAAATCAAATTTATGTATAAAACTATCTCCATACATAGTATTTATTTTAACAATAGAAATAAGAGTCATCGGAACTTTAACAATTTTTTCACCAACAGAAAACAGATGTTGAGAATTTTCATTGACTGCGGGCTTCTCGATGAGGGACTTCACATGGTCCTCCGCACCCTCTTTAAGTGAGTATCTGCCATATTCATCCTTGTTAAAGATGTCAGTCCACTTAACTTCCGCCAGCTTACCATCATAAGTAATCTCCTCACCTTCTGGCAACTCTGGTGGTTTATTTATATGCCATAAGAGGATAGGATGAAATTTAAACCCATCCTCTTTTAGAAGCGATTTCATAAAAAAACTATCGGGCTTTATATATACATATGTTATTCCATCTTCATTAAATCCTAAATTCTTTAGAAACTTATCCATAATATCTCCTTTATATAAATATTATATCAAAAATTTTCTTAAATGTCAAAATATTTCTTCCAGTAGTTTTTAGTAATTACTGGCTCTGTAATATTATCAAACACACCTCTAATAAGGAATGAAAAGTATTTATGGTTCTTAAATTTAAGAGCAAATTCTTTTCTTGTAAGAGGATTAATTTTCTGCATAAGTCTAAGTGATTCGATAGTCTTATAGATACTGAATTTTTCATTTTCCATAGTTTTCTTAATATTGTCAATCTCTGTCTTATGCTCTGGGAAATATGTTAGATATTCTCCATCCTCTCCCGTAAGTACAAGGTCTACTGCCGTCTTGAGAGTGAATACATTATTAGAAGCTATATGGTGTGCGGCAACATATAGAGGTGACTTAACCTTTACACGATTCCAGTTCTTGTCTACTACAACAAAACCTTCATGGTCGAGGTCCTTAAACTCTGATGCTGCTTTAATACATGACTCTAGTGAATCAAGTGCATACTCCTTTGGCTTCTCAACACCGATGTTGATATTGAGTTCCTTAGCATCTGTTACGCGTCTTGTTCCGATATGATATACCTTTCTTTCTGGATATGGTACTACTATCTTGTTACGTGGTGACACAAGCTCAAAGATGTATGTGCAGTCCTTATCGAGAGTATCTACCCATTCATCTAGGTCTAGGACCTGTTCCGCCAATGCCCCAGTAAACTCTGAACCAAAGTTCATACCATAAGCGTTTTCTGCTTCATAAGCATCATAACAATTATTTGTAGATACTATCCATCTATTTTCTCTCTTGTTAAACCAAAGCTTCATAATAGAACCATCTATCTTCTCCTGGACTCTAGCAGAAGCCCAATCTATCTCGTCAGCATATGATTCACCATAGTTACCAAACTTATCAAAGGCACGGCAAACTACTTCATGAGAAATTCTATCTACAATAAGACCTCTACATTCTCTAACATAAGGGTCTGTAAAGTCGCAATTAATCATATCATATTTAAGTACAGCATAATTGCCATCTAACTTTACTACTATATTTTTTTCTTCAAGAAAATTAATCCAATCTGGATTTGTCTTTAGTAATTCCTTTACATAATTTGTTGTTGCCATTTTATCTTTCCTCTACATTATAACTAATATCATTAAATGACATTGGTTCTCTATAGTCGATATCATAATCTTCTACTTTGAAATCTGTATCAATTTCTTCATAATGTTCTTTGATATACTCTTTAGGATTTTTCTTAAACTCCTCATATTCTTCTTTGTTTAATTCTAATTCACCTTTTTCTGTGCCATAATTAACACGACCCATTACACAACAAGGTGCTTCAACCGTTACTATATAAGTAGATTCATCATCTATATCTTCACGATATAATTGTTGACTACCATAATATCCGCAATAATTAAATGTTAAGTTAGGATGTCCTGTTTTGTAGAATGGAATCCAAGTATCCTGCTCCCAGCCATTCATTTCCCATTCTCCTTCTTCATATCCTAATTCTTTTAATGTATCTACCACTTCACTATTTGTTAAATGAAGTGGAGTTAAATCTATTGGCATTTCTCTATACTTTTCTATTGTTTTTATTGAAGCTTCAAATGCAAGTTTAATAATTCTATCCATTTTTCCTTTTCCTTTTAAAGATTAATTATTTCTATCTTTTCACAATATAAATGTTGAAAAGCATACAATCCGCCATAATCAAAGACTAAATTAGGATGCCCTTCTTTTTGGAAAAAAATTTTAGTATTCTTCTCCTGTCCATAAGTATATCGAGTGCTTTGTTTATATCCTAAACTTTCTAGTATTTCTATTATCTCATTATTTTTTATACGAAGGCAATCTAAATATATTTCTTCATCTTTATATTTTTCTAAATCTTCTATTCCATCTTCGATTGCAAGTTTAATAGCTTCTTTCATTTTTCTTTTCCTCTCTTTGTTTATATAATTATTATAACAAAATTTTTTAAATAAATCAAAAAAGAGCCTAATAATTAGGCTCTTTTACTTTTACTTTGAAGCTCGCCATGCAATAATTATTGTAATAATAATAAAGATAAGTGCTATTGTGAACGGTATCCAGATTGGTGATAATACCCACCACCATGACCAAGTTATCACACCAGTTATCTTTAATACTATAAAAGCTACAGCTAATAAATCCCAAAAAATTGAGGCTTTAACATTATTATCCATATTACTACTCTCCTATAAATATTCTATCATCAAGATATTTCCTACCCTCACCCTTGAGCATAGGCATGTTAAGGTCAATCTTCCACTCTCCATCCTCGTAGATAACAGCGGTTCCGCGTTTCTTATAAGTAGGAAAATCATTCCAGTTAATACCAAACTTCTCATGAAGCATATCCTGAATCTTGCTACAAGTGCAATTCTCAAGTTCCTTATGTGAGAAGTAAGCTCTACCTACCATCTGTACAGAATTTCTTGCTGCATCAACCTGTCTCCAATATACTAGATTAGTAACCTCTTCTTTTGGTATATTAAAGCATCTAGCATCAAACATAGCTCCCTTCTTAACACACTTCTCTAGTGTATCAAGATATGCTGTATCCTCTGGTGTAGATGTAACACCGAAATTTTTAAGATAAGCCTTCTCAAAAAGTCTGTTAAAAATCATAGTAGCCATTGAAGCTGATATTGAACAAAGCTTCTGTACCTCATAATCAAACCATGCAGAGCTATTTAATTTCTCATAATCCACAAGAATAAGTGTAATTTCATCAGACTGGGTATAGCCAAATTTACAACCCTGGATATTCTTGCATAGATACTTAGTAGTCTCCTGCATAATCTCGATTAGTATATCATCAAAGGGTTTCTTCAGCCCTTTAGTGAAGGTGTGGAACGCCTTACCGTCAATACGGATAGCCACTGGCGTTCTTCTCATAAGTTTTGTTTTTGAAATACCTTCATAAAAGGTTTTCATTCTAATTCCTAAATCATCATGCATATTACTCTTCCTCTCTTTTCTCAAGTTGTTCTTTACACTTTTCCTCATTAAATGGCGCAGCCCAAAATCTGTAATCAAAAGCTAGATTAGTAATCACACCTCTAGGCTTTACATAATATTGTCTACGCCCCTGGGCATCAGGCAGTAATGTAGGACTTACAATCCAAGTATAGTCTGGATATTTACTTGTAATATAATCTCCATTTGTCTTAAACATTTTTCTTTTCCTTTCTTTTTCTTTACATATTAATTATATCAAAAAATTTTTAATAAATCAATATGGAGAGTATGGATATGTTTTACCTGTCTTTTTGATGTTTGAGCCATCATGATTAATAAAAGTACCATCTGAAAATCTAATAAGATAATAAATATTATCATCGCTATCATATAAAACCTTATAAATAACTCCTATTTTTCCTTCATGGTAAAGACTATTCTTTTTAAAGATAATTTCATCCCCAACTTTGAAGTCATGTGTATCATCATATGCTTTAATCTTATCAATAACTTCAGTTATTGTATATTTCGCAAAAACATCATAAGGAGCTAGACCACAAAAGATTTTGTTAAACTTATCATGTGGTATGCCGCCGTTATCATCACTAAGTGTAACCCCACTAGCGTATCTCCAAGCATCTTCAAGACCCTTTTTATATGCATGACTTTCAATGATTGTCTTTTCTTCATCTGTAAGAAAGTTTAAATCATCATTATCTTTGTCATAAAATCTTTCTCTATCAAATTCATCAATAGGTACTATACCCCTATCAGTTACAGTAACTATGTATTCTTTACCCAACTCAAAATTCATTCCTTATTCCTCATTTTCTACTGATTCAAATTTAATTTTCAAACCACCAAAATTTTCGTCATAAAATACTAATCCTGTTGTATTTTTGTGAAAACTAAAATAGAGAAAACATAACCATTTAATTATCAATTTCATTCTTTATTCTTCTCTTTCTATACCCTTGTACTTGTCAATAATATCCAAACAATCTCCCACTAAACCATAAGGGTCTATGCCTTGTGTTTTTCGTCTATGCTGTTCTATCTCAGCTCTTATCTTGTCCAACGCATCAAGTAGCCTATCTCTATCGGCTCTTAACTGAGATATAACTATCTCTGCTTTTTCCTCAAATGTCATATTACTTTCCTTTCATATTTTCTTTATTTTATATATAAATTATAACAAAAATTTTAAAATAAATCAAAAAAGAGGGATATTTCTATCCCTCTAACATACTCGCTACAATTTTGTTAGCAACCTTCATGTCCGCCTTACCCTTTAATGCGCCCATAATTTTACCTCTATTAGGCTTGGTTAATTCAACACCAAGAGAAGTAATGAATGATTTAATCTCCGCTTCATCTGTCATTAATTTAGGCGCGAACTCATCAATGATACCCATAACTACCTTATAGCTCTCCAGAATGTCTGGACGGCTCTCTGGACAAGTATCAATCATCTCCTGACAAGTCTTCTTCTCCTTTAAGATAACTGCATCAATCTGTTCCTCGGTTATGTTATCCTTGCATCTATTATCAATTCCAAACTTCTGCACTGCCTGGATAATACTTGAAATTGTTTCCTTGCGGACTCTATTCTTATCTTTCATAGCGGAAACCATTTCCGCCTGTAATACCTCTAACTTCATTTACTTATTCTCCTTTGTCTCCTCTTCTTTTGTTAATTCTTTTATTTCATCCGTGATATAATCCACTACATCCTTCGCGCTATCTCCTAATATCTCGATGTTATTAGGCGTAATCTGACTAACAACCATCATTGTGTAGATAGTTTTCTTACTAGGCATTAAAATAAAAATTAAATATCCAACAAATAGAATAGGTAAAAATACTTTAAATAACAGTTTTTTAAAAGTCTTATTAGTTTCTTCATCTAATTCACTATCAAATGACATAACACCCCAAAAAATTATTAAGACTAGAAAAGCGGCAGTTGCAATAATACCGATAGCTAAGCCAACATTACCTAGCGATGGTAATACATCAGCAAAATAGATACTCCATGGGCTAATAATTGGTTCCATTACTTATCCTCCTCAATCCTTGTAATTACTTCAAAACCGTCTCTATCATAAGCATATGATATACCATCAGCTTCAATTTTGTATTTATATGTGCCTTTTCCTTTTTCTGGACAACTTTCTTTTATATGAGTAACAATGCCTAATGTACCCTTTTCAAAGAGATGTATAGATGGATTATAATCATTGTACTCTTTAACTATCTTTACTATTGAACCTACTTTTACTGGCTTTTCTTCCGTAGGTGTAACAAGTTCAAGGTCTGCTGCTCCATAAAGATATTTATCATCATCCGCCTCAACATCATAAAGCATAATATTATATATTTCTGATTTATGTCTTTCTACAATAGTGCCTACTGTTCCAACATTAAAAACTTTAATACCTTCCCAATCATAGCTTGTAGTAGTACGCACTTTATCTCCTACATTAAAGATTACACCTTCCTCTTCTAACTTCTTGTGTCTATATGCTTCGCCTCTATTAAAAGCTTCTTGGTCAAGCTCTTTTCTTCCAAATTTACGTCCATTATTATACACTTTTGTTAATAATTCCTCTATACTTTCTAATTCTTTAGTAAAATCTGCCATTATTTCTTCTCTCCTAACTCTTTTATTTCAAGTGCAATAGCGGCTCCCGCTATTAAAATAGCAAAAGCTATCTTCTCTGTCTTATAATCTGTTGCTATTGCTGCAATAAGATAACCAAGTATCCAAATGTAATAAACAAATTTCTGCATTTTTAATTCCTTTCTCTTAAATCACGATACTGCACTACAACATCATGTACTTTGCAAATCTCTCTAAATTCGACATCATTAACTACAAAGCCATGTTTCTGCACTGGCTGTCCAAAAGCCATCCACTTGTCTCTACCTTTTTCTAAAAATAAATTAAGATTAGAGTTATAATGATTTACATATACATTACAAAGTATAATATTGTCACGCACTACTTCAAAAGACGTATTACATACTGAATCAAGGAAGTCTTCTCCTGAAATAAAATGACTTTTTCCTTTTAACATGCGTTCTGTACGTTCAACTGGCGTATCATAAGTCAAGGCTCTTACAAAGGTAATTTCACTTTTATCTCCTCTTACTGCCAGAAAGAAAAAACCTTTGCCATCAACTCTATAGCTTTTATCCATTCTTACCTCCCTAACTCATTAATTATCTTCTCTATATCTGGATATGTCTTTCCTGTTTTAATAAAATCACGAGGATTTACATACCCAATATATCCATTGCCCGCTTCTCCTTTGTATGAATATATAACACTTACATTAGTTTGAGTCGCAACATGTGTAATAATACATACCATTCTATCGTTTTCTATCTCATCACCTACACGGTACTCTGGATAGATTTTTTCAGTAAAGTTACGACCATCTATACAAGAATCACATGGACATCCGGTAGGCCACTGGGCATCTTGGCTCTCATACCAGGTACACCTCTTACATTTCTGTTTTCTTCTATATTTTTCTAAACCCTTTTTAGCCTCTTCTACTGTTAACTCTTCAAAAATTTCACTTTCATCTAAAACAGTTATAGAAAAAATATCTTCCAATTCAGAGCAAGTAAAATCAAGTAATTGACCTGCCAAATCCCAAGCTTCTTCCATACCCGCCTTGAATCCTTTGTCAAAGCATTTTTTACCTTCATCTGTTATCGTAGCATCAAGCTCTACTTCTCCATATTCCTCTGGATAATCATTAATCTTTATACTGTACTCTTCCATGCTATGCCCTTTCTAAATTTTTCCGATAAGCGTATTGTACAACAACTTCATTTTCTTCACAGAGTTCTAAAAACATTTTTTCATCTATTACAAAACAACCTGTATAACCAAATGAAAATGCTTCACCACCCTCTATTACATTGAGGGATAAATTAGTTTTATAATGGTCTACATATATTTCATACACATTTATTTCATTCTGTGACACTGATAAAGGTTTCTTTTTAATAAGATTAAGAAAATCTTTACCAAACATAAAATGAGATGCTATTTTTCCAGCCATAAAAGATTCATCACCAAAATGGTCAGTTGTTATAAAAGTTAAACTATATTCATCTTCTTTTTCATCAAATGTAAGAGCAAAATAACCCGCTCCATCTACTCTATATTTTTCTTTTTTCATATTATTCTTCTGCCTCATCAAATAGTTCACTTACTTCTACTGTTACAGATTCACATTCATTACGTATTATATCTTCTGATGAACATAACAATTCAGTAGCTAAATCAAAAGCATCATCTGGATTATCTGCCTCAACTGTGATAGAACCCATTACTGAAAAAGTATATTTCATGAATATAACCTCACTTTCATATCTGCATAGTCCATAACAGGTTCGATATCTTCTCCATCAGGAGTATATTCGCCATCATAATCTCTTACCTGTATAGTAAAGTCTTCACAACCTCTTTCAACAGCCCAATCATATAAATCCTTAATCGTCATTGCTCTTACCTCTTTTCTTTCTTATATAAATATTATATCAAATTTTTTTTAATAAATCAAAAAAGAGCCTATAAATAGGCTCTTAATTTAATCTTCTACCTGATAGAAACTTCCTGGTGGCTCTTTTGACCTATTATAATCATCAAACATTTCTGCGGCAAGATATAGTTTAGTATTCCAAACATATACTTTATAGTTATCATCATTATATAACTCTTTATAAGTGACAAATTCTGTTCCATGAAAACTTCCTGCCCAATTACTCCAGTGTCTTCCAATCACTATTCCGCTAGAGCAAATTTTAGATACCTTTTTTATTTCACCATCTCGATACTGAATACCTATGTCTTTAGTTTCTTTTACGAGCTTCATAATTAATAATTTCATCTCTTTTGTTTCATAACCTTCACAGCCACCGTCAAGATAATCATTAATAGTATTTAATGCTTCAAAATAATCTCTAGTTGTCACGCTCATTCCGCTACTTTTATCTCCCTTTTTAAAATATACTCAATAAATCCAAAATAATGAGTAAAATCTCTACTAGTATAATCTGGAATATAATCAGAAGCTCTTACAAATTCCCAACCTTTATCAAAGGCTTCGGTAAGTCTATCCGACCCTACATCGCTACCTCCGCCATAACTTCTAACTACTTTATATTCATATTTTGGCATTACATTACCCCTTCTCTTGTTTGTGTTGTGCTTGTAAATGTTGCAAAACGCATAAGTTTTTGATTATCATACTCATTAACATGAGTTACAAAAAGTCTTGGCTGACTCCAAATATACTTGGCTGCCTTACCAGCTCTTGTTTTTTCCATTTCTTTATCTGTTCTCTTGTTAAGGTCATTTACATCAAGAAGACCATATCTAAGATTATCCTGAAATGGGTTAGGTACATTAGTAGCATCCTGCATATCTGCATTGATAACACTTTTAGCTACCTCATAATCAAGTTTACCAACACCATGTCTTGTCATATATGTTCTAGTTACAAAGTATGTATCAATAATACTATGGTCATCAAAATAATCATCAATAATATCAATAGGATTATCAAGACCTGTATTACTAGGTGTAAGGTGCGGGAAGTATTCTTCATTATGCTGGTCAAGAAGGAGCCCCTGTCCGCCTTCAAAGATAATATCATCATAAAGACCAATAACTGCTTCGTCAGCAACTTCCGCAGTCTTCATCATGAACTCAAAGTCATCAATATAATTAGCCATCATATCAAAACTTTTGAGTGCCATTTCATATATTCCATCCATTCTCTTGATACCAAGTTCATCTAATCTTCTTTTTGTATAATTATCCTTAATATGTTCAAGAAAGTTAAACTTTGATGGAAGGCGCATACCCTTAAACTCTTTAACTGTCATGGCATCTGGGTAATACTTTTTAATAGTATCTATATCCTTGAATGATATACCATTCTGGTTTCTACGAAGTGTCTCATATACACCCATTCCGCATGAACCATGTTTCTTATCAAGACCTCTATCATACTCTACTACCTGGTTGATAAGCATATCATAAGGTGTAGTAATCTTACAACGTGGGTCGATATATACTTTAGGTACAATACCTAAATCCTCAAGCTGCTTATATTCTTCTCTATAAATAATAGGATTAACTACAAATTCTTTTGAAATCCAAGTAGCGGCGCCCGCAAAGGTCCCAGCACCAAAATGTCGGAATACATGACGCTTACCATCTGGTGTAGTCACAGTATGACCTCTCTGGCATCCGCCGTTATGAAGCACAACAAGCGCATTAGCTTTTTGTGCAGCTAGCCAGTCTGTTACAAGACCTTTACCCTCGTCACCAAAGTTTGCTCCTATTACACAATGAAAATTCTTCATTTTTCTTTTTCCTTTCTTTCTTTTATATATAAATTATATCAAATTTTTTTTATTAAATCAAAAAAGAGCCACTATTAAGAGTAGCTCTTTATACAATAATATATCCTGTTAAAACTCAACGAGAGCGTTCTCGTCGTGAGCAGTAACTGCAAGGTCATTGATAGCGTTCTTTACTACAAGAGCTGTGCTACCATCCCAAGAGTTAGCTACTTCATCAACGGTCTTGCCTGCGTGAAGCTCAAGAATAGATACGATAACTTCTGGAATGTTATCAATATTCTCTACATAGACAGCGTTCTTACCAAGAAGGTCTTCCCCATCGCTCTCAACTGGCTGATAACCAACTGGCTTTACAATAAGGTGATATACCTCATATTTACGAGATACCTCAGCAAGAATCTGTTCTGCTGTCACAGTCTCAGCATCCTCACCAAAGATTTCCTTAATAGCACTTCCTGGAAGCTTAGGAAGGCAACATTCATCTCCTACTGTAAAGATAAATCCCTTCTTACCACGCTTATCGTAATTATCTGTCTTTGTATGGCGAGCTGCAAAGTACCATGAAAGGAGATATGACTCGCCGCCATTACCACCGCCTCCACGCTCAAACCAAATATCATTAAGCTGTTCCGCAATACGAATATCAGACTCAAACTGAGTTACCTGAAGAGGTGCATCGTCATACTCATGGTCACCAATAGCAGTGAACATAATCTGTGGGTCTGTTACTGGGTTTCTATCAAGAATCTCTCCCATTGTATCGCCAAGTTTCTTACATACTGTCTCAAGCGCATGCCCCATACTACCTGTAACATCAAGA
>ODAI012708752.1_pt1 | contig 12541 bp, 9 predicted proteins | sample 1539321 | NCBI WGS metagenome assembly ODAI01 (sample SAMN02144231, study PRJEB22623) | gut metagenome | biome: sheep rumen | host: Ovis aries | place: New Zealand
AAAGGTTCACATCGGAGATCACGTCTACAATCCTACGGTTCGTTTCCTCCGGCAGACACTCATCCTTGCAGCGGTTTCCGGCTTCCATGTGGAACAACGGAATGTGCAGACGCTTAGCGGAGATCGCGGAAAGACAGGAATTAGTATCACCGAGGACAAGATAACCGTCGGGCTTCAGCTCTGACAGCAGTTCATAGGACCTGCCGAGGATATTCCCGCAGGTGACGCCGAGGTTTTCACCAACAACCGGCACCAGAATATCGGGACCAATTTCACCGTTAGCATTGTACAGTTCAAAGTCTTCCCAGAATACTGTACTCAGATTTGGGTCCCAATTCTGATTGTAGTAGACGATGCAGGTATCGAAATATTCACGGCACCTTTTCATTACAGCGGCTAAGCGGATGATCTCTGGGCGGGTGCCGCAGCCGATCATGATCTTAAGTCTGCCATCGTTTTTCCATTTGAAGTTATGTTCTACCATTACTTATGCCTCCACCGCATGAGGACGACCTTCGAGTTCTTCCTTCACGTAGTCAGTGCCCATGATCTTCTTGACCACACCGTTAACGTCGAGGCGGTTTGTATTATGGCTTGTATACGCTTCATCCCCTTGTGTATGCACCGTACCCTTCACATAGAATTTATCGTAGTTGAGGCCACGAGCATCAGGAGCAATCCGGTAATAATGACCCATGTCCACAGAGCGCAGCATCTCCTCACGGGTGACAAGGGTTTCATAGAGCTTTTCTCCATGTCTGGAGCCGATGATCTTTTTCTCCGTTTCCCCGAAGACTTTCATCACGCCATCAGCCAAATCGCCGATAGTAGAAGCATCCGCCTTCTGGACGAACAGATCACCCGGTTCAGCATGCTCAAAGGCAAAGGCCACAAGGTCAACAGCTTCATCGAGGTTCATCAGGAAGCGAGTCATGTTCGGATCCGTGATCGTAATCGGAGCATGACGTTTAATCTGATCAATGAAAAGCGGGATGACGGAACCACGAGAGCACATGACATTGCCATACCGGGTACATGCCAGAACCGTGCCTCCTCTCTCAAATGCCTTCTGCGCTCTGGCTTGAACAACCTTCTCACCGACCGCTTTTGTCATACCCATAGTATTGATGGGATATGCAGCTTTATCGGTTGACAGAAATACAACCCTCTGAACGCCAGCTTCTACTGCTGCAGTGATCACATTGTCGGTACCGATGATGTTGGTGCGGACTGCCTCCATCGGGAAAAACTCGCAGGAAGGGACTTCTTTAAGAGCAGCTGCATGGAACACATAGTTGGCTCCATACATGACATCGCGGACAGAGTCCAGGTTACGGACATCGCCTACGTAGAATTGGACCTTGGCGCAGTGCTCCGGGTAGGATGCTTGCAACGTATGTCTCATCCAGTCCTGTTTCTTCTCATCACGGGAAATAATGCGGATTTCTCCGATATCAGTGGTTAAGAAATGTTTGAGGACGGTTGACCCAAAGCTGCCTGTTCCTCCTGTAATGACTAATGTTTTTCCCTTGAAAGCTTCTGTTATATGCATTGTGTTTTATCTCTCCTTTTTCCACAGCCAAAACGGCTGTCCCATGTTAATACAGCATCATTACGGCTATGGGGTGGTTATGTCGTACTGAAATATTTATTCGCGCGCTTCTCAAACGCATCTCGACCGCCTTCAAGAATGTCACAAATCTGCTCCTGTATGCCCTTCTGATTGAGAACGCCTTTTCGAATTGTTCCATCTGGCTCAACTACAGGAGATACGTTTTCTATAGCCCCACATCTGTATTCGAACCGTTTAGAATGATTCTCTGCTTCCTTCCCAGCTTGATTTGCGATGATTACTTCTTCAGCATCTGCACCCACTACGACATTTGCATTATGAGTGACTACGATAATCTGTCGCTCGTGTTTCTTCTCTTTCAGGTATTTCACAAGATCCGTATAAATCGAGCGATTATCCAGATCATCCTCTGGTTGATCAATAAGGATAGGGCAGTGCCCCTTTTCAATATTCACAATTAGTTCGAGGAGAACTAAAGCTTTCTTTCCAGGAGACATGCTGTTAATTGTATCGTTTTCGCTGGAAACAATGAAATGGATATAAAACCAGTCAGAAAACAATTTCTCCAGTGATGAGTACAAGTCACTTCCGCCTTTAAATCCTAACGAGCCATTAGTCATGCCTTTCCACAAAGCTTCAAACAATCCATCATCTATTTTAAAAGAGTCTATATCAGTTACAGAATACCCTGACTCTCTATACGCCTTTAGATTTCTGTTATCAAAAAGGCTGTTGATTGCATCGAATAAATCCTTCCGTCTGACTTCTATTTCCGCAAGGAACTCCAAATCGGTATCCGACTCATTTAATTCAGCTAACCTTCTTGAAAACTCTTCATATGCATCCAGGAGATTTTGTCTTGATCCAAGAATCAATTTTTTAAGTTTATCCGCCTCTGAAAGATTGTCTGCCTTTTCTTCTTCAAGTTCCAAAGCTCTCTGGAGTCTTTGCCTTTCTTCTTTGAGTTGGTTATCAATCTTTTTTAGCTGATCATTTTTAGCAACTATCTGTTTTAAAGGCTCAAAGTTCGCATTCAGTTCTGTTAGATTTTCACTGATACCCTTCTTCTTGTCTGCTAAAATCGCGGAAGCTCTCTGCAACGCCGGAGTCCATAGCTCAAGAATAGCAGCATTGATTTGGTCTATCGTTTGCTCTAGCAGTTCTCTAACTGTTGGAATATCGGTTAAACCATAACTATGGCTTCCGTCATATTCTATATCAGTGATTCCAGGAATATAAACATATGGCTCATTTGAAAAGTCAATATGTGGTTCCTCTTTTACAACAGATGATAGAATCTCTGATTGTTCCGCTATCTGTTTTTCAAGAGTACTATACCTTTCCAGAACCTCATCTGTGATACCTGCTTCGACCGATAAATCTTCTCGTTGTTTTTCAAGTTTCTTTATAGATGATTTGAAAGCAACACTACGCCCATATTCACTAAGTTGTTTCTCACAAGTACTCGCTCTATTTAAATGAGAAACATATTCTTCAATATTCCTTTTGCATGTGGCCAAAATCTCTGCGATTTTATCCTTCAATAGCTTGTGGGCAGAATAAATACTCGGCTGTTGAAGAAGGATTTCCCGAATCATTGTATTCAGTTCAGAATCGCCGTCTGTTTCGTCAACCACTCTGTTCAGCCACGATTGAGGAATATAAATTATTTTTCTCTCTCCAGAAACTCCATCTTTCCATAATACATCTGCATCGGCCTCAAGCTTCGGTCCTGTATTTGTATGAGGTCGCTTCTCTTTTTCTTGAACTTGCCGTGCATCTATAGCTTTTGCTATATGTCGAAGAAGAATGGACTTACCCGTTGACTTGCCACCAATAATGGCTGTCAATCCCTCGCTCAGATAAATTGGTTCTTCTTCAAATCTTTCATCATGAAAAATGACATAATCTATTAGCTGGTGCTCATCTTTTTCTTCAGGTTTTTCCTTCTGTATCCTTACACGGTCAGCCGGTTCATATAGAATCTGCTGCAATCCTTCAAATGTGGGTTCAGCCTTCCCCCAACAGAATCTGTCTTCCGCTGGGCAAAACATCCGATCAAAGCTGTGTGCATCAGATCCCCAGATGCAGGGCTTAATAGAACCAAATTCTCTCTTTTGCTCTTCTTCGTGTCCTTCTGCCAAGGCAAACTTGCGTGTTCCAGCATTTGAACTCATCAAGAAATGGCACTGATGATAGAGCAGTCTCCTCGTCTCAGAATATCTACCTGTCCAACTTAATACTGACAAATCTTCATCTACAGGAATCGAAAGATAATATTTGTCTGCTAAATCAGTACTCTTTTTTAGTACATCTATTATGTTATTGTGGTGGATTGCTGCTTTTTCTAATCCAACAAGGTAGTCATCCCTCGTTTCTCTCGGATTATTCTGCTTATATTCTCCACCAAGTTGCCTTATTGAAGCTCTATTTATTGGAAGTTCCGTTCCAGTATGATGTGTGAAAGATAGCCTCTGAAGGAATCTCTCTTCAATGAATTTACAATCTGTGTCTCCCGAGAAAATCACATGATAATTTACTGAATGCTCATCGTCTCCAACAAAGGTGTCCAGGCGCAGTTCAATGTTTGGAAAAACATAAATCCGTTCGACTTTAGATTGTAATTCATCATCCGGGAATAGTTCAGCCATCTTCCCCGGCTTATCCAGATAGTTCTGGCGAATCCTCTTATATCCATCAATGGAAAAATAATCTGTGATTCCTATAGCCACTATGCCTTTATCTACGGCTTTAGTGAATAGGGTTCTCACATACTCATCAAACTCAGCAATATCAGTTTTCCATTCCGGATCAGGATCAAAGCCAAACTGGTTATTCAAAATAGAATATGGCGTATGCACATGGAAATCCCATCTATTCCATGTAGAACCTCTCTCAATATGCATAGCTTCCCCTATCTTTCCTCTATTCCATCACAATACGTGTTTCATACTTTATAAAATCATCGAGTTCTTCACAGGTGATGTATTCACGCTTCCGCTCGGCATCCCTTAACACATACTCATGTGGATCTCCGCTCGGATATATGAAATACAGTTTTCGATCCCCGACCACGCCTTCATCAAAAAGCCTTTGATACACAGCCTGTAGAAAATCCGCGGTGAACTGAAGGAAAATTGATCCCTTATACTCATCCACAATCGGAAACGGGATGAAGAATATGGCGTTCTCTTCTGGCTTTACCGAAGCAAGCCTTGCCTCCATAACCTTATACAATCTCGTTCCAGGTACGAAAGACAAGTCTCGATTCTTGATGCATTCGCCGAACTCTGTTTTCTCATCCAACATTACCTGAAGCCATTCCGTAATCTCGTTATTGGGGTCTCCAATCAATGCCCCCTGCTTTTTATCAAACAGTAGCTTTGCATCATAGAATTGACCACTGTTATCAACAAAATCACTCTCTCCGTGAGATTGGTCTTCAATACAAGTAAACTCAATATCACTGAAAACCGCCTCTGATTTGTTTATGATGGTGAGCACATATTTCTCATAATTCTGAGATTGAATCAAACTACGAAAGGATTTGTCTATTGTAACTACTGTCTGACTCTTAAACATTTATAACCCCTCCGTAAGAATGATCTACTTCACAGGAAATTGCCTACCGCCCCCCACAGCCCCGTTTTTATAAAGATCACAGGATCAAAAGGGTGATAGGGGCGTGCTTAATCCCTACGGAACAGATCCAGCGTGTAGGCCTTCTCTTCCACATCGTCCAGCACTGAATCATACCGCTTCGCGATGATGGCATTAGAGTAGATGAGTACATTTTTCATGGGCACCCACCTCACGCCGCTACCAGATTGTCATTATGTATACAAGTAAAGATAACCTGTACGATATCACCTATTTTACTGCGTTTTATCCCCCATAATAGCATCAGGTGTGTTAAATATTGCCTTATATCCTGATGTTTCTACTGAAGTTTTATATTTTTGCTCTGCATAGTCAATCGCGTTCATTTTCATTTCTAAGAAACTTTCTAATGATGTGTCCAAATATGTTTGTATAGCATTTCTAAATCCATCTATATCGTCAAGTTTTATAACATAGCCGCAGTGTTTTTCATCAAAGTCTTTCCATGGAGTTGTGTCCGAAATTACAGGTAGGCAACCACCAGCAAGTGATTCGAAAATAACATGACCATAGTTCTCACCTTGTGTAGGGAAAAGGAAAATATCATGACTTGCAAATACAGGTACACTTTCTTCCGGTTTTAAAGATCCACAGTATCGGCATTCAATATTCTCTGGAAGATCTCGTATTTCTGCTTCACACTTTGTCCAATACTCTGCATCTTCTTTTATACCATAAATATCGAAGCTGATTCTGCCATTGTATTCGCTATTCAATATATGAATCGCATATAGGAGGTTCTTTTTAGGAACGATCCTTGACAAAAAGGCAATTTTCAATATACCGTCCCTCTTGGATACTTTCTGCCGACTTGCTCGAAAATCTATCGCTCTTGGCAAATCTTCTGCTATAATGTATTTTTTTATATTCTTATCCCCAACAGCAGTTTTTGCTTCGTTATATTCCTCCTCAGAGGTAAATGACCATATGATTTTCTTAAAAACGCCTAAAAGGGAAAATGTCCGAAGAAATGCTATCTTCTTGGTACTCTTTTCCGCGAGAGCATTTTTACTAAAAACACCCATAGGTGCCACATAAAGCCGCTTTGATTTATCTTTATTCACAAGCATTATCTGAATCGTGCTTTTGGAAAACAAGCCACATGCCAATAAAATATCAAATTGTTTATATAACACTTTAAACAGTTTTATTCCATAGTCTTGTGGCCTGACATACATAATATTAATACCATACAGCTTAAGCCACTTATTGATTTCCACATCATATGGCACTGTTTCTCCAAAATCTACATTCTTCGTCACAAGGTAGATTTCATTCGACTTTGCAAAAACATCACAAATGTTTTGAACAGTCTGTTGTGGACCTCCAGATTTGTAGCCTGGGAGGTATGATGAATTGATAATTAAGATTCTGCTCATATCCAGTCTCCGCTTATATTATCATCTCTTAAGATAACCCTTAACTAATGGAACGATGTACTCATCAATCATCTCAAACAAATACTTAGGTTTAACTGCTTCAATCATTAGTCTGTTATTATCTCTTATAGACGGAATAATAAATCCCATAATAACATTTGCAAATGCTTGAGATATAAATGAAGCGAATGCAGCACCGTCTATCCCGATAATAGGAATTAAAAGGAAATTCAGTAAAACATTTACAATAGCACCACTTACATTAATAATCCACAGTACACGTTGTCTATCTTTTGCAAGCATCCAAATATTTCTAACAGTCCCTAAACACGCAAATGTTACGTACCATGTTACTATCCTCAAAGCAGAAACCGCAGGTGAATATGCTTCTCCATAAATAAGATGGATTAGAAAGTTTGAAAAAAGTACGGTAATTATACTTTGCACCAAACAGAAATATATGACAGTGCTATATAATAGTTTTACATTCCGTTCAAATTTTTCTTCGCTATGCTTTAAACTTTCAAATATTGGTGGGCGAAAAGAATCAATAATTGCGTTTATCACAAAGCCAGTAATTCCAGCACATGACACTGCTGCGGAATAAAACCCAGCTGCGGAATTATCCATCATCTGTTTCAGCATGATGCGATCTGTGTGAGTGAAAATAGTCACCATAAGTCCTGGAACAATATAATGTTTGCTTTTATCAAACATTTTCAAGAATTTTGTCTTTGATATGATGAATTTCTGCCCTTTTAGCTTAAAGTAAATAATTATAAGTCCAATTGATATTATCCCATAATCAATAGAATATGAAATTGCAAACCAGTAAACAGATTTCCTTGTAGCAAGCAACATTATTTTATATGCAGAAACAACAATATATGAAATCAATGAGATGATTGACGTATATTTCGATAATAGCTTTGCTTGGTACCAATACTGAATCATTTCAGTACACTGAAAAACCAAGCTAATGCTATATAGAAGCGTAACAAGGAGAGTATCTACCTCTCCTACATTCATCAAGAATGTAAGAACACCAGCACACGTAATACTAACAAAAGATGAAAGGACACTGTAAAAAAGTGATGTGCCTAGTATCTCTCCTTCTTTATCAGGATTATTAACCACTTCCTGAACAATTATATTATGAAGGCCAAGCTGTGCAAATGATGCAAAAAATGCTGTAACCGATGCAGCGTAGCTTATAAGGCCATAGTTAGAAGGTCCAAGGTATCTTGCTGATAATAAAGTTACCAAGAAATTTAGCAAAGACTGAATAGCCTTACATATAATAATCCAGAAGGCATTATTAACTACTCTGTTAGTTTTCATTATAATTCACTCTTCCATTTACAATAGGTCATACTCCACAATATCATTCTCAGCAAGAAACGACATGATTTCAGTATAATCTACTATCAGATTATTTTCTTAATGTGCTTATTATAAATTGTAACATAAACACTCTTATTATTAGAGGCATCTCTAAATTATGTCTGAAAGTAGCATAATCGTTAGTTTGCCTTTACTAACGTATACCTTATAATTCTTATACCTATTACATCTAAATCGAATTACTCATAAACGCTTATTGAAACAGCACATTCGAATAAGAACCTATATCCGAAAAGTCAGAGAAAAAGAACGGTAAAATCCTCATCAGCATAATTATATCAAGTAATACATATAAACCATACGCCATATGTGTCTTATTATTCATCAGCATTTTTTTATACTTCCATATAATCACATAAAGCACAGGAATCGAATATAGCATAAATCTATAAAGAATAGAGTAGAAAAGCTGAAACACAAACATTGGTGCAAATGTCAAATATAATGTTGAGAGTGTAATGAGTTCGTCATCTTCTGCTATTTGTTTATGGTAAACAAGCTGAATAACAGTTATGAATAAAAAAGCCAAGATCATTGATATAGATACATTACTACTGCTTGTGTAAATAGAGAGTCGTGAACTCCCAACTATCATTGGAATGTATCTGCTTATCACAACGGACACAACAAGAGAGACAGCTACATAAAATGCCAGTTTTCGATAGTAGTGTCCTTTAATGTAACGGAAGAAATAAAAACCACCAATCGATATAAAGAGAATGGCACCACTAAAGTGTAATCCCGTTGCAATCAAACCAATGAGAATAGCCTTTTTGTATTTCTTGATGTCAATAGCGTCTATAAAATAAAATCCCAAAAAAACAGCAATAATGTTTCGTTGGGTATTGAAACTATTTAACATATACATTACAAGAGCAAAGGATGTAATGATGCTTTTGTTATCCAACTCATACTTTGTGCTATACTTTACAAGGCACATGCCTAAAAAGAAATAATAGATAGAAAGATATACTCGGTAATCATCTGTAAATTTTCTAACTATCCACAGTGATATGGCATGTAGTGGCTCCCAACCTCGAAATCTAGTGAGTTGTTCAGCTAAATCACCTACGCTACTCTTGAATTGCAATAAATAGCCATAAGCATCGGTGCCACCAGTCCCCGGCTCAATTACTCTGAACACACAGAAAACAATCAAACCTGCGAAGAAAGCAACATATGTTACATTCAGCACAATACGATTTAATGCAATCGAGCCAAATGATAGTTTTGAATGTCTAATGTACGAAATCAGCTGTAGTAATAAAGCCATTATCAAGCTAAAACAGAAATATATTATCTTATCTGATGCAGTTATCAAATCAACTCTCCTCTACTGCAGAAAACAATTGATCCCATTTATTAGAAATAGCACCTTTTGAATACTTAATTGAATTCTGGTAAGCATTATCACCAAATATCTTTCTCTTATCATCATCATTTATTAATTCTACAATCCGTTTTTTCATTAATGCGTAGTCATTCATTGGAACAAGATACCCGTCATAACCATCTGTTATAATCTCACTTGGTCCTTCAGGACAATTAAAGGAAATAATTGGAAGTCCGCATGTCTGCGCTTCTATTAAAACCATTGGCAGGCCTTCATGCCGTGATGTCATTAAATAGAAACCTGATTGTAACATCTCATCCTTGATCCCTTGAGTAGGAGGATGAATGACTATCGTATCACCTAGAGCATATCTTCGTATCGCTTCTCTTAATTTACTTTCCATTTCTCCAGTGCCATAAATATCTATAACCCATCCATTCAATTTATCTTTGATATCATTTATTATTTCAACCAAAATATCATATCCCTTTTGCATTGAAAATCTTCCTGCTGTTATTATTCTATGTGCACTTGTGTCAGATTTTTCTTTACGTTCAAACGAGCTTATATTCGGGATCACTTGTAGTTTAGAGGAATTAATAAAACTGTAATGTTTCGCATCCTCATTGGTCAAAACAACTAATGAATCTAACCTCTTGTATGCAATCTTTCTTATTAATCGTGCAACTTTAGGGCAAGCATCATAATTCATATGTTCGCATCCAATAGTTTTAGCATTCTCTATTGTTGATATTATTATGTTATAGGCGTGTGTAGTACCTATCAGAACAGTAACTCCATCTTGTTCTATGATTCTCTTAAGTTTCTTCCTAATATCATGATAGGCAATTATTCTGTGAATAATTTTATTCTCAAAAGCCATCTGCAAATGGATTACTTCTACTTCTTCCCTTAAACGATAATACGGTTTATCATCGTTACTTGTATATATGCTAATAATAGATATTCTATTCTTTTTATCATTGCATAAGCAATTTGCAAGATTTGTTACGGCGCGTTCCGTACCTGCAGATTTTGTTATGTCACTTATTATAATAGCAATATTCCTCATGTTATATTGTCCTGTAGATGTTTATAAATCTGATTATAAGCCACATCAGTATTGTAATAATCTCTCAGATATGCAAACTCACTATCCATCATTTTATTATTATCGCATTCTATTACTGCCTGTTTAACCTTTTCATAAAACGTTCTTTTATCATTGCTCTCGCACCACCAGCCGAATCCGCCATCCACGATCACCGTTCCGATATCCGTATTCGGATCAGTGACGGCAAGAACAGGTATTTTTGCTTGCATATAGCTCAACAACCGGCTCGGAAAATTCGGTATAGTAAATCTGTGATCGAGGAAAATCAATCCAACATCGCAGGCTCCAACCATCGTGTCATAATCTTCCTTCGGGAGCCTACTCATCAATTTAAAGTTTTTCTGTTTAGAGCTGTTCGCGTAAGCCTCCAGCTTTCCATACTCAGTACCGTTTCCAACAATTAAGAAAAAAGCTTCCTCAATGTCCTTGCATTTTTCGAGACATTCGATTAAAAAAGGAATCCCTTGTGGTTTTCCTAGGTTCCCTCCATAGACGAAGACTTTTTTGTCCAGCGGAATTCCATACTTCTCTCTGATCTGTTCTCTCGTATTCTTATCCACACTCTTGTCGATTACTTCAATGCAATTAGGGCATACCTCCACGATCCTTGAATCAACCTCCGGATTGTGATTAACTACATAGTCGACATTGGCTTGGCTCATGCAGCCGATGCAATCTGAAATAGCGTATAGCTTTTTCTCTTTTCTGCGGAAGTGTTTATAAAGAAGACCTTTCATGCCTGTCTTCCTCATAATGTCAATATCGACAGCGTTTTGTGGAAAGATATCCTTTAGCAAGAGGTAGGTCTTAGCTCCATCCCTCTTCTTAACGAACTCGATAGCAGACACAAGCGTGATCGGGGGTGTTGAATACATGACGATATCAAACCTGACATCTGATAGGTACTTCCCTATAGCTGCCTTGAATTGGCTCTCAATTAATAGCGTGGAAATGCCCTTTTCAAGCAGATTGGTATTCCTAAGATTTCCGGTCTTTACTCTTAAGAGATGTGCACCATCCTCGTACACGTATTCTGTTTCCTTACCCAGCCTACGTTCATTCGTACTAACGATATATACTTCATGTCCATTCTTTTTAAATTTTCTCAACAGATCAGGATATATAGATCTTTCATTTATTGAATTAAACGTTCCTGTAGTAAGAAACAGTATATTCATAACTTGCCCTCATATCTTAACAATCTTTACTTCGTTGTATTTCATCATATAGATGCCTTCATCATAGGCACCAATATTCTTCTGGTTCACGATTCCGTTCAGATTGTTTAAAATCAACTTCATATGATCACAACCAGATTCATATGCATGGGGATACCCACCGCCGAAACGAGGATTTACTTCACTGATATAATAGGTTCCGTTGATTTCAAAGATATCGATGTCAATCTGCCCGCGATAGCCAGCTTCATCCACGAACTTCTCAATCAGCGCAAAGAGCTCTGGATCCTTAAAGCTGACAGCCTTATCTGTCTCCCCTGCGCGCATCTTGATCTTCTTTTTTGTGAAAATGGATACAACCTCGCCAGAGATCAAATCGATATACACGTCGGCTCCGATTTCTTGCCCATCCAAGAACTCCTGAATCATGAGATCGTCTTCATGAGCAAAGAGAAGATCAACGGTTTCCTTGTCATAGACCTTTAAGATACTGATAGACGCGGATCCCCTATAGGGCTTAACAAAGACAGGATAGGAAACCTCGCCAGCATCCAAAGCCTTATAGAACTCTTCCTTATCCATCCAGGAACGAGCGCAATTATAGTCGTGCTCTACGAGCCAGTTGTACATCTGCATTTTGTCCAAGGCCATCTCACAAAGATCGTATGAAGATCCTATCACTGTTACACCTATAGCCTTGAACTTATCCTCGTTGGCAGCCAGCAGGCTCAACTCCGGATCGATAAGACTTAGCACACCTTTGATCTGTTCTTTCTTGCAAATGTCAAGGATGATATCGATATATCCAGGTTCCGTAATCGGGGGAACAATGTAATATTTGTCAGCATCATAGATAGCAGGTCCCAGAGTATTTGCGTCAGTAGCTACAATAGTACCTAC
>ODAI012362518.1_pt1 | contig 12540 bp, 9 predicted proteins | sample 1539321 | NCBI WGS metagenome assembly ODAI01 (sample SAMN02144231, study PRJEB22623) | gut metagenome | biome: sheep rumen | host: Ovis aries | place: New Zealand
ACAAAAGCAAGTATTGGAAGACGTTATCAAAATGCGACATATTTCCAATCCCATTCCGTGGACTCATATAAGATGGTTAGCTATGCTATCGATATGAAACCATTATTAAAAAATCCTCAACTTGATGTTAAGGAATTTGCACTTTCATTTGTTGATGATTTAAGAAAAGAGATTGAAAGTAATTTATAAATTAATAAATTTATCTCTAATGTGAAAGGTATCACATAGAGTTGGAGAAAGAGCTTCAAGATTGTTGCTCTTTTCTTTTGCGGTTTCATTTTCAATCCTAAAGGCGTTATATCTCACAATATGAGAAACCTTAAGTTTAGATAAATCGACTTCCATATTTACTTTGTAAATGCTGTCATTAACAGTTACAGATGATTTGAAGAAATTGCTTTTGATAAACTCTAAATGATCTGGATATTTTTTAGCGACAAAGATAGCTCCATTAGGGGCAACTTCAAATTCATAATAGAAATCCTTATCGCCAAGGTCTAAAAATACTTCAACAACACAGCCCTTCCATAAGTCATCATTATCTTTTTTGGAATATGAAAACAAAGATGATTCTTCAGCGACAAAAGAGAAGACAAGCGAAGTTCCTCTATTAGTGACATTGAAGGAAGTTTTTGGTGAAGCAATTTCACCTGTGAAGTTGTTAAGTAAATATTTCATATTTACATCATAGCAAATAGTAAAAATAAAACAAGTAGATTTTTTCATCCAAAAAACGTGATATTTCGTTAAATAATTAACGAGCAATCAAAACAAATGTAAAATATTAGTAGATGAAAAATAAAAATTTTATTCCAATTTCTATTATCTTATCTTTCTTTATCACTGGATGTGTCACTCCTAATCCAGGTGGTGGAGGTGGAGAAACTCCTCCGGTTACCGATAAAGGATATTTAAAGATTGAGCGACAACGATCATCTGATTATTTCACCTACGATTATCTTTTCGTTAGTGACCATGGATATCTATTTAAGGCAGTTGGGAAAAATGCAGAAGGGAAAGACGCTTATTTTTCTACTGCGACTTGGTCTAGTAGTAACACGGATATTTTTTCTGTTGATTCATTAGGTTATGTTAAGGCTAAAAGTGATGGCACTGCGACCTTAAGAGCGGAGTGGCATGATTATAGTGATGAAATTGAAGTGACCGTAGCGACTTTAGCGACTATACATGAAGTTACAGAAGTCCAAGACGAATACCGCACTAAAAGAGTGTATGATTTTCCTTACACAGTTACCCCTTCTAACGCTTTGGTGAAATACTATTTCTCTACAGAGAATTCAGTAGATGTTTTAGACGATAATAAATTCACTGCAAAGACAAGCGGAGAAATTGAAGTTACCGCGGTTGTCTATGTTGATGAATATGGAAGATCAAAAAAAGATAAATTTACACTTAATGTTATTGATAATGAAAAACCATATTTCAAATATCAAGATGAAGTGACTGAATCGATTAAGAAAGATGTCGCTATCCATAAATATAAATCTTTAGATTTCGTAAAATTAGGAATCACTGCTTTTGCAGGAGATGATGATAGTGATATATCTAGCCAAATTATTGTTAAAGAAGGTAGTTACGACTTATTGCAAGTTGGTGAATATCCATTAGTCCTTTCAGTGACTAATAAAGGATACGAAGCTACTATTCCTTTCACCTTAAACATAACCGAAAGAGAAGAGACATACACTAGGGTTGAACATGACAGCTTCGATGTTAGTGAAGTCACTTGGGTCATTGCGCCTAATCAGTTATCTATTACCTTCACTGTAAAAGTGCAGCTTCCTACTCAATATGAAAAATATCTTGGTGAAGTATACTTTAGACTTACTTGTGAAATAAAGAAGTCTGTCACTGGTGAACGTGTAGTCTTTGAACAATACGGCTCTAAAAACGTTGATAAAATATCCACGAGTCAGGTGGTCAGTGTTCAAGGAACTTATTCAGTTAGTAGTTACTACATTCGTACAGGTGAAGAGAACATAATAATAGATGGCTGCAGAGCCTTTGGAGACGGGTACGGATTTAATTACATTACATACACTGAAGAGTAGTAAAATCAGCAAAAACCCATCAAGAAGTCGCTTAAATTGAGGCGATTTTCTTTATCTAAATGATAAAAATTTCTTTCAAAAAATAATGGATAATCATTTCATTTAAAAGCCTATAAAATATCAGTTATGGGAAGAAAGATCATATACACGAACAAGGACCATCTACTAGAAGAATTAAAGAGCATCGCGGTTAACGAATTACCTGATGTTGTTATTTCTCTTAACCCAAAAAAGAGATATCAAAAACATATGGGTTTTGGCGGTGCTCTTACTGATTCCGCTTGTATCTCATTTAATTATTTAAATGAAAGTGATAAGGAGAAGTATCTACAAGCGTATTTTTCTAGTAATGGTCTTAATTACAATTTATTAAGATATCCTTTAGGATCTTGTGATTTTTCTACACATAACTACCATTACCTAGACACTGAAGATTTAAATACATTAAGTATTGATTGTGATAAAGATAGAATTGCGATGTATAAACGTATCACTAAATATCAAAAGGATATTGTTGTTTTTGCTTCGCCTTGGTCTCCACCTTCATTCATGAAAACAAATGGTGAGATGAATCATGGCGGTAAATTAAAAACCGAATATTATGGACTCTATTCTGAAATGCTTATTAAAGCAGTTTCTCTACTAAGAGAAGAAGGACTTAACATCAAAGTCATCAATACCCAAAATGAACCATTAGCCACTCAAACATGGGATTCATGTATCTACACCGGAGTGGAAGAAGGTGAATTTGTTAGCAAATATCTATTAGCCGCGAAAAAGAAATATGGTCTAACTGATTTATCAGTGGGTATTTGGGATCATAATCGAGATGTTCTTAAACAAAGAATTGATGAAACATTTACCACTGACTTAAAAGTAAGTGATGTCCAATATGTTTGTTTCCACTGGTATTCAAAAAGTGATTTTAATCAACTTGATTATATTCACGAAAAATACCCATCTCTCCACCTAGTTATGAGTGAAGGATGTGTTGAGCTACTACTTGATAAGAATGGTCAAGACTCTATCGGAGACTTTGCTCACGCAGAAGTTTATATCCACCAAATCATTAACGATTTAAATCATTTCACAGAAGGATATATCGATTGGAATCTTTCTTTAGATAATCGTGGTGGTCCTAACCATGTTGGTAATTACTGCGAAGCTCCAATTATGATTTCTCCAAATGGAGAGATGAAATTCATGTATAGCTATTATGCGATTGGACAATTCTCTAAATTCATTCAAGTTGGAGCGGTGAGAATTGATGCAACTAGTAGCAATAGTGACCTAGAAGTTGTTTCATATGAAAACCCTGACAAAACCTTGTCAATTATTGTTTACAATAGTTCAGATAACACACACGTAATAGAGAACCCTCTTGATAAAAATCAAATCATTAAAATTTACCCACACACAATATACACAGTCATATAACGGCTGTGTTTTTTCGATAGACTTTGTCTAAAAAATTGTTTGTTGAATTAGAAAATTTTACTTACTACAATAAAACTAAGAAAACGATTTCCTATTCTCGAAAGTAGATAGGATTTTAACACGAAGAAATCGTGGAGGAATAATATGAAAAGAAAAACTCTTCTCTCGTTGACAACTGGTATTTTTTCCTTTGCTGCAATCGCTTTAGCTGGTTCGCTAGTTATTGGAAGTAACGGTGGTCTACAAACATTTTTAGCTCGTGGTGATCAAGCTGGCGGAACATACACCTTAACCGCGTCTGATTTTACCGCAGCTAGTGGTGATATCACTGGTAAAAATGGTGAAAATTGGCACTATACAGGTGCTAGCGTCGAAGATGGCGTCGTTACCATTACTGGTGGTATGTACACAACTCGTCGATCTGGTTCTTACGCTGAAGGCGGAAGACGTGGCGATGGTTATACAAGATTTACAATTGCAGATTTAGATGCTTCAGGTGCTAAAGGTCTTGTTTATCACTTATTTAATGCTGATTGGGTGTTAAAGCATGGCGGAAACGCACTTACAGCAGATAACAACCTTACATCTTTCCCAGCCGCTGAAAGAAGAGGTATGGAAATTGTTCAAGGTGGCGAATCTTCATTCTCATTTACATCTATGACTTTCTATTACGATTGTACAGATGTCACTCCTGAAGTTGAGATTACAAATACTGAAGTTCAAGTTGGTGTTGGTGAAACCGCAAACCTCACAACTACAAAATCTGATGTTTATGCTGGTGATACAGTTTCCTATGCTTGGGAATCTGATGACACTGATACATTAACAGTTGTTGGTGATGGTGCTAATGCAACCGTTACTGGTGTTGCAGCAGGTACCGCTACTGTTACAGTTACAATGACAGTTAACGGAAAAGACTATACTGATTCAATCGAAGTTACAGTTACAGCAGCCGCTGCTACAGTCGTCCCACTTAACTTAGGCGATGGATGTAGAATTGAAGGTGCTGGTATCTTTGTTTGGTTTGATACAACTTCAACAAGCAAAACCGCAAACCAAATTGGTGCATTCTCTTTAGAGATTACTGCAGATGGCCTTACAGGTAATGCTGTGAACCGTTATAATTTACAAGACTATAGTGGAAATAGATTCTGTGCTTACACAGTTATGGATAATGCTAATGGATTAAATGGTGCATTCTCTCTTACATATGATTTCAAAGACAACGCAAATAATACAGTTTATAGAGCAGTTATTCACTGGGACAATGGCAAAGTTGATGCAGAAATTCATTTATCAGCTTCAGCATTCTCAGTTGAAGTAGGCTCTGATTTAGAAGTCACCGCTTCCAAAGCAAGCTGGTTAGAAGGCAACGCAACATTTGCATTTGCTTCTTCAAACGATGCAGTCTTCACAGTTACCGCCAGCGGTAATGTTGCAACAGTTAGAGGCGTTGCTGAAGGTAGTGCTAACCTCGTCGTTACAATGACTATTGGTGATGACGAATACACAATGTCAAAACAAATTGCTGTCAGTGCCGCAGGTGTTGAACACTTAATCACTTGGTACACAGAAGGTACAAATAACCAAAGAAACCACTGGGATGGCGCTGGTGTCTGGACTTGGGTTGATTACGGAGCATTAGGCTATGATGGATTTGGTTCTTTCAGTGCTCAAAAACCCAATATGACCGTTACCTGCGATAAGACCGGTATCCGTGTTGAGGTTATCTCTGATGACATTGCTGCATTACATGTCTGTAGAGTCTATTTAGTTGCAAACGCTGCTGAAACAACAAGCGTTATCAGAATGACAATTCCTGATGCTAATGGTGTTACATACACTGGTTCAATCACTTTCGTAGCAGGTGAAGCAACAGCGTATAACGCTTAATTCAAACTAAAACTATAAAACACGTGTGGTATTTGCCCTCGTGTTTTATTAAAATAATAAAGAAAAAATATGATTACGATTAAAGAAATTGCACAAATATGCAACGTTTCTCCTTCGACTGTTTCTAAGGTAATTAAGAATTATCCAACGATTCCTGAAGAGACAAAAAAGAAAGTGAGAAAGGTTATTGAAGAGACAGGCTATGTCCCAAATTTCGCAGCGTCTTCATTATCTAGTGGTGATTACCGTAACATCGGAATCCTAGGATTCCTTGATGATAAAGAATCTCCATTATCTAGACCAATCTTCTCTAAGATTCTTGCTAGTTTCCAAAAAGAGATGACAATGAATGGATATGACTTAGTGTTCATTGATAAACACGTCAATGGAGCGCCTCGTTCATTCCTTAGTGATTGTGAATATAAGATGGTCGCAGGCATCCTTCTATTTGGTAATATGTATGACGCTCAAATGCAAGAAGTCATCAATAGCCATATCCCAGTTATTGGATTTGACTATGAAGGTGAAAACATTAACTCTGTTTACACCAAAGGTGGAAGAGCCTTATATGACTTAACTAGCTATATTATCGAACAAGGACACAAAAACATTATCTTTGTCTCTGGTGATATGAACTCAATGACTGAGAAACGTATTCGTGGATTTAAGAAATCAATGAAGGATCACGGAATTGAACTAAACGATCATTCAGTTCTTAACATCCCTTATGGTCATATTGCTCAAACAGAAGAAATTACTGAAAAGATTGTTAGAGATTATCCAGAAACAACTGCGATTATCTATCCAGATGATGTCTCTGCGTTAGTGGGTATCCACAAACTAAGAGAATTAGGAAAGAAAGTTCCTAAAGATATGTCTGTTGCTGGATTTGATGGAGCAATCTTCTCTAGATACTTAAATTATCCATTAACCACAATGGTGCAAGACACTGATGCGATTGGTACAGCCTTAGCAAGAACCCTCATCGAAATCATCAAAGAACCTCGTGAAGAGAAGCGAGTAGTGGAATTCGATGCTGAGCTATTCAAGGGTCGCACAGTTGCAAAAATTAATTAAAAATGATTAGGTGAGAGTAAATTATTCTCACCTTTCTTTATGCTTTGCATATTTAAGTGTTGCACTAATATAAAAATGGTTGTAAGATATAATCAAGGAAAACGATTTCCTAAACATTCTATATAATAGGATTTCGACCTTTTTACATAATGAGGAACTTTTATGAATAAGAAAACTTTTATTCTTCCTATCGCTGTTTTATCCGGTCTTTTATCATTAGTCGGATGTGGTCATAGCGATGTCGTTAGGACAGATAACGAAATTTACGTCACTGTTTATGATGGTGGTTATGGTACTGCCTGGATTGATCAAGTTGCTAAGGATTACGAAGCAAAAACTGGTGTTCACGTTAACTGGAACGCTGATCAAAGTATCTTAGATAGAATGACATCTGAGTTAGATAATCCACAAAGCGATATCTATATGTCACACGATATTACTTGGCAAGAATACGCTGAACTCGGTCAATTAGAACAACTTGATGATTTATATAACAGCCAAGTCGAAGGTACTGGTAAAACATTTAAGCAAAGATTATGTGCAGGCGCTGAAGAAGTGTCTCGCTTAGAAGATGGTCACTATTACAAAGTGTGTTACACACAAGGTGCTGGTGGTCTCGTTTATAACGTTGATATGTTCCGTGAACATGGTTGGTCTGTTCCAACAACTTACGAAGAATTAAAAACTTTATGCCAAAGAATTGTTGACGAAAAAATCAAAACCGAAGATTTAGAACTCGTCGTTCCAATTGCTTGGAGTGGTAAAGATAGAGAATACTACTGGGACTATATCGTTTTTGAATGGTGGGCCCAATTAGGTGGAATGAACGCCATCAATAAATACAAAGCCTTCTTAGGCGATGATGGCAAATACTCCACAGGTTATCAAGTTTATAACCCAGCTACAAACCACAAAGAATTTAAACAAGCATATGAAAAATGGCATGAACTCATTGCGATGAATCCATCTTTCTCTGAAAGCAACGCTCAATCACAACTCTTAGTTACTGCAAACACAATGTTTGCTAGTGGACAAGCAGCAATGATTCCATATGCTCAATGGGCAAAATATGAAATCCAACACAACTCTGGTATTGAATTTGATTTTGATATTGCCATGATGAAAACTCCAAAAATCAGCGCTACCGCTCAAGATTATAACTATAACGTTGGTTTTGGTGATTCTATGATTATCCCAGCTAACATTCCAGAAACATCTAAAGCACTCGCTAAAGACTTCTTAAGATATTTAGCAGGTGAAGAAGCATGTAAGACATTTGTTGATAAAGCTAGAGGCGCTTTCTTAGCCTTTGATTATTCCACAGTCAACTTAGGTAACTTATTAAACGATACATATATCGCTTCTGTTTATAACAAACTTACAACATGCACTAACTTCAATTTAGTGAGTATGAACCCAGTTGCTTATATCAATAGCTCTGCGATTATGCCATGGATTGGAAACACATATTACTACACTAAAGCTTTTGCAGATCCAACAAATGGTGATTATCAAGCAACCGCTGTTTGTGATGCAATTTATACTACTGCATCTAACGGTTGGTCAACATGGATGAGAAAAGCTAATGTCTCTGATTAATTAAGCATTAAAAGGATTTTATGACCCGAATTGTAGAAGCTAACAATACTTCTTCAAAGAAGAATCCAAGAAGAAGACGCTTTATCAAAGCATCAACGATCTTTGTTATCGTGATGCTTTCTTATTCTGTTCTTCACTTTTTAGTCATGTGGGTTGGAGTTAATTTTAACTCAATCCTTTTGTCCTTTAAGTCTTATAACCGTAATGGAACATATTCTTGGCTAAGTGGTCCAAATTTCTTTGAGAATTTCCAACTCATCTTTGAAGGAATTAAGCTAGATGTTGATTTCCGTCGTTCGATGTTAACATCCTCTTTAGCCTATTTCGTCGTTTCATGTTTTGTGACTTTACCAATCGCCTTAATCTTCTCCTATTTCATCTTTAAGAAGATTCTTGCAAATGGATTCTTTAAAGTTATTTTCTTCCTTCCATCAATTATTCCGTTAATTATTTTAACTACAATCTACTCTATTACCGTTGGCAATAATGGTCCAGTTGGACAATTATTAGATTTAATGGGAATTCAATCCGCGAACTTATTCGTTACTCCTAAGAGTACGGAAATCATGACATGGATTTTCTGCGTTTGGGCAGGTATTGGATATGACGTTATTTTATTAACCGCAGGTATGTCTAGAATTCCAAGAGATATCTTAGAGAGCTGCAAGATGGATGGAGTTCCTTCCTTTAAGGAATTCATTAGAATTGTTATTCCTCTAACATGGTCCACAATTACGACTTTATTTGTCTTTGGTATGATGTCAGTCTTCACTGTCTTCTTACAACCTTTCTATTTAGGTGCAAACCAAAAAGAAATGTGGACTATTGGCACTCATATCTTCTTTGAATCAAAGAGCAATCGTGCACTTAACGCTCCAGCAGCGTTAGGTTTATTCTATTCTCTTATCGGAGCCCCAATTATTGTTGGTACTCGTTCTTTATTAAACAAATTCTTTGGGGAGGTAAGTTACTAATATGGCCTCATTTGGTTACACTCTCCGCAAAGCTTGGAGAAAGAAAAGAGATGACATTAGACAAGCTAAATACACTCATGAGCATGATGTCTTATTTAGAAGAAAAGGCAAAGAAAAGGCACTATTTGTTGTTGCCTTTATCATCCTAGTAATCTTTGTTATATCATTTATCTTCCCGTTCGCATGGATTTTAATGAACTCCTTCAAGGAGACAAGTGAATTTGGTCTTAACATGATGGGTTGGCCAAAGAATTTCACATTTGATAACTTTATAAACGCTTTTAAGTTTAAAGATTCAACAACCCAAAACAAAACAATCTTAGAAATGCTCGCAATGACAATTCTTATTGCCGGAGTTGGTACATTAGTGACAGTCTTCACTTCAACTTCTGCAGCCTATGTCGTTGCTAAATATAAGTTCTTTGGAAGAAACATCATCTTCAGTGTTGTTATCTTCTCTTTAATTGTTCCTATCGTTGGTTCCTTACCATCTCAAATGCAAATGATGAAAAATGTTTTACATTTAGATGGCACAGTTATTGGTTGCATCTTTATCTATTCTGGTGGTTTTGGCGCAAACTTCTTGCTCCTTTATTCTTTCTTCAAGAATCTCTCTTGGACTTATGTAGAGGCCGCTAGAGTGGACGGAGCAAATGACTTTGTCATTTTCTTCCGTATTATTATACCAATGGCAAAAGGCCCAATCATCGCTATTTCAATTATTCAATTAATTGGATTATGGAACGATTATCAAACCCCAGCGATTTATTTACCAAAATATCCAACTCTTGCTGTCGGTTTAAAATTCTTATTCGACAAAATGCAAACCTTATCTTACCCGATGATGTTTGCGACGATTATTATCGCTATTCTCCCAATCTTAATTCTCTTTACTGCCTTCTCTAAGACAATTATGGAGAACACAAGTGTTGGAGGTTTAAAAGGTTAACAAGATTCTTATTTAAGAATCTCAAATAAAATTTCATTTCCATATAATGAGGAGGACTAAAAATGAAATTTAAATACTTAGTGTGCAGTGCCGCTATGTTATTAGCGCTTGCCGGATGTAATCAACCAGCAAGTGGTGGAGATCCAGTTGTTGAAACTGTATCAGTCACAGGCGTTGCATTAAACAAAACTACTGTTGCCTTAACAGTCAATCAAACCGAAACTCTTACCGCAACAATTACACCAGCTAACGCAACAAACAAAAACGTTACTTGGTCCGCAAGTGGTGATGGAGTTGTCTCTGTTGTTGATGGTCTCGTTAGAGCTCTCAAACCAGGAACATCTACTGTTACCGCAACTACAGTTGATGGTGGATTTACCGCTAACTGTGAAGTTACAGTCTCAGCAGCTACTGTTGCTGTTACAGGTGTCACATTAAACAAGGCTTCGTTAAGTCTTACTGTTGGTGGTTCTGAAACATTAACTGCTACTGTTGCTCCAAGCGATGCAACCAACAAAAACGTCACATGGTCTGTTACAGGTGATGCAGTTACCGTTGACAACGGTACAGTTACCGCTGCTAAAGCAGGTAGCGCTACTGTTACAGTTACAACCGCTGATGGCGGATTTACCGCTAACTGTGCTGTTACAGTTGAAGAAGCAAGCACAAAACCAGCAGATGCAGTCGATTTAGCATATTCAACCGCGGATACTCTTGGTGAACACGGTGATGATTATTGTTACTTCAATGACCCAGAATGGTGGTCAGGAGCTTCTGCAGTAGTTAACGAAGCTTATTACTCACCAACAGCAGGTTTAGTCTTTGACTACACTTATAATCCAGCATCAAATCCTGGTCTTAATAACTGGTCAGTTCAATTAATGAGAAAGAACTCCGGTTTAACTGTTGGAACAATGTATGATTTATCATTCAAACTCAACAGCAGCAAGGCTGGCACAATTATTGTTAATGATACCAATACCGAAATTGTCAAAGGTGACAACAATATTAAAGTCACATATAGACAAGGTGAGGGCGCTTCACTTAATATCCAATTCTCTTTCAATTTAATTGGAGATGCTAGAGTTGTTATTACTGATATCCTTTGGGAAGCAGCTTTAGCTGCACCAGAAGGTGTTGTCGTTAGTGAAAACGCTGGTGTATATACAATCGCATTCGCTGCTGTTACAGGTGCTGATAGCTATAAAGCATATTATGTCAATACCGATGGACAAGCAGTTGATAGTGAAACAGTTACCAATGGTGGCCAATTAACAAAAGTTTCTACATTACCAGATGGCAGATACAAAGTATTTGTTACCACAGTTAAAGGAACAAAAGAATCATCATATTCAACTTCTTATGGTCAAATCACCAAAGGTGAACAACAAGCAGTTGTCCCAGCAGGTGGACCAAAAGCCAATATTGGTCCTGGTGAAGAACATAATCAACAAACAGGCGCTCTTACCTTACCAGATGATAAATTTGTCTACTGGGCAGATCAATGGTATTGCGGTTCAGGTGTTACTGTTATTGAAGGTGATGCATATACTGAAGAAGGAACAGTTACCGCAAAATATACTGCTGAAGCAAATAGTAACTGTGCATGGGGATTCCAAATCTTCTATAAGAACACAAGCTTAACCGCTGGTAAAACATACACATTATCTTACACACTTACTTCTACACTTGCTCTTACTGTTACAGCTAATGGAGCACAAGTCGTCTTAGAAGCAGGTGTTGCTGCTAATGTCTCTGTTGAATATCAAGAAGTTGCTAATAATGCATCCTTCGCACTCGTAACACCAGTTGTTGGTGCATTTACTAATACACTCGTTATTTCTAACATCTCTTGGGTTGAGAAATAATTAAAAATTATTTGGAGGCTAATATGAAACGATTAACTTTACTTAAAACACTTCCAATTCTCTTTATAGCCTCTTTAGCTAGCTGTGGAGGAAGCCAAGGTGGAGGTTTAGCTCCTAAATCAGGAGATAAAATCTACTATGACCGTATCCTCTTTGATACATCAGATGAAACAGCGAGTAACCCATCTATTTACTTTGAAGCAAAAGATGGAGTTAAAGAAGTTAAAGTAGGAAGAGAAATAATCAAGTTTGGATATAGTGGTGGTGTCCTTACTTTAGATGCTGCTGCATTAAGAAATGCCGGACCTAAAGAATTAACCGCATCCGTTACAATGGGAAACGGCAAAAAGACATCCATTGATATCTTTAACGCTACTAAATTTATTAAAACCGCAGAAGACTTCCAAGCTATTGGCAGTTCTAAAAAAGCTTGTGAAGGTTATTATGTCTTAGCAAATGATATTGACTGTTCTTCGATTTCTAACTTTGAACCAATCGGTCAATACTTCTCTGAAAAAGATCCAAAAAACTTCTATTTCCATGGCGTTCTCGATGGAGATGGATATGCGATTAAAAACGTTACATGTACTTATTCACATTCTCCAACAGGTATGTCTGGAGGAGGATATGCATCTAACTATGACGTTTATAGCGGATCCTTTGGATTTACT
>ODAI012549811.1_pt1 | contig 12540 bp, 9 predicted proteins | sample 1539321 | NCBI WGS metagenome assembly ODAI01 (sample SAMN02144231, study PRJEB22623) | gut metagenome | biome: sheep rumen | host: Ovis aries | place: New Zealand
AAAAAATCGAAAAAGAGTTTAACGTTCATGTAGAGCGCGTCGACATACTTAGCGAGCAGCTTGCGCATTTGACGGAAAGAATTTTTAGCGTAACGCCAAAGGATGAGGCGAAATATGTTTCACTCTTCGTAAACTTGCTTAACTGGAATTCTAAGATTCCAAAGGAATACTATGAGGAATTGATAGAGATTCCTTTTGAAAATACAAGCATCCCGGTGCCGGGAAATCTTCACGATGTGATGGTTTTAACATATGGAGAGCATTATCTGATACCATATAAAAAAGGCGGGTTGCACGATTATCCATATTACAAGGCTCAAGAAGAACAATTAAACGAAAAAATCAAATTTCCGCCTTGCAGATATGAATACAATGAAAACGAGATAAAAGAGGCATTCGAAACGAGAGAAAGCAAAATGAGCAGACAAAGAGAAGTAAAGGAACAGGCGGTTGGCACGCTTAATCTTTTAAAGGAAGTTCATACAGAGATCAAAAAAAGCATGATGGAAGATAACTTCTCTCAGGCTCTTGATTTGCTTGCCCAGGCTCAGGAAGCGGCCCTTAAGATAGGCGAGCTTATTGACGGCGCTTTTTCAAAAGACAGATTATGCAAAGAAAAAGCCAACAATGACAACGAGGTTAAGACAGCTGAAAAATTGACAATTATTTCAGCTATTGAAAACTACTGCGAAGCGGTCTTTATTATCTATAATGCAATCGAATCCTGCCAAAACAGCAAAGAAAAGGCATTAAAAGCAATCGAGGAGTCCGGTCTTATATCGGGATTAACGGATGAAAAATGCGAAGATGTTACGGAATTTGTCCTTAATGCATATCTTGATGAAATGCTTAAAAGAGTTGATATGGATTTAAAAGTCAAAAAACAAGTTGTTTTCCTTCCATACAAAGCCAGCATGTGGGACAGTTTGGAAAGCGTATGGAAAAAGGCGGATGCCGACCCTGACACAGATGCATACGTTATTCCGATTCCTTACTACGAAAAGAATCCGGACGGAAGTTTTGCAAAAATGCACTACGAGGCGGATGAATTTCCAAAATACGTCCCGATTATTCACTATGATGACTATAATTTGGAAGTTGAAAAACCGGATGTTATTTATATTCACAACCCATACGACAATGCAAACTATGTTACAAGTGTGCACCCGCACTTTTACGCAAAAAATTTAAAACAGTATACAAATGAGTTAGTCTACATTCCTTATTTTGTTTTATACGAAATTTCGGATGATGACGAGCGTGCTTTGAAAAATTTGGAAGAGTTTGTCCTTACGCCCGGAGTAATTAATGCAGACCGTGTTATTGTTCAGTCCGAATCCATGAAAAAACACTATGTGGATATACTTAGCAAATTTGCGGGGGAAAATACAAGACCGCTTTGGGAGAAAAAAATAGAAGGCAGCGGATCTCCAAAAGTAGAAAAGTTAAAAAACACAAAGTATGAAGAGCTTGAGATTCCTTCTGATTGGGATGAAAAACTAAAAACAGAAGACGGCTCCAAAAAGAAAGCTGTATTTTACAACACATCTCTTGCCTCGGCTCTTGCAGGCAGAGAAAAATATCTGGCAAAAATAAAACGCGTATTGAAAATTTTTGCCGACAACAAGGATAGAATAACACTAATCTGGCGCCCGCATCCCTTGCTTGAAAGCACTCTTCGCTCAATGCGGCCGGAGCTTGCCGACGACTATGTAAAAATCGTTGAAGACTACAAACGCGAAAATTTCGGTATATATGATGATACTCCGGACCTTGACAGGGCAATTATCATAAGTGATGCATATTACGGCGATCATTCCAGCGTTGTGCAACTGTATAAAATGACAGGGAAACCGATTATGATTCAAAATATTGAGATAGAATAATGGCGAATTTTGCTGTAAAATAATTATAAGTTGTATTTAAAAAAGGTATTTAAATTCGGGTGTTAAAAAACATACTTAAAATTAGTTATATTTAGGGGGATTTACATGAATTTTGAGCTTATGGCATCTATGATGTGCGCCGATTACGGCTTTTTAAACAAAGAGGTTAAGGAGCTTGAAAAAGCGGGCATAGATTCTTTTCACATTGATATTATGGATGGTCGTTATGTGCCTAATTTTGCCATGTCTTTAAATGATTTGAAATGCATAGCGGCATCCACAAAAAAACCTATGGATGTACATCTTATGATTGAGCATCCGTCTAACAATATTCACATTTTTTTGGAAAATCTAAGAAAAGGTGACACGGTTTATATTCATCCCGAAGCGGAATATCATCCCTCCACAACTTTGCAAAAGATTATAAATGCCGGAATGATTCCGGGCATTGCCATCAATCCGGGCACCAGTATAGAAACGGTTACGGAAATGCTCAGAATTGTGGACAAGGTGTTGGTAATGAGCGTAAATCCCGGTAATGCGGGTCAGATGTATTTGCCTTATGTGGGCAACAAAATCGACAGACTTTTGGAGTTTAGAAAAGAATCGGGATTTGAGATTTTCTGGGACGGAGCATGCTCGGCGGATAAAATTACGGAATATGCGCCAAAGGGTGTTGCGGGCTTTGTATTGGGAACGACCCTTTTGTTCGGGAAAAAACTTTCATATAAAGAAACAATTAAAAAAATACGAAATTTGGAGTTTGACAATTGAAAATATTCTGTCAGTAAAAAATATTAACGTTTGATGGCATTGGTAAGTTTTGGCTGCATAGGCCACCGATGGGGTGAAAATTTGGAAAAAAAGAAAAATATAGCAATCATATTATCCGGCGGAACCGGAACACGCCTTGGAGGTGACATTCCAAAGCAGTACATTGAAGTAAGGGGAAAAACCATTATTTCTTATGTTCTTGAAGTGGTTATGGCAAATAAGCACATCGAGGCCGTTCAGATTGTTGCGGATGAAAAATACAGAAGAATTATTGAAAAAGACACAAAAAAGTACCAAAAATTTGTTGCTTTTTCCGCGCCCGGTGTAACCAGACAAATGTCTGTCTACAATGCCTTGAAAGATATATCTTATTATGCGGATGAAGATGCAAAGGTTTTGATTCATGATGCGGCAAGACCCTGCGTAACGGACGCTACCATTAATGCCTGTTTTGACGCATTAAAAACTTTCGATGGTGCCATGCCGGTGCTTCCTATGAAAGATACGGTATACGAAAGCAAAAACGGGCAGATTATTACGGGGCTCTTAGCCAGAGAAAACATATTTGCCGGTCAGGCTCCCGAAAGCTATGCATTTGAAGCTTATTACGAAGCCAATAAAAGGCTGCTTCCCGACAAAATTCTTGAAATAAACGGGTCCAGCGAGCCTGCGGTTATGGCCGGAATGAAAATTGCCCTTATAGACGGCGATGAAAACAACTTTAAGATTACAACAATGTCGGATCTTGAAAAGTTTAAAGCTCTTCAGGAAAAGGCATATTCGGAAAAAGTCAAGAGAATAAGGAATTATAAGTAAATGAAAGCGCTTGTTTTGAACGACATAAATGATATAAAGGTTAAAGAGTCGGAAAAACCGGAGATTAAGCCAAACGAAGTGTTGGTTAAGGTTAAAGCCTGTGGCATATGCGGATCGGATATTCCCAGAAGCTTTAAGAACGGTGCTCATAAAATGCCGCTTATTTTAGGACATGAATTTGCGGGAGAAATAGTCGAGTGCGGCGATGAAGTGGCAAGCTGGATGTTTGATACGAGCGACTACGTGGGAAAAAGAGTGGGAGTTTTTCCACTTATTCCGTGTTGCGATTGCAAACCATGCAGTGAAGGAAAGTTTGAACTTTGCAGAAACTATAACTATTTGGGCTCAAGGTGCGATGGCGGTTTTGCCGAATATGTTGCGGTGCCGGGAGAAAACATAATCGAGATTCCTGAGGATGTTTCTTATGAGGATGCGGCAATGCTGGAGCCGACAGCGGTTGCTATTCACGCAATCAGGCAAACGGGCATTTTTGATGAAAGCCTTCCTGTTGTCTTGAACAGCGCGCAAGATGAACAGCAAAACCGTAAAAAACCTTCGGCTGCGGTTTGTGGTTTGGGAACCATAGGGCTCTTGGTCAGTATGCACTTAGTAAACTTATCTGACGGACAAGTGTATGTTATAACAAACAGAGCTATTCAAAAAGAAAAAGCCTTGTCTCTTGGCATTAAAGAAGAAAATATATATATGGGTCAGACTCAAACTGCCGCAAAATGGCTTATGGAAAAAACCGCCGGCAATGGCGTAGACGCATTTTTTGAATGTGTGGGAAAAAACGAGACCGTAAATATCGGGCTTGACGCGACAGCACCGGCGGGGCATGTTGTGTTGGTCGGAAATCCATACTCGGACATGAGTCTTGAAAGGGACATTTACTGGAAGATACTCAGAAATCAGCTAACAATTCACGGTACGTGGAATTCGTCTTTTAACGGCAATTTTAACGACGATTGGCATTTTTGTCTGGATGAAATGGCAAAGGGGAATATTAAGCCGTCAAAGCTTATTTCACACAGATACAGTTTAAGTGATATTACAAAAGGCTTTGAAATAATGAGAGATAAGTCGGAAGACTATATAAAAATAATGTGTACTATGAGCTGAGCTTATGATGCTACTATTTGATTACAAGCGTAAAAAGGCTTGTAGGACCCTGAAAATGGGACGAAGGTTAACATAAAAACACAGAAAGTGGGGTAGTATATGGATTTACATTGCGAAATGATAATGGACGAATACAGGAATGGTCGTCCGCAATTTGACAAAGTGCTTGAAATAGTAAGGAATACTTTAAGCGGTCTTATCAAAGAAGCCGGCATTTACATTAATGCCCTTGAGGCCAGAGTTAAGGAAGAAAAAAGTCTTGCGGGAAAGCTTGAACTTAAAGGTTACAAGTACAAAAGCTTGTCGGACATAACGGATATTGTGGGGGCCAGGGTCATTACATTTTACAGTGATGAAGTGGACAAAATAGCAGCTCTCGTGGAAAAGAAGTTTGACGTGGACTGGAATGAATCCGTAGATAAAAGAAAACTTTATGACGACGATCGATTCGGCTATATGTCACTTCACTATATTTGCCGCATTCCAAAGGAGTTGTTTTATGACGAAAAAATGCCTTTGGTAAACGAAGTACGTTTTGAAATACAGATGCGTACCGCACTTCAACATGTTTGGGCGACGGTTAATCATGATACGGGTTATAAGTCGGATGTGGAAGTTCCCCGCGAATATTTCAGAAGCTTAAACCGCTTGGCGGGTCTTCTTGAAATTGCGGATGAAGAGTTTAAAAATATTAAAACAAGCATAGAAGATTACAGAAGGAAAGTTCTTTCGCTCGTTAAAGACGGACGCTTTGACGAGGTTGAGCTTGACGGCGATTCCTTTAAAACATATCTTGAACTTGATCCGTTTGATGCCTTAAATAAAAGAATTGCAAGTATAAATCATGCGGAAATTCAACCGACAAGTATAACGCCGTACCTTGTTATATTTAAGGAAATGGGCATGAAAACACTGGCAGATCTTGAAAATCTAAAGAAAGACTATTCGGATTTGGCATATGAATTTGCTCTTCATCAAATAGGAAGCACGGATCTTGATATACTTTCATCAACAATAGGACCGTTAAACTTATGTACCGTATACCTTCTTAAAAACGGTGCCGGAGAGCTAAGCATCAAAATGCTTTATGATGCTTTGTACGGAGAAAAGGATAGAAATGCCCGTACGGCAAAGCGTATTATGGAGCAGGCAAAAAATCTCAATATTATATGATATCACTTTAAAAACAGACTTTTTGTCTAAAAGAAAACAGGGGGACAATATGAATAAAAACATTGATACAACATTACTTGACAAGGCTATGAAATATGCAATAGATGCCCATAAGGGTGTGGAAAGAAGGGGAAAGGGCTTTCCTTATGTGGTGCATCCGTTTGAAGCGGTGGCTATAGTGGCAACCATGACAAACGACCAGGAGCTTCTTGCGGCAGCAGCGTTACATGATGTCGTGGAAGATACGGATATTACGGTTGAAGACTTAAAGAAAGAATTTGGCGAAAGAGTCGCAAAACTGGTGGAAGATGAAAGTGACAAGTTCTTCCCGGGAGTCAGTGAAGCGGATTCATGGCATGAACGAAAACAGATTGCAATTGACAGAATTAAAGGTTTGAGCAGAGAAGGCAAAATTGTTGCGCTTGGTGATAAGCTTTCCAATATGAGGGCAATTGCAAGAGATTTCGACGAAAAAGGCGGAGAAATCTGGAAGATTTTTCATGTTACGGATCCAAAGGATCATCGCTGGCACTATGAGGGACTTGCCGATTCTTTGTCGGAGCTTTCCGATACTTTTGCCTATAAAGAGTTTAAGAGCCTTGTAGACAGAGTATTTGTTCATGCTTGCAATGTTTTTGAATACAATATCGAAAAGGACTGGGTATATGTTTACGGAAGAGTTAAGGGCGATGATGTAAGAAAACTTGAAAAAGAGCTTGAAAAGGACAAATCAAAAGATTACAAAATCGATTTTTCTCATGTAGGGCATATAGACTTTTCGGGCCTCAGAGCATTTTTAAATATGATGGATCACGGCATAACTTTTTGCATTTTAAATGCTATAGCGGATGTTGCATGGACATTTGCAACCACCGGAGTTGATTTAAGAATTGCCGTTTTCAGAAAACCAAATCCGCTGATTATGAGCAAATGGGAACAGTCGGGAGAGGGCTTCACGGCATTCAGTTACAATAAAAATGATAACGATGCCATGATGAAGCTTTACAAAGATTTTATGCCCGAGGAACTGGCTTTTCGTGAAAAAATCATTGCAAACGCTGCATTTGTATGTGGTGTGCCGACTCCTTTGGCCGGCAATTTCTTATCGGACGGAAAAAGACTTGCTGTGGAATATGAAAGAATTCTTACCAAAAAATCCGTTGCCCGTGCTATTGCCGACGATCCGGACAATATAGAAGTATATGTAAAACGGTTTGCAAAACTTGTAAAAGAACTGCATGAGACTCCTTGCAACAAAGAGGTATTTCCTTCCTTTGCAAAGAATGTTAAGAATGTTGCTTTAACGATTGAAGGCTTGTCTGATGACGACAGAAAAAAAATTGTGGAATTTCTGGACAGCATAGAAGAAACCGGAACATGTCTGCATGGCGATTTGCAGCTCGGCAATGTAATACTTACCGAAAATGAGGCACTCTTTATCGACATGGCGGATTTTGCATATGGTAACCCTGTTTACGACTTAGGTACGTTTTGTTTTATGGCAAAGGGTCTGACCGAAGAAAGATGTAAAGAGATGTTTCATATAGACTGCGCAACAATGAATAAGGCATGGGATATTTTTATCAGAGAGTATTATGAAACAGACGATGATGAAGAAATAAAGAAATATGAGGCTGAAATTTTGCCGTTTATTGGAGTACAGGAACTTTATTTTGCAAGGATTACAGGCATGAATCCGAAAAGAAGAAATTATATAATGAATAAAATGGGGCTTGAATAAAAAATTATTGTTTGAAGTAAATACGACCGAGGGCAGAAAATATGGAAAAAGCTTTTGAAAAAGTTGCGGTAAACGAAAAACATAAAAACTGGAAGGAACTTATCAAAAGACAAGAGGAAATTTACAGCAGGGAGGACGATGTTCGTTCTCCTTTTGTAAGGGATTACACAAGAGTCCTACACTCTCTTGCATACAGGAGACTTAAACACAAAACCCAGGTGTTTTTTAACGCGGCGGGAAACGACCACATTTGCACAAGAATCGAGCATGTGGCTCATGTTGAGTCCGTTGCTACTACGGTTTCCAAGGCCTTGGGACTTAACGATGAGCTGGCGTCTGCCATTGCCATTTCCCACGATTTGGGGCATGCACCCTTCGGACATCTTGGAGAACGTGTAATAACCAGGCTTAGCGAGGCGTACTTGGGTAAGAAATTTTGGCATGAACAAAACGGCGTTCATTTTGTGGATAATGTGGAGCTTTTGAAAGATAACGAAAACAAGCTTAAAAATCTTAACCTTACCTATGCGGTAAGGGATGGAATCATATCCCATTGCGGAGAGTTGGATAACAATTCTTTGTGTCCGAGAGATGAGCTTTTCGATCTTTCTGAATTTGACGAGCCCGGAAAATACGAAGCAGCAACATGGGAAGGCTGCGTAGTAAAACTTGCGGATAAAATATCTTATTTGGGACGAGACATAGAAGATGCCTTAAGACTTCATTATTTTGATGAATTGCAGCAGGAAAAGCTTCAAAAAATGGCTCGCATTCACAACGAAAAGGACTTAAACACAACGGTTATTATGCACAATATGATTATAGATTTGTGCCATAACTCATCGCCTGACAAGGGTCTTTGTTTAAGTAAAGAAATGTCGGATCAGCTTAACGAGATAAAGGCATTCAATTATGAAGCCATATACAAAAACAAGAGATTGCAGCCATTTTCCAATTATGCATCCCTTATTATCAATCAGCTCTTTGACAGCCTTATGGGTTTTTGGGATGAATACGTTGAAGAGGGCAAAAAAGACACGGGAAGCGTTATTGAATTAATTGATAAGAAAAAATTCGGCGGCTATAATTTTGTGAAGAACTTTGCGGAAAAACTTGCGGCATTCAGTTTGTCACAAGATATAGAAATCGATTGGGTAAAAGCAGAAAATGCCAAGTCCTTCAACAAAAAGATATATGGCGATTTAAGTAAAAAAGAGCAATATGTGCAGGCGGTAATCGATTATATTGCGGGTATGACCGATACATATGCCATATCTTCTTTTGAAGAGTTATTGCAATGCTGAGAAAAATTGTCGATAAGCACTAATCCCAAGCAAAAATAGCTTGACAAAAGAAAAATAAGGTTTTAAGATAAAGCTATAAATAGTTGAACAATTATTCAACTATTTATAGCTTCTTTTATTTAAAACAATATTCATATATTTGTAAAGATAGTATTTTGGGGAAACTTGAAAGAGGGGTGCCGATGAAAGCTAATAATACAACGGATTGCGAAGTAATCCACGAAGATATTGTAAATAAAGTCAAAGAAGAAATGACAACGGCCGATGACTATTTAAATCTGGCTTCTTTGATGAAACTTTTCGGAGACGGCACAAGAGTAATGATTTTGCACGCCCTTGAAAAAAACGAGATGTGTGTAGGCGATTTGGCAGTGCTTCTCGGAGTTACAAAATCTGCTGTATCTCATCAGCTTAAACAGCTTAAAATGGCTAATCTTGTTAAATTCAGACGTGACGGTCAGATGATGTATTACTCATTGGCCGACGATCATGTCAGTCGCATTATCGACTTGGGATTTGAGCATCTGGGATGCGATGAACACTAAATAATATAACTCCTTCATCAGATGATGAAGGATATTAATATACTAAAAGGTTGAGTAGTTGTTCAACTATAAAACGATAATCATTTTCAAATTCCAAAGCTTGGCTTTGAAAAATTGAAAACGGGAAAGGGATAACTATGAATAAGATATTTATATTGAAAGGATTGGATTGTGCGAATTGTTCGGCGAAAATAGAAAATGATGTTAATAAAATGCAGGATGTAAAAACTGCTGCAATCAACTTGTTAAAGCAGACCATCACAATAGAAAGCGATGCTGAGATTGAAGGTCTTAAGGATAAGCTTGAAAAAATAGTCCACAGATATGAACCGGATGTGGATGTTTTTGACTTCGCAGATGATCACGATGATGACTGTCATGAACATGAACACCACCATGGTGATTGTTGTGACCATGATGACTGTCATGAAGATCATCATTTCGGAGAGCATTTGGAATGCAGCTGTGGCTGTCACGATCATGAGCATGGACACGAGCATCATCATGATGAAAAAAACGAATTCAAAAGCATGCTTACAAGGCTTATTACGGGGGCGGCGATTTATGTGGCTGTAATTATAGCTACGCATTTGCTTGATCTTCCTTGGTACGTGGATTTAATAGCATTTATCGTTCCTTATGTTATTTTGGGATACGATGTTGTGCTTCACGCTCTTAATAATATTGTAAGAGGTCGTGTTTTTGATGAGCAATTTCTTATGAGTTTGTCCAGTATTGCGGCCTTCTTTATAGGAGAATATCCTGAAGCGGTAGCGGTTATGTTATTCTACCAAATCGGTGAATTTTTGCAGGATATGGCCGTGGATCACTCAAGAAGAAATATTGCAAGCCTCATGGATATAAGGCCGGACAGCGCCAATATCTATAAAGACGGAGAAATGGTAAGCGTAGCGGCCAAGAGTGTTAAAGTCGGCGACATTATCGCTGTTAAGCCGGGAGAGCGTATTCCTCTTGACGGTTTTGTTGTAAAAGGCGATTCCATGCTGGATATGAGAGCACTTACCGGAGAGTCGGTACCTAAAAGAATACGAACGGGAGAAACGGCTTTGTCCGGTTCCATTAACGAAACGGGTCTTTTGGAAATAAAAGTTACAAAAGTATTCGGCGAATCCACGGTTTCGAAAATTATCGATATGGTGGAAAATGCATCAGCAAGAAAGGCAAAAACAGAGAACTTTGTTACAAAATTTGCACGTTATTATACACCGATTGTGGTGATACTTGCCCTTTGTCTTGCTTTGTTGCCACCGCTTTTACTGGGACTTTCATGGTCTGATTGGATTACCAGAGCTATTGTTTGCCTTGTTGTATCTTGCCCTTGCGCAGTGGTTATTTCGGTACCCCTTGCATTTTTCGGCGGTATCGGTGCCGCATCGAAAAGAGGCGTACTCGTAAAAGGCAGCAACTATTTGGAAGCGCTTAATTCCATTAAAACAGTTGTATTTGATAAAACCGGTACTCTAACCAAAGGTGTATTCAGGGTTAACGAGATTTTGCCGGCTAAAGATATGACATCTGAAGAAGTTATTGAATATGCGGCTTTGGCGGAAAGTTTTTCCAATCACCCGATTGCAATCTCCATAATTAACGAATTTGAATCTTTGGGCAAAAATCTTGAAGTATCGAAGGCATCCGATTACAAAGAAATTGCGGGCAAGGGTATCAGCGTAAAAGTTTCGGAGTCGGGAAAAACAAGAGACTTGCTTGTGGGAAATGAAAAACTCATGAGCGAAAACAATATTGATTATATGCCAAGCGAGCTTGTGGGAACAAAAATATATCTTGCCCTTGATGGTAAATATTTGGGACTTATTCTCATATCCGACGAAATAAAAGAAGACGCCAAAGCGGCTGTTTTGGGCCTTAAAGAAATGGGTATTGAGAAATGCGTTATGTTAACAGGAGATGAAAACAAAATCGCAAATTACGTGGCAAATGTAATAGATATGGATGAATATCATGCGGAGCTTTTGCCGGGAGATAAAGTGGACATAGTCGAAAAATTGTCGGAAAAATCCCTTGCTTTCGTAGGCGACGGTATTAATGATGCACCTGTTCTTGCAAGAGCCGATGTGGGTATCGCCATGGGCGGCGTGGGAAGCGATGCGGCTATCGAGGCGGCGGATATAGTAATCATGACCGACGAACCGTCGAAAATCGTTGACGCCATTGATGTTGCAAAATCCACAAGGCGAATAGTGGTTGAAAATATTGTGCTTGCCCTGGGCGTCAAATTTGCTTTTATAGTTTTGGGCTCGGTGGGTATCGCGGGCATGTGGTCGGCAGTATTCGGAGACGTGGGTGTTGCGCTTCTTGCATGCCTAAACTCCATGAGACTTTTAAGAAAATAAGAAGGAGAATAATCCTAACAATATAAAATTGCGGGCAAAAACAAATAATGTTATAATAGCTAGGTAGTTTTTATAGTAAAAATGATATTCTTGCAAAAAATTTAAGCAAAAATATGAATCAATCTATGTGATTTTAAAGAATATCGGAAAGGTAGGATTATGAAATATAAGGCAATTATTTTTGACCTTGATGGTGTAATTTGTTTCACGGACAAATATCACTATCTTGCATGGAAGGAAATGGCGGACGAGATAGGCGTTTACTTTGACGAAGTTATCAATAACCGTCTTCGCGGCGTAAGCAGAATGGAAAGTTTGGACATTATTTTGGAGCGCAGCGAAAAAGAATATTCAGCCAAAGAAAAAGAAGAAATGGCATTTAAGAAAAACGAGCTTTACAAAAAGCTTCTTATGCAGATGACACCGGCGGATCTTTCGGATGAAGTAAAGAACAGCTTGGATAAATTAAGAGCCATGGGATTAAAACTTGGCATCGGTTCATCCAGTAAAAACACAAAGTTGATATTATCAAGAATAGGTCTTGAAGGCTTTTTCGACGAAATTAGCGACGGAACAAACATCACAAAGTCGAAACCCGACCCTGAAGTGTTTGTAAAAGCCGCACAGATGTTAAAACTTGATCCTAAAGATTGTCTTGTAATAGAAGATGCCGAAGCGGGCATAGATGCTGCCGTTGCCGGCGGATTTGACAGTGCGGGACTGGGCGAAGCTTCAAAACACGGAAAAGTTACTTACCCACTGAAAAGCTTTGCAGACATTTTAAACGTAGTTGAATAAGCATAGTTT
>ODAI014088751.1_pt1 | contig 12540 bp, 9 predicted proteins | sample 1539321 | NCBI WGS metagenome assembly ODAI01 (sample SAMN02144231, study PRJEB22623) | gut metagenome | biome: sheep rumen | host: Ovis aries | place: New Zealand
AACAGAAGTAAATCAGTTGCTCAAACTGATTATTCATTCAATGTATTCAAACAAGGACATTTTCCTGCGGGAAATTGTTTCCAACGCATCGGACGCACTGGACAAGCTCAAGTATCTGACTGTTTCCGACGACAACTACAAGGACATCAAAATTGAGCCGAGAATAGACATTTCCTTTGATGACCCCAATAAAGTGCTGACTGTGCAGGATAGCGGCATCGGCATGAACGAAGAGGATTTGACCAACAATCTGGGCACTATTGCACGGAGCGGAACTAAGGCCTTTATTGAAAAAATCGCCGAGGACAAGAATGCCGGAGAGTCAAATCTTATCGGTCAGTTCGGCGTTGGATTCTACAGCGCATTCATGGCGGCAAAAGAAATCAATGTAATCACCCGCAAGGCCGGCGACAAGAGCGGAAAAATCTGGAAGTGGACGAGCGACGGCACAAATTCATACTCTATTGAAGAAATCAAGGCAGACAGCGACCTTGCAAAAAAATACGGCTTTGACAAGGCGGAAACCTGTGGTTCTGCAATCGAAATGCACTTGAACGATGACAGCAAGGACTACGCTTCACGCTGGAAGATTGAAGAACTTATCAAACGCTATTCTGACCACATTGCCTTCCCCATTTACCTGCACTACACGCAGAATAAGTATGACGACAAGGGAAACATCACTGGAAGCGACAATAAAATCGACCAGGTGAACAGTGCAAGTGCCCTGTGGAAGCGGGCAAAAAGCGAACTGAAGGCAGAAGACTACAACGAATTCTACAAGACAACAACGCATGACACTCAGGACCCGCTGGCATACATTCATACTCACGCTGAAGGAACACAGGAGTACACAACTCTTTTCTACATTCCTCAGAATGCTCCCTTTGACATGTATCAGGCAGACTACAAGAGCGGCGTAAAACTTTATGTAAAACGTGTCTTTATTACAGATGATGACCGCGAACTTTTGCCGGCATATCTGCGTTTTGTGCGCGGTATTATTGACAGCGAAGACTTGCCGCTCAACGTAAGCCGTGAAATTCTGCAGCAGAACAGAATTCTTGAGACAATCAAAACCCAGTCAGTCAAAAAACTGCTTTCTGAATTCCGCAAGATGGGAGACGCTGCTGACAAGGCACGCAAAACTGAAGAAGCAAAGCGCAGTGACGAGGAAAAGAAGGCCATCGAAAAATGGAACAAATTCGTAAGCCAGTTTAATCGCCCCATGAAGGAAGGTCTCTACGGTGACTATGCAAACCGTGAAGAAATTTCAGAAATCGTTCGCTTTAAATCAACTGACGAAAGCGGAACTGGCGACGACAAGTGGACAAGCTTTGCCGACTACGTGCAGCGCATGAAGCCCGACCAGAAAGCAATCTACTATATTACAGGCAGTGACGAAAAGAATCTGCGTCTTTCTCCGCTTCTGGAAGCCTACAAGAAGAAGGGCTTTGAAGTGCTGATTATGGCAGACGACATTGACGACATCGTTATTCCCTCTCTGATGAAGTACAAGGATTTTGACCTGAAGGCCGTAAACCGTGCGGGCAGCGATGAGGAACTGGGCGTAGACAAAGACGAGGCAAAGAAGAAGGAAGATGCCTTTAAGCCCGTACAGGAAAAACTGAAAAAAGCCTTGGGCGACCGCGTAAAAGACGTTATCCTTTCAAAACGCCTGAGCGACAGCCCCTCCTGCATTGTTGTGGACGAAAATGACCCCAGCCTGCAAATGGAACGCATGATGCGCGCTATGGGCCAGGCCGGTATGAGCGAAGTAAAACCGATTCTGGAAGTGAACGGAGACCACGCGATTGTAAAAGCTCTGGAAAATACCAGCGACGAAGCCTACATTGCAAATGTGGCAGAAGTCCTGCTTGACCAGGCCCTGCTGGTAAGCGGTGCCGAACTGAAGAACCCCACAGAGTTCGTAAAGGCTGTGAACGCATTGCTGACGAAGTAAAAAACAAATTATTACCAAAAAAGGCGATGATTTTCTTGGAAATCATCGCCTTTTTTATTATCCTATGTTATTATATTTCTCATTCAGAGCATTTACAACAGTAAGGACGGCGTTTAAATCGGTCTGCGAAAAATGGCGCAGGCGTTTTTCTATCTTTACGATTTGCGGGTTCTGTACGGGGTAGGTTGAATCTTTGGGCATGTCCAAAAGGTAATCCAGCGAAACATCTAGAAAGCGGGCGACTTTGAGTGCGGTGTCTGCAGCGGGAATGCTGTTTCTTTTTATGCCAAAACTGATGTTAGCAGCATCAAAACCAACTGCGGCGGCAAGTTCTTTGCGTGATTTTCCTTGATAGGAAAGTTCTGAATCTACTTTTTTCCAAAAACTCATATATCAAAATATGACAAAAGATAATTTTTTTGTTGTATTATTTATCTTTTGATTTTATAATGGAGATAATAAATATCTTTTGATATTTTGAGTGACAAAACTTAAAAATACCGACTTGGAGAATGAGCGTATGGAGATTAAGAGAAATTTTTTTACCGTAGTGGCAGGCATTTTTTTACTTTTGTCATTTGTGGCCTGTAGCGATGGCGGAGATGGCGGCAATACTGAACCGGAAGGGACAAAGTACACCGTCACGCTGTATACGGCTGTGGGGGCAGAGCCAACGACAGTGAGCGTTGAAAGCGGCAAAAGTCTTTCAGCGGCAATAAATCCCGCAAAAGAAGGCTACGACTTTAAGGGCTGGTTTACGGCAGACGGCACGGACTACACCGGAAAGGCTGTTACGGGCGATGTGACCTTGTTCGCCTATTTTGTAAAGACGACAACGACAATTTCTGAAGACAAAAAGACTACGACTACCACGACGAACGAAGTGGGAGCGGATTCCTATGAATCAGAAAAAATCGAAAAGGTGACCACAAAAGAAGACGGCTCAAAAGTCACGGAAACGACCGAGAAGGCCGTAAAATCAGACGGCACGAAAATCGAGGCAGAAAGCACCAAGACGGAAAAGGCCGACGGATCTTCAAGTGAATCTTCCAAAACAACAGTAACCAATGCGGATAAGTCAACGATTGTTACCGAAACGAAGTCTGAGACAACCGCCGACGGCAAGACCACGAGTGACACCATCGTAACAAAAACCGACAGCGAGGGCAATCAGACCAGCAAGACGGAAACGACCGTAGCGGCAGACGGCACGGTTACGACAAGGACAACTGATGCGGAAGGAAACGAAAAGCCGGAAGAAGAAACGCCTGGAGAAAACACTGGTTTAAAGACATATACGATTACATTTTACGCAAATGATGGAAGTGCAAATCCCGCAAAAGTTACACAGACATTTAAGACTGGTGCTAATGTTGGAGTTCTTACAAAGTTACGAAAAAATACTTTTGAACGCGAAGGTTATGTATTTGTCGGATGGTCAAAGTATAGTGATATAACAGCAGAAATAAAATATAAAAGAACTTCGACAGATGGATTCTCAGCCTATTATGACTTATCTCGGAATGGTGACAGCGTGCAATTATGGGCGACGGATGAGGAAAAACTTCCCTTATATGCAGGCGATAAAACACTGTATGCCGTCTGGGGACCAAAAAAAGTATATTTGACTTATGATGCAAATGTAGGATTTGATTCTGAGGCAATCTTCACCTATGATGGAACAAGGAATGGCGAGAAAGTGGCGATGACGGCTACAAAGCGTAGTTCCATTATGGATGCCGATAAACCTGTGACATTGCGTACTGTTCAAAAACTTGGGTTGAGCAGTTCAGCAGAATTTGTCGGCTGGACGACAGCGTTGGGCGGATCTGTAGAGTATGCAGATGGAGCAGAAGTTACGCTTCCGTGGAAAGATGTATGTACGGAAATCACTTTGTATGCTTGCTACAAGGGTGCTATGGCGATTACAAAAGACAATGTTGCCGCAGTTATCGCATCTCTTGGAGCAAACACAACGAGTATTATCAAACTGTCTGGCGAGATTTCCGCCGCAACGATAAGTGCAATACGGACTGCAATGCGAAACAATTCATCGGCATATATTGCGCTTGATTTGTCTGAAACAAGGGGACTGACTGAGTTGAACAAATCAAGTGGAGCATATTTTCAGGATTGTACAAACATGATTTCTATTATTTTGCCCGAAACAGTAGTGAGCATAGGAACAAAAGCATTTGATAATTGCAGCGGACTAACAGAAATTGAAATTCCTGCGTCTGTTCAAACAATTGGAGACATTGCTTTTGGCTATTGTTCAGGTTTAACAAAAATAACGCTACATGAAGGGCTGACAGCACTTGATGCTGGTGCATTCAGATCCTGCACAAAACTTGCGGAGGTCACGATTCCTGCAAGCGTCACCAGTTTAGGAAATGCTTTTTGTGGATGCAAGGCATTAGAAAAAATTGCTATAGCAAGCGGAAATACATCATATACTGAGGAGGACGGCATAATTTATAGTGCTGATAAAACAAAATTTGTCATCTACCCTGTCACAAAAACAGAAAAGAGTTTTACGGTTCCCCCAACGGTAACAGAAATTGGAAGTTATGCATTTTGCAAGAGCAAGTTGGAAAGTCTTACTGTTCCTGCAGAAGTCACTTCTTTTGGGAAAAAACCGTTCCAGGAGATGCCGTCATTAACGGAAATTACATTCTTAGGAACAAAAAGCTTCGATATTCAAGAATTTTATGAATGTAATAACTTGAAAGTAATTTCTCTTCATGGCGGTGGGATTAGTTATGCTGCACTAGATGGAAATAGAAAACTTGAAACACTGAATTTAGGAAGCGAAGTTACCAGATTTTACATTCCTGACACTGTTTCGGTAAGTGTGTATGACTGTCCTTCCTTAAAGGAAATAAATGTCGATGGAGCAAATCAGAAATATTCTTCAACGCTTGGTATTTTATACAACAAAGACTGTTCGGTACTCATAAGGGTGCCCGAAGCGCTGGTATTGCCGACCAACTGGGAAATTCAAGAGTGTGTGGAAACAATCGGTGCAAATGCCTTTGCTGGAAGTACCGTATCCGCAATCACTATTCCTGCAACGGTAAAGAAGATTGGAAAATTTGCTTTCTCTCAATCTAAGCTTACAAGCGTGGAATTTACCGATAGTGATAGTATTTGGTATCAAACGGATTCTTCCAATTATACCAACGGCACGAGAATTGGCGCAATGAGTGCGGATGATGCGGAAGAAAATGCAAAAAAATTGAAGAGTACCTACGACTACTATTATTTATACAAAGACTCAAACTGACCTTTTTGCAAAGTTCCGACTGTGGCACTACCTCACCGTAATCGGCACTTTCTGGGGACCTTCGGCGTAGGGGGCAAAGTAGACTGTAAAAAATTTAATGATTTTTAAAAATAATATGCTATAATATCCTAAATAACTGTTATAAGAAGAAAGGTTTATTGGACTTGGAGAATCTGGTGGTGCCGTCATTGTAATGACAGCATACACTGAACGAGAGCGAACACGAATAATCTCTGCTCGTTTAGCAACCGAATCAGAAAAGGAATTGTATTATGACTCCAGAAAGAATCGCTGAACTACAGAATCGCCCGATTGATTTGTCAGATATTCCAGAGGTAACGTCGGAACAGGCAAAGGAGTTTTATCCTCGGAATTTGCGAAAAGCATTTCAAATGATTTACAATCTTTTTGATAAAGAAAATTTACTTTGGCTTGAGCAAAATGGTGCTACAAATCGCGTTACAATAAACGCTGCGTTAGAGAAACTGAGGAATGGAACGCTAAAACTGGCATAGTTCCTTATAAATGGCAAAGCAGTAGGGCGTGGAATGGTGGACGCAAAGCGGACAGTGCGAGGGGAGCGAGCACCGCGCGCATAGCAAGCCATGGAAGGCCCGACGGCAGGAACTGCCGGACTGCCCAAAAAAATCCTCAACTTTTTCTAAAATATGCCGATAGACTGCCGATACTATGGGTATGAACGGATTCAGATTTTTTGTTACAAGGATTGTACTTGGTGTCTTTGTGTGCCTGTATGGAGCGGCGGCTTTTGCTCAGGCGGATGGAAGTGCGCAGACGGTTTCGCTGAAATACAAGGGCACGGGCGGCTATTCGCTGGTGGAGCGGACAAATTTGCGCCGCTATGTGAACGGAAAGTATGTGGGGCTTACCAGTCGTGAGGTGAGGTCTTTTATCAGTCCATCGCTTTCTCCTGACCCTGCCTATGAAAATCCCCGGCATCAGTTTTACGGTGACCAATGGTATGACGGCAGTTTTTATGTACTTGAAGAAACCCGCCGCAATATGGCTCAGGCAGCGGGTGGCATTCACGATTCAATTCCTTCAGTCTTTCATATTTCTTCCAAAGGAAAAGTGACCATGTATGCGGATAATGGATATCCTTCTTTTCGCAGTTTTCCGGCATTTACGACTGACAGGGTAAAAAGCGGGGATTCCTGGTCGGCAAGTGCGGAACGGAGCGTAGACCCGCTGAACAAGGGAATTTTTACCCGTATGCCTATGGAAGTTGCCTACACGTTTATTCAGGCGGAAAAATATCGTGATGAGGATGTGTACCGGCTCAAGGCAATCTGGCAGACAAACTATGGCGCAAATCATCGGGATTATGACGGTGACAAGGATTTGCAGAAGGCAATCGGCGGTCACAAGGCAGACATTTTGATTCGCAAGTCTAGCGGAGAGCCCATGCTTGTTGTGGATACGGTGGACGAAACCTTTATCTACGCCAACGGTGAGCAGGTGAATTTTAAGGGAACGATTACGCTCTTTACGGAATATCCGCCGGCAATCGACACAAACAAACTGATTCTTTCGCTCAAACGGATTGCAAGCCTGTCTCCCGAAATGTCACCCGAAAATGTGAACACATCTTCGTGGGTGGCGGCATCTGAAGCAAAAACAAAGCCGGCGGCAAAACCCGGCAAGGCTGTGGCTCAAGCGGCAAAAAACAAGAACAACATGGTGGTGGAAAAAACTCCTGCCGGACTGCGGCTTTCTGTGCGCGACATTCGCTTTAAGCCGGATTCGAGCGAAATTCTGGCCAGTGAAAGCGGCCGCCTGGATGAAATTGCAGCGGTCCTCAAACTTGCGCCCAAGTCACAGTTTTTGGTGGAAGGACACACGGCGGCGGTTGGGCGTGCGGCGGGAGAGCAGAAACTGTCTGTGGAACGCGCCCACAAGATTGCCGAAGAATTGGCAAAGCGCGGAGTCAGTTCCGCCGCATTCATCTGTCGTGGCTGGGGCGGCACAAAACCCATTGCGGACAACGGCACTGATGCTGGCAGAGCTCAGAATCGTCGTGTAGAAATTACAATTCTTGAATAATGTGCTATAATAGATTTATGAAGAAGCACATATTATTCTTTTTTTCTCTTTTAGTTGCCTTTTCATTCGCCTCATGCACTGGAAAACCTGCGTCGCCGGATAGCGACATTGTCATTCTTTATACAAACGATGTGCATTGTGGCGTGGATGAAAACATTGGATATCCGGGCCTTGCCCTCTACAAAAAGGAAATGCTGAAGCAGACTCCCTATGTTACACTTGTGGACGCAGGAGATGCCGTGCAGGGGGGAATAATCGGATTGGTTTCACACGGCAGCTATATCATCACGCTGATGAATGAGTTGGGCTATGAAGTGGCAGTTCCGGGAAACCACGAGTTTGATTATGGCATGGATCGCTTTAAGGAACTTTCCCGTATGCTGAAATGCGGTTATATTTCCTGCAATTTTCGTGACAAAACTGGAAAGCTTATTTTTCCTGCCTATAAAATGCTTTCTTTTGGAAAGAAAAAAGTTGCCTTTGTTGGTATCTGTACACCTGAGACCAAAACAAAATCCACGCCACATATATTTCAGGATGAGAATGAGAACTTTATTTATTCCTTTGGTGGGGAAGACAAGGGCAGAGTCATGTATGAAGAGGTACAGGAGGCAATTGATGCAGCCCGTAAAAAGGGTGCGGATTATGTCATCCTGGTGGGTCACCTTGGCGAAAGGGGCGTTACGAAAGAATGGAATTCTATAAGCGTACTTTCGCACATAAGCGGAGCCGATGCAGTCATAGATGGACATTCCCACGAAGTAACTCCTTCGCTTCTGACGGCAGATAAAACCGGCAAAAAAATACCGGTAACTCAGTCAGGCACAAAACTTGCAAATATCGGAAAAGTGACAATTGCAAAAGACGGCACGATAAAAACGGAATTGATTTCTTCTGTTCCAGAGAAAGACGGTTTAAAAGAAGATACATCTGTTGCAAAAACAATCGCAAACATGAAAAAAGAGTATTCTGCCAGGTTTGAAAAAGTAATTGCCACAGTTGATTTTGATTTGCTCGCAACCGATGCAAATAAAAGTTGGCTTGTCCGTCATGAAGAAACAAATCTAAGTGATTTGTTCACAGATGCGATGAAAGAAGTATTGGGAACAGACATATGTCTTCTGAATGCAGGCAGTTTACGAACAAATATTGAATCCGGAGAAGTCAGCCTTGGAGATATCTATGATGTCTATCCTTTTGAAAACTTTGCCTGTGCATATGAAATAAGCGGTCAGACCATTCTGGATGAACTTGAATTCGGCGCAAAAAAGATGCCTGGTAATGATGGAGGTTTTCTTCAGACTTCCGGACTTACCTACAAAGTCAATACAAGCCTGCCTTGCGGCGCTCAGATGAATGAAGACGAATTATTTACGGGCGAAGTTAAAGGACCGTATCGTGTTCATGATGTGATGATAAATGGCGAAAAACTTGATGTAACAAAAACCTATACGGTTGCGTCATTTGATTATGCCATCAAACTGAACGGAGACGGTCATCTCTTTAAGGGAGCAAAGCGGATTTCAGGCGGAGACAAAATAGCCTTCGATATCTTTAGAGAATACATTACTTCCCTTGCAGAAAAGAATGACGGAAAAATCCCCGAAATCTACCGTGAAAGCCAGAAAAGGCTAGTGGTTGAAAAATAAGTTTTTCCGCTACAGATGGAGTCAGGCACCGAAAATTTCAATCCGGTGCTGCCGGCCAAGTGCATGAACTGCTTCCTGCAGGGAAAGTTCCGGGCGCGTTTTGCGGAAGGACTTTAAATCAATCAGAAAGCGGTTCATTGAAAAATGCTGGAAAACATACACGCGCTGCCATACCTGATCGGTATAGGAGGCGCGGAGTACATCCCGGTAGTGGAGGAAGAGACCTTTTCCTTTTAGTTCTGCATAGCCGACCAGCCACAACTCCGGCGCAGGATTTTCGCTATCGGCGGTGGCACAAAGGGCGGCGTGGAGACGGGCCGTCTCTTCTGCCATCCAGGCCTGACTGTCTTGAATGAGTTTTTGTATCTGCACGCCGCCCGCTTTGGCGACAGCTTTGAGGTGGGCTGTTTTTGCCGTGTGTACCGGCGTTTTGTTTAAAATCAGCACATTTTTCCGGAAGTCAGTCTGAAATTCCGGGTTGCGGGCAAAAAATCCCGCCGCAATTTTTCCGCTCTGCCCGACAAGGTAGCGGTTGTTTTTTGCCAGCTGCTCGTCTTTTCCGGGGTTATCGCCGATGACAAAATAGCGGATGGTATCGGCAGATGTTATGTCATCAAAGGCTCGGTTGTATACAAGGGCAGTTTCCAGCGGATAGTCAGGCGTATCTTTTTCTGCGGCGGCTTTCTGCAGGGGCTTGAGGCTGTCAGAAAAACGCTCATCCCATTCCCTGCATTTTGCCTTAAATCTGTCCCTGAAGTCTGTAAAAGCTTTCCACTGCGCGGGGGTCATTTTGCCCCTCCTATTACAACACTGCCGTTTTGATTGTGGTGAAGGATGCCCTCTGCCCTGAAGGTGTCTGCGGGGCAGGTCATTACAATTCCGGCTGTTTTTTCACGCCTGTGTAGTGAAGGGAAAAAGCCTTCTATCCGCCTTACTTGGCTAAAGCCCAGACTTTCGTAAATGTGACGGGCACTCTGCCATTCTTCGTTCACCAGAAGAACGACACTTTTAATCTGACTGAATGCACCGCAGATTGCCGCAAGGGAAGAGGCAAAAAACTGGCGGGCATAGCCTTTTCCCTGGTAGTCAGGAAGCAGGGCAAAAGAACTTGCATACAAAATCGTACCGTCACGATGATGTGATTTAAATGGTTTGTGATTGAGGGTAAAAGCCTTGTCATCAGCGGGAAGGGAAAGCCAGAGCTCTGAGCAGAAATAGCCTGCGTTTACAGCATGGCCTGCCCTGCTGACTGTTTCCACACTGGAGTCAGAAAGGACAAAAAAGCCCTGGGGAAATAACTGCAGGCGTTCATCAAAAATTTTCTGTTTTTCCTGAATGGCTGGAATAAAAGCGGCTCTTTCTATTTGCATTATTGACGGAAGGTCAAATGGCTGTGCGGGACAAAGAATCATACCAAAAAAATACCAAAAAATTTGGCGATACTCAAGGAATAATATTTGTCTAAATACGAAATATGGCTTATAATTAAAAAAGAATGGACGAAACAATTAATTTTGCATTGGAAGGACGGAAGACTTTTTTTATTGCTACGGAACCGTCACTTCTCCCTGAATCATATCTGGAAGATTATTTAACCCGCGGATATGAAACATACATTATACCGGATGACCGCAATTGTCCTCTGGTAAAAAAGGTGCAGTCCATCATTTCTATTTTTGAAGATTCCATCCTCTTCTTTTATATTGATGCAGAAATAGAAAACCTGAACTGGAAGACCTATATCAAACAGCTGCAGGAAATGTACGGCGAGCGCGTGCTCATCGGTGTACTCTATTCTAAACATCATAGTGACGAAGAGCGCCGCATTATAGAAAAATACTATCTCTTTGATGTTGGCATTCAGGGCGGTTGTATTTCACTTGAGTTTCAAAAGGCAAAGAATTTTGCGCTTATTGACCGGGTTATGTATGCAAATCAGGCTTCCGGCCGGCGCAAGAATGTCCGCGCTATTTGTGACAACAACAGCAAGGTAACATTCCTCTATAACAATGTTGAATTTACTGCTAAACTTGCTGACATCAGTCTAACGCACTTTTCATGTACGATTCCCGGTGAATCCTACATTCCGTTATACGAAAAAATCAAAAATGTTTTTGTGGACATTAACGGACTGCATTTTAAAACAGATGCAATTCTTCTGCTCCAGCGTGTTTCAAACAACACAATGCTCTATGTGTTTATTTTTTCTAAACACGATGGCGCACAGGGGCTGGAAGAAGACTTAAAGCGTCGCCTGTCGGAAAAAATCTATCAGATGGTCACCGACAAGGTAAAGATGATTTTGCAGTTGGTTTTTGATGAAGTGGGCAGGGGTGACCGTGACCCCAATGGACATACCACTTTCCACCCGGAAGATTTGGCACGGCTTTTGTAGAGGTTTACTTTGGACGAATCGATTAAACACATTGTTGAAGGGCGTAAGACATTCTTCATTGTCCCTGATGTATCACTGTTTCCGGAAACGTATCTGGAAGACTACATGGCGCGCGGGTATGAAACATATATCATAGGTGATGACCGCTATTGTCCGCTGGACACAAAGATTGATATCATCATCAAGACTTTTACCGACTCCATTCTTTTCTTCTATATAGATACAATGATAGACGGAATTGACTGGCATATTTATATCCGCGAACTGCAGCAACGCTATGGACAAAAAGTGCTGCTGGGCGTGCTTTATGCAAAGCGTTCTACCGAAGACCAGAAAAAGCGGCTGGAAAAATACTATCTCTTTGATGTTGGTATTCAGTGCGGCTGTATTCCGCTGGAATATCAGAAGGCAAAGAATTTTGCGCTCATCGACAAGGTAATGTATGCAAACCAGGCCTGTGGCCGCCGAAAAAATGTTCGTGCCATCTGCGACAACAACAGCAAGGTCAATTTTGAGACAAAAAAAGGTCTCTTTAAGGGCAATGTGCTGGATGTAAGCATGAGCCATTTTTCCTGTGTATTTGATAATCCGCCCAGCATTCCCCTGTATGAAAAAATCAGGCATATGATGGTGAATATCAACGGCCTGCATTTCTCTACGGATGCCATTCTGCTGATGAACCGTGAGATTAACGGCCAGAACATGTACATCTTTGTTTTTGCCAATTCTCTTGGTCAGCAGGGTCTTGAAGCCGATGTGCGCCCCAGATTGCTGCAGAAAATCTATCAGATGGTGAGTGAAAAAGCAAAAAGGCTCATGTGGACAAAATTTGACGAAGCACGCAAGCAGATAAACAATCCCGTTTACGGACGCGCTTTTGCCCCTGATGAAGACGGCGGCATCCAGAACCATTATTACTGACATACTTACCAGGGCAAACGCATTATACATATCGTACTTGAATATCGGCTGGACAAATGAAATGTATGAGCAGCAAAAAGGCTACCGTTGCAGCGTGTCAAGCAAGCCCCGCGGTTGAACGTAATAGGTATTGGACTCGCTTACGCTCGCCCCGCTCAAAGCGGTCTTGTTGCCCCGCTTTCACTATCGCCTTTTTGCTGAATTTCCTCCCTTCCTCCAGCCGATACACATGGCGGACGCATACAAAAGCGTTTGCCATGCA
>ODAI010318102.1_pt1 | contig 12538 bp, 10 predicted proteins | sample 1539321 | NCBI WGS metagenome assembly ODAI01 (sample SAMN02144231, study PRJEB22623) | gut metagenome | biome: sheep rumen | host: Ovis aries | place: New Zealand
GAACACCAAGCTTTGTTCGTCGCTTTCAGTATATAGTTTTTTTAATAATTCTCTCTCTATCATTTTTTAATAACCAGTAATCCTATATCCAAATTTTCTTGTGCAAAAGGTTGTGGTTGATCCATTGCTTAAAATATAACCTTTTTGCTTTGCCACAATTATCTAGTTTTTTTCTTTCCTCTTTCACTTCTTTCATTGAGCATTGCTTTTGTTTTAATCCTTGCATTAAGTTTTTGTAATATAACATTTCCGCAATCTCTTTCGATTTAGGGTCGCCGTCTTTGGTTGCCTTAATCAATGATCCGCATAATCTTTTATTTTTTTCATAATCATATTGATAAGTGGCGCTAAAACTAGTCCCCTCATCTTTTACGTGTCTATATGCACTCATTTGTTCTCTTGAACAGTGTATTTTCCCGTGACTTGCCAAATAGAAAAATACCAATCTATCTTTGTTTGGTATGCTTTCTTCGAAGCAGGCTTCGTCAAAGGAGTTGTCTAAATAATGATTTCTGTGAAGGACTGTCGCTAATTGTCCTGGCATTATTTCACTAGCAAAATGTTTTAGTGAATACTCATCTTCCTCGCACTCGGGATATTTTTCATCTGTTGGGTTGGAGTCTTTGTCCACGACCACTGCTGAGTGGGCCACGGCAATATAGTCCGGATGGCTTTCCAAAAAGTCCACCTGCTTTTGCAATTTGTTCTCATCTATCCAAAAGTCGTCGCCCTCTAGGCAAATCATGTACTTGCCTTTGCACCTTCTTCTCAAATCTTCAAAGTTATCGATTTTTGATTCAAATATATTTTCATCCCTTAAAATCGCGCTGATTAGATCGGGATGTTTTTCTTTGTATTCACGTATGATGTCCTGAGTTCCGTCAGTAGAAGCGTCGTCGCCCACAATAATCTCGTAATCAAAATTAGTTTTTTGCATCAAAACACTATCTATCGCTTCTCTTACATACTGCGACTGATTATATGTTGTGATATATACGCTTACTAATGGTTTACTATTCATCTGATTTATCTCTTAAAAACATATTTTTGATAACATCTTTTATATAATCATAACTATCTATTTTAAATAGTTTTGACATGCCTACATAAACTAACATTCCCACTACTACTTGCAAACATAACACATAAACTCTTGGAACCTTGACATATGCAATAAAGTAGATAACGACTGCCATTACTCCTGACATCAAAATATAAGGCAGTATGTCCTTGATTTGTTCTAAGTAGCTGTAGTTCAATAATTTTTTGTTTGGCCAGGCATTTATTATCTGAGATAGAATGCTAACCACTAGCAATCCATATGCTATAGTCAGTGGCCCATACCACATTGTAATAGCAATAGCTAATACTCCTAAAAACTTTTTAATTATTTCTAATTTGAGATATAACCCACTTCTTCCCAAAGCTTTTATAGCATTTAGATTTGATGTATGTATCGGTTGAAATGCATTTATCAAACAGAATATTCTCAAGTATGGAACTGCTCCTAGCCAATTGTCTTTCAAAAGAAAACTAACTAGCGGTGTAGCTATTGTAGCCAAGCCAACCATCATAGGCCATATGATATAACTACTAGTTTTAATTGCTCTTCTAGTCAATGTTTTTAATCTAACTCTATCATCTTGTTCCGTAGACATCGCTGGGAATATTACGCTGTCTATAGAAGTGTTGATATTATTGATTATAGTATCTGGGAACTGTTGTCCTCGATTGTATAGACCTAGTTTTGCTGGTGTATACATCTTTCCGATTATTAATTGTCTTAAGTTGTTGTATACAGTGTCAATGAGCGCCGACGCCAAAAGTTTCCATCCATAACCAACTAGTCCTTTCAAGCGAGTCCACGAAAACTTAAGTCTTGGTCTCCACTTAACCGTAAACCACAACACAAATGTGTCGATAGTTTTATTTGTTAAATCCTGTGCCACTAATGCCCAAACACCGAAACCTTTGTAGGCCATGACTATACCTACAAATGCTGCTATTATCGTTCCCGTCAATGTTGAGAAAAAGAATTTCTTGAACATCATATTTTTGGAAACGTATGCTTGTTGGACGTTTTTAACTCCACCGATAATCAATGAGATGCTCATCACTCTCACTACAGCTGTCAATTTTTCCTCGCCAAAGAAATCTGCAATAAATGGAGATGCAATAAACATTCCAAGGTAAAGAGCTACGCTCAAAAAGATATTGAAATAGAAAACACTAGAGAAGTCTGTGTCATCAGCATTTTTCTTTTGGATTAATGCGTTACCCATTCCGCTATCAATAAAGATCTGCAAAATGTTTGTAAAGATTGTCACTAACGCTATCATTCCAAACATCTTTGGCACAAGAAGTCTCGCCAAAATTATTTGGACAAGCAAATTAACACCTTGAGCACCACATCGCTCAAAGAATCTCCACATTAGTCCGGATATTGTTTTTTGCTTTAGTTGTTTTTGTTCCATTTTATTAAGCTAAAACCTTTTTTTAGTAGGAATGAAATACCCACAGTTATCGCTAACACTAATACATAGTTAACTATTAGTGAGATTACCTCATTTCCAAATTTGTGTGTTAATCCAATTTTATCTATTGCTCTAAATACTATTACATGGAATAAATAGATTTGTAGACAAAGTCCTCCTATGAAAACAAATACTTTGTTTCCAAAAATAGGAATTCTTTCTACTAGGCAATAAATAATTAGAACTATAAATGACACCACTACTATATGACTCGCAATGCTTGGGTATCCTTTTTGGTAAACAATTATTTCCCCTGCAGATATTAAGATAACTAATATTGCTAAAATATATTCTCTTTTGTTGAATATTTTTACTAGATCCTCTTGGTATAAATATATTAATCCACCGATTATAAAAAGATAAAACCAATTTAGGAAGAAGCCCATTGACACTTTTCCGTCAAATGTCAAATATGATTGTCCTAGTATTTTTATTGCGATAAATATCGCTAACGATATCCACGCTCTTAGTTTGTTCCATATGAGAAAAACAAAAAATGGGAACAATAAATAAAAGGCGAAAACCACTCCTAAAAACCAGCCAATACCAGCTATCTGTATATGATTATTTGGAAGAAAGCCTGTCAATAGTGTCCCATCCAAAAACGCTTCAATCAAATTCTTTTTGCTGAATCCGCTTGCCACCAAATCCAGAATTATAAGTAGTGCAAAATATGGCCATATCTTTACTACTCGTCTCTTATAAAAAGTGCTTAAATCTATTTCTTTGTTTTTAATTTTTTCGTAGTATCCACAACACATACCAAAGCCACTTATTATAAAGAATAATTCTACGAATACGCTTAGGTTTTTGACGATGGCATTGAAAACAAAATTATCTATTTGATAATTTCCATTAATTGCCACGTGGACCAAAACTATCATCATTATCGAAAAGGCTTTTAAACCATCAATACTCTTATACTTCTTCATTTTTTTCTACCTCTTCGTCTTCGTCTTTTCTCCTATAATACAAAGCGTTTATATAACCTAGCAAAAGCATAGGTGCCATTTCCTCGCCTCTATCAATCATAACTCTAACTACATATCCATCCATTAATATATACATGACGATACAGAGCAATACAATTCCCTCAAATAAATAATCGTCATTTCTGATCATTTTAATCGCTAGCAATGCGTTTCTGAAAAGGAAAATTAATAATAGGGCTACCAGAATTATTCCACCCTTAATTAATAATGTGTAGAATGTGTTGTGTAATATGGTAACACCCGTAACATTATTCTGCTTTTCTATAATACTCTTCCACTGATAAGGCACAAATCTAATATGAATTAATTTACCATTTCCTGATCCAATTATTTTTGTAATGGCATCTGATTTTTTCCATTGTTCGAGGGCCTCGCTATTCTCGTATCCTCTCCAATCTTCTTGTGCAGTTTCAGAATTTCCATAATAACCGTCGCTTGATACTTCCTCAAACATGTTATCTATTTTTTTACTAAATGTTTTTTTCGCTTCCTTCGGCATGAGAGATGTCAAAGCCACAACGATAAGGATTGTAACTACTAAGAAAGATACTAGTTTTATAATGGATGCTATGCTTGCGCGTTTTTTTAGTATCACTACTACCAGTACGACCACAGTAGAAATCGCAAGGTTAACTAGCGCTGTACGACTTAAGTTAAGAACTATTTGAATCATCCACAATATGATAGTTACTATATCCAACTTCCATGGCAATGTTTTTTCTTTAAGGAACAACATTTTACCAGCCAGTATAGGAAGCAATAATGAAATAGACTTAATTCCAATTTCAAAAGTAGATCTGAATGTAACAAACTCCATAGTTCCCGTTAACGCAAGAATACCTCGGACTAGACAAACTATAGATGAAAGCATAAGTGTAAAACATACTGAACTCCATAATGACTTCTTCTTGTCTTCATTCATCATATAGAATAAATATCCAAGTATAATGGTTAGGATACTACTGAGCTGATAAAACAAATCTCTCTGAGCTAATTGGACTCCATATTTAACCAATCCCATTATCGAGACAAAAATAATATACCCTAAATATGGCGCTAATCCATTAACTCTAGGAATAATAATTCTTCTACTTCCAAGAAGGAGAAAGAAGATCACTATCATTTCTAGAATTAGAAAAACTTCTGGTTTTATAGCAAACATATCCAATAGATATAGAATGACTACAAACCAGATAATATTCGAATCTTTGTTTATTGTTAATTTATCTCTCATTTTTATCTCGCTCTAAATAATTAGTTTTTATCACTCATTATTTCTTTTAAAACATCTCTCTTGGAATCCCAATTGAACTGTTCCTTAATTCTTTTTCTTCCTTTCAATCCAATTTGCATTCTTTTCTCTTTAGAATTAATCAATTCGGTCACCGCCTCTGTGAACGCATCTACAGTCTGTTGGTAATCTGTAGGTTCAATTCTAATAGCGGTATCCTTGCTTGTAATTGTTTTCATTCCTGTCCAATTGAGGCATACAACCGGCAATCCCACAGCCATCGCCTCCATCAAAGACCACGACCCACCTTCTCTCAAACTAGGACAAACATAAATATCCGAATCCACTAATTTTTCAATCACCTGTTCACGTGGCAATTCATCAATTAGGCTTATTTCGTTTTCTAGATTTTGAGTTTTAATCTTCTCTTTTATTTTCTTCGACTCAGGCCCGCTACCTATTATTGTTAGATGAATGTTGTCATACTGCTCTTTTAACTTTTGCATAATATCAACATCCATCTCGACATTTTTAAACGGAACCAGTCTGCCTGTCGTTATTATTTCAATTCTAGAATTGTCTTTTGAATAATCCTTTTGATACTCAAATATTTCTTCGTCTATTGCCGTTTCCAAAATCAGTTTGGTCTTGGACTGATATTTTTTTGGAATTGCATTTACATTATTCTCTGTCCTGCACAAGATTACTTCTGCCTTCTTGCTTGGTCTAAACACTCTAGGATTTAGGCCGCTTGTCTTTATCAAAAAATATCTGAATCGTTGAACTACTCTTTGCTTAAATGGAAAGCGCTTTATATATGCCTTTGGAACTGCATCTGCTCCACCAAGCGGTCCCCAGATAAATGGTATCTTAGATGACTTTAACCCTGTAGACATCCACATGCTTCCAAATGTTAAGTGCATTGCATAATCAAAATCGATTTCTCTCTTTAGTTTTTTTACAATCTTTTTAGATCCTATTTGCCAAAAGAAATAATAAAAATATAATCTCTTCGCCTTATTCTTGATTTTTAGTAATAACTTGTTTGTATCGTAGTATTCAAAATGTAGTGAATCTTTAAGTTCGCTAGGAATATTGGCTTCAATCTCGCCAGCATTGTTTGCACGTGTAATCACATACACATAATTATCCTTCGCCAGCTGCAAAACCCAATTCCAACCCACTCCAGGCTCTGACCCTTTGTTAGGCTCACATCCATATGCACTTACTAAAATTTTCTTTCTTTCCATCACTATTATCTAATCTTATCTCTCAATGAAGCTTCAATTCTTTTAGCTCTCTTTCTGCCCATCAATTTTGTTATAACGCTTCTTATCTTTCTAAGAACTGGTCTGCAGACATTTCTCCAAACCTTACTTGTTCCTCTTTTCTTTTCTCTATCTGTTAGCCAAGTCCCTTCGAATTTGTGAATAGTCACTGTTCTGTCTGTCGTTCTAAAATGATCCTCATCTAATTTTTTAGGGAAGAAAATATCTCTCTCATAAATATGTATGTCACCCAAAAACTGTTCCTTGTTCTCTCTCACAAATCCTCTCTCCTCAAGGATTGGCACAATAATTTGAACGCTGGCTGTCGTATCGATGTTTCCATCTTCGTTCACAAAATCGTGAGTGTCATAATATTCAAACATCTTCTTCGAAATCCACGAACCTTTTTCTGTTCCGACAATACCAGTTCCAATCAGTGTTTTATTCTCAAATCCCAAGAATGTATGATTGTTTTCCAAGAACTCATCTAGGTTTTTCAACACTTCTATATCTAGGTCCAAGTACATTCCACCAAAGTTCGAAAGTGCATACCATCTAAGATAATCGCTCACGAACACAAAGTGATTCTGTTCGTAGGCTTCTCTCACATAGTTACTCTGTGTCACGTCAAAGTTGTCTTCGTTCCAGAATCTAAACTCATAATCTGGCAAATATTTTTTCCATGACTCTATGCATTCTTTGTCGAGGTCGGACATTTCCTTTTGTCCAAACCAACAATAATGTATTATTTTGGGTATTGCCATTTTATTTCTCCTTACTCTTGTTGTGATATTTTTTCTCAAGATTAATTGCCTTTAAGGCAATGCTTTTTCTTATTTTTTTATTTTTGTATTTATAGTTTTTAAAAAAATAGATTCGGCTATCCATAAACTGTGCCAGTCTAGTTTTGGCATCTCCCTTTTCGCTTTCGATATGATTGTGTTTAATTTTTATATCTTTACAATAATAAATTTTATAATCAGCAGAATGAATCCTTGCAGAAATGATTGGCTCTTCTGAATATAGAAATACGCCTTCGTCGAAGAAGTCAATCTCTCGCATTTTTTCTAAATCTGCAACAAAACAGCATCCCACTACTTTTTCACAATAACCATTTTTATTGTAATTCTTAACATATCTATTTCCTTTTTTCATTTTGGACAACAACAGAGATATTGGCCAAAACACATCCTCAATAAACTTTAATTCTCTCTGAGGATTTTGGTGATTTCCATCCATATCAATGACATCTGGGCCCAGCATAGCTATATCCTTGTCAGCCTTCATAATTGTCACTGCTTTTTCCATTGCGTATTCATCAGAAATCTCCACGTCTGGATTTACAACAAGTGCATACTGGCAGTCTTCTTCTATTGCTCTCTTTAATCCAAGATTATTGCCCGCAGAATATCCCCTGTTTGACTTGTTTACAACTAGGATTACTTTTTCCCCTAATTCATTTTTGATTATATCGATGCTGTTGTCGCTAGAAGCGTTGTCTACTACTATAATTTTTAAATCAACGGATTTTTGTCGCATCAATAAATTGGCACAGTTTACTGTGTCTTGTGGGGTGTTGTAATTTAATATCACTGCTGCTACTTTTTCCATTCTCTACTATTTCCTATTTGCATATTTTTTAAACAGTATATGTAATGCTTCCTGACTCATCTCGTCTGGTGTTTTTCTAGCATCTATTTCTATAAATCTTTTATTAGTTTGAGATAATTGTTTGTACTCTTCTAACTGTCTTTCGATTTCTTCTTTTGACAATTCTTTTTTTCTAGAATAAATTGTTTCTGCATCAGCCGTCAAAATGAAGACAATTCCTGGTCTAGGTGTTAACCAAACAAAAAATCTTCTAAGCACTTTTGGTAGATTTAATCTTGTTCTTTTCGGATCAACAATCAAATCATAACTGTATCTATCAAAAATGCTGTACCTAGCATTCTTCACATCACTTCTCACACATTTCTGCCAACCTACAATGTAATCAAATGTGTAATACGCAATTCTGAAAAATGAGCTAATAGGATTTGCCGGTTTATTTCTGTGTGGATTTGTGAAGTCTTTATCTTGCTCCATCACTCCAGCCTTTTCACCCATCGCGCCTAGGTTAGGAAAAATTGTTGGTCTGAAATGATAAACATTAAACTTATTATCCTTTGGATCACTCACATAGTAGTAATTCAATTTCTTGATAAGTCCATCCAAAAATGTAGTTTTTCCCGTTCCATCTGGTGCTAACACCGCAAATGTTCTTTTGTATTTGCGATATCTAAATACCACTCTATCCATTTTTTGCCACACATAATGTGCTCGGTCTTTTAGAACTTTGAAGAACGAGTTTTTTCTCGCGTAAGTTTTAAGGCGTCTATCTAGTTCTTTGTTCTCATTTAAGATTTCATCAAAACTGTTTTCTTCTATCAATTCAGCAACTTGACTTCCAAAATTATCTCCAAGCATTTTGCGAATCTCTGCCTTAAACTTGATTGGGTTAGATTTATAACTCTCTCTTATTTCTTCTCTATATTTTTCTTTTAACTCTGGTGTCTTATGCCCAAAAATTTTAAATATGAGAAGCATAATGTCATCATATGGCGTATCCAAAACATAAAAGTTTTTAAATGGTTTTGCATAACTATATAATTCATCAAATGGAACAACCTCGTATCCCTTTGTTTTATACCCACCTATCAAATCGATATGGATGCCTGTGCCTTGCCCCATTCCATGTGTGCAGTATGTAGTGTTAAAGATGTCTTCATCGAAGTACTCTAATCCGTTTCTCTTATAAATTGTTCTTAATATGTTTCTTGCTTTCTTTACTCTTTTGGGATCTACCAGAATATCCACATCTTTTGCCAAATTGTTTTTTGGCAATTCCTCAAAGTTGCGCATAACAATATATCTGATGCCTTTATCATTCAGCTTGTCTGTAAAATCTATGAATATTTTTTCGCATACTTTGTTCCACATACTCGTTCCTAATCTATTGATATAACTTCTCTACTTCATCAGCAGAGTTTTTCACATCTCTGAAATTAAACTCTCTATAAATTCTCTTGTTGTAAACCTCTAGTATGTCTCGGTTTTGAATAATATATAAAATCGCCTGCTTCAAATCTTCCTTCGTAGGCTTAATTATCATTCCGAGATGCCCATCTTTTAGAAGGTCTTTGGCGCCCACTCTAGTTGTAACCAAAGATGGCACTCCGTAACACAATGCCTCCAGCACAGTGAAACCGTATGTCTCATACCAAAGACTTGGTGCAACTAGTAGATCTGCTCTCTCGTAGACTTGGTCGATTGCTCCATCCGGAAATGCTCCGTGAACATTCATATATCCACTCACATTTCTTGTTTCACTGTAAATGTCTAATTGAAAATCTCTTACACCCTCAGCCCAAAGATCATCTAGCGCTTCCTTTAGCATAAAGAATCCCTTGCTCTCCCTAGCTGCTGCTAAATAAGTAATTTTAAGTCTTCCGCCATAGTTTCTAATTTTTCTTTTATCTTCAATTTGACTGTTGCTTATATTTATGACTTTGCCTTTTGTCTCCGGCGGCAAATATCTTCTAAACACTTCTTTTGTGACTGAGCTGTTAAAGTGGACCACGTCAATAAAGTGGAAGAACTGTCTGTAGTAATCTCGTAGTGCCTCGTACACTTCGTCGCTCAAGTCTTCCTGCTCGAATCTCTTCTCTGTGTCTTCCTCTTCTTGTATTAGTTTTGCGTCTTCTTCGTAGAAGTCGTCTCTGTGATTTCTTCTAATTTTTTTAACTAGGCTTGAGTCCTTAAGTTTTCTGTATTCAACCGATTGAAGAATCTTTATCTTCTTCATTGATAGAGCATCTTTATTACAAGCCGCACACTTGCCACAATCTCCGTTGCAGATGTTGCCATCTCTGAACAATGTAATTTTCGGACAAATGCCAAAGTAGTCATGCGTTGTAAACACGACTTTAATACCCATTTCCTTTGCCGCAATCAGAAGTTCTGGGTATAGTCCCTGAAGCGTGTGAACGTGGACTGCGTCCGGCTCAATTCTCTGTAGAATTTCCTCGAACACTTCTGGGTTTTGGCATGGTTCCATAAACTTATCCACCTCTAGTATTCCCTCATCCAAAGGAACTGGAAGTGGATTTATCATCTCGACACTTTCGAAGAAAGCAGTCTCACCATTTATCTTCTGCGAATTTTTAGTTCTTTTAAAACGCACAAAATGACCGGTAAGATTCATCTTCCCCGGCCACATCATTGCTACTTGATGACCTTTTTCTTTTTGAGCCCACATAAGGTCTATACAATATTTAGTTAGTCCTCCACTCCTGTAAGGTGGAAACCCTAAGGAGTAATGTAGAATTTTCAAAACGTTCACCTCTTTAGGATTCTTGGTCGTCTTCCTCCGACTCTTTTCCTAAAAATAACTCCTCATATTCGTTCGTAATCTTATCCCAAGAATAGAACTCATCTATCCTAGCTCTCGCCATAAGTCCCATCTGGTATCTTTGATCTATTGTCATCTCATCACACTTTTCGATTAAGTGTTTCAAGTGTTCATATTCTTCCGTCCAGTAGAACGCAGCATCCTTTGCCACTTCTTTGTTGAAGGAAACATCATATACTAGATTTAAGTCCGTGCGTCCCATTGCTTCTAACAAGCTTGGATTAGTGCCACCCACCGAATGACCGTGAATGTATCCATAAGCACTCTCTCGGATTTTCTTTAGCAATGGATCGTTATATAAAACATCTGTGAACTTAATTCTAGAATCGCTATCAACACTATATTTCTCTTTGAGTTTGTCAAAGTATGATGTATATCTATGATTTGAAATAACCACCAAATCTTTCTTGGTGTTGGATTTCATAAATTCTCTAATGACAGTTTCATAATTGTTCTCTGGTACAAAACGTCCCACCATCAAATAATATTGACCATGAAGGATATTCCATTTTTTGAACCACTCCTTAACTTGTGGATCATCGTCCGCCAAAGGCGATGGTCTAGTCTCTGCACCATATGCGATATATTTGGTCTTAGGATTATATTTTTTGTATTCTTTGTGAATATATTTTTCTATCGCCTGATTGTCACAAATAACCAAATCAGCATGTTTTATCATTTTCTTTTCTGAATGCTTCCAATACCTTTGGATCCATTTATTCCACTTGCTTCTCTTCCATTCATGTCCATCTGGATTTATATAGAGTTTTCCGCCTATTTTGTGAATCTTGCGTTTATATTTCCTAATATAAGGCCCAATTCTACACGCCAAAACATAGAAGATTGGCTCCTCTATATTGTTTTCCTTAATATACTTCAAACAATACTTGATTGAATCGACATCGTAAAAAATAGCTTTGGCCGTACTATTAATCCTCTGCTTAATATTAAAGCAATGTGCGCCGTTATACTCATATGTTTTAGGCTCCACTTCGTAATCGTTAAAGTCTTTAATTGCCGACACATGATACATCAACTCATCGCTCTTCTTATATTCAGTTAACTTCTCTACAAAAGTTTCGAACCCACCGTACTGGTTAGGTATTCCTTTACTTCCCACAATAAATACATGTTTCATTTTTCTGCTCTTCCCGTTTTGATTTTATGTATCTCTTCACACAATATATTTAATAACTTCCGTTTTAAATATCCAATTAGTGACTTCCCTGTCTCTTAAATACCGCGACAAAGGTCTTTAACATAATCTTGATATCCAGACCAATAGTCCAGTTCTGAATATACTCGTTGTCTAATTTTACAATCTCGTCAAAGTTCGTGATATCTGATCTTCCACTCACCTGCCAAAGTCCAGTTAGTCCTGGTTTAACGGCTAGACGGGACTTGTGTCTCAACTCGTATTTCTCGTACTCGTCCATAGTAGGTGGTCTTGTTCCAACCACACTCATGTCGCCCTTTAGAATACTCCAAGCATTTGGAAATTCATCCAACGACCATTCTCTTAATCTGTATCCAAGACCTTTTCTCTTTCCGTCTTTTCCACTTCCAAGTATTCTTGGATCTCCATCTATTTTGAACATGAGACCTTCCATCTCATTTTGTTCCATCAAATCTTTCTTGCGCTCTTCAGCATCCACATACATACTTCTAAATTTGTACATATAGAATTTTCTACCGTTCCTGCCGGCTCGCTCTTGTTTGAAGAAGATTGGTCCCTTTGGATCAGCCATCTTGATAAGCGGCGCAATGAATATAAACAAAATACCCGTGGCTATACAACCTATTATTCCAAAGAATATATCCGCCAATCTCTTTGCAAATATAGCAAGTGGTGATGCTGTGTTGATACTAGTTGAAATAACTCTCGCGCTATTTAAATGAGTAAACATAGTGTGTGGCATATCCTTCGCAAACAAGTTCATTACCACATAAACTGTAACGCCCATGTTTAGGAAGTTGTCCGCAAGTTGTCTCATCTCGTCTATATGTTTTGTTCCTAGGCAAATGACAACGCCGTCCACTACTTCAGTTACGCAATAGTCATA
>ODAI010947009.1_pt1 | contig 12537 bp, 11 predicted proteins | sample 1539321 | NCBI WGS metagenome assembly ODAI01 (sample SAMN02144231, study PRJEB22623) | gut metagenome | biome: sheep rumen | host: Ovis aries | place: New Zealand
ACGCTGTAGGATGAGCATCGTCGGCTGATAGCCGATGTCGGCCGCAATCAGGCTCTCCTCGAGCCCTTCGAAAAAGTCCTCGTCCACCACGCCGCCCGAAAAGAGCCCGACGAGGTTGACGCGGGTGCGGGAAAGGCCGCTTTTGAGTTTCGCAAAAAATCCCATCTTGGTCCGAAAAAATCAGTCAGTTACAGCAATATGGTCAGAAGGAGCAGTTTACCAAGGAGCCGCGCCCAAGGGGGCGCGGCAAAGCCCCCTTCCCGAGGGGCCGGCGCCGTGCGCATCCTTGCGGGCGCATTCAAGCGCACGCCGCTTGAAGTTGCCGACCGTCCGGGACTGCGCCCGACGCCGGAGCGCGTGCGGGAAACCGTCTTTGACTGGCTCACGCACCTGACGGGCGGAGACTGGCAGGCGGTGCGCGCCCTTGACATGTTCTCCGGGAGCGGCGCCATGGCGCTTGAATGCGTGAGCCGCGGCGCAGCGCGCGCCGTTGCCATTGAGAAGGACCGCGCAGGCGCGCGGGCGATTGCCGCAATCGTGGAGAAACTGGGCGCTCGCGATCGCCTTGCCGTTGTCTGCGGCGACGCCCTTCTCTGGACGAAAAGCGCGCTCGAGACCTTTGACATCGTCTTCATCGATCCGCCCTTTGCAAGCCGCCTGCAGCTTGCTGCCGCAAAGGCCGCGCTCAATGTTCTTGCGCCCGGCGGGCTCATCTATCTTGAAAGCGAGGAGCTCATCGCAGACGAAGCCCTGGGGCAGACGGGACTCACTGCAGTGCGCCGCGGCAAGGCCGGCGCCGTGCACTACCTCCTTGCAAAGGCCGCATAATTCTCCATCCACAGTCAGAGACAAGCCATGGTAACTGCCGTCTATCCCGGAACCTTCGACCCGTTCACGCTCGGGCATCTGGATCTGCTCAAACGGGCCTGCCCGCTTTTTTCGGGCGTCATCGTTGCGGTCGCCCGCAGCGCGGGCAAGCACCCGCTCTTCTCGCTCGAGGAACGCGTGCAGCTTGCGCGGGAAGCGACCCGGAACCTGCCCGGCGTCCGGGTCACGCCCTTTGACGGGCTCCTCGCGGATTTTGTGCGAGCAGAGCAAGCCCGCGTCATCATCCGCGGCGCCCGGGCCGTGAGCGACTTCGAGTACGAATTCCAGATGGCGGGCATGAACCGCTCGCTCATGCCCGAAGCCGAGACGGTCTTCATGATGCCCGGGGAGTCCTTCCAGTTCGTGAGCGGCACGTTCGTGCGCGAAATCGCGCTCATGGGCGGAGACGTGAGCCGCTTTGTCACCCCTGCAGTTGCAAGGGCGCTTGAGCAAAAGCGCCGCAGCCGGGAGTAGCCCATGGCAATGTCCATCACTGAGGCCTGCATCGGCTGCGGCGTTTGCCTGCCCGAGTGCCCGAACGGCGCCATCGATACCGATGATTCTGGGCGGTACTTCATCCGCTTCGGCCTTTGCACCGAGTGCCTCACCGTGCACGAGCGTCCTAGGTGCCTTTCCCTATGCCCTATCCCTCAGTGCATTGAGCCTAGTCAGAGGCGCACGGAAACAAAAGAGGATCTCCTGCGCAAAGTTCATAGAATTGCGATTCACCGTGCCTTCAGAGCCCTTGATTCGGCCGAAGGCAATTAAAAACAGAAGCGGGACGCACGGCTCAGTGCGCAAAACACACCTCCCGCTCAACCAAAGGGATACCAAACATGGAACCGTATGCAGCACAATGGCTGTCGATTCTGCCCCCCATCGTGGCAATCGGACTTGCGCTGATCACCAAAGAAGTCTTCTCGTCCCTGCTCGTTGGCATCTTCACCGGCACGCTCATCTATGCGAGCGGCACCGGCGCCAACATCGTCATGGGAACGGTTGAAACCGCCTTCAAGCTGATGGTGAACAAGCTTGACTTCAACATCATCATCTTCTGCTCGCTGCTGGGCGCGCTCGTCTATGTCATGTCGCTCTCTGGCGGCACGATGGCCTACGGCAGAAAGGCCGCGACCTTCATCAAGGGCCGCAAGTCCTCGCTCATGGCCACGAGCGGCCTTGGCGTTTCGATCTTCATCGACGACTATTTCAACTGCCTCACGGTGGGCACCGTCATGCGGCCGCTCACGGACCTGTACAAGGTGAGCCGCGCCAAGCTCGCCTACATCATCGACAGCACCTCGGCCCCGATCTGCATCATCGCCCCGATCTCGTCCTGGGCTGCGGCCGTGGGCTCGTCCCTGAAGGACACCGGCGCATTTGACAGCGAACTGGGCGCCTTCGTCGCCACGATCCCGTGGAACTTCTACGCGCTGCTTTCGCTCGCAATGGTGTTCTTCATCTGCTACACGGACTTTGACTTCGGCCCGATGAGGAAGGCCGAGCAGGCGGCGGGCGTCTCCGCAGCTACCGAAGAAGACGCGGCGAAGACCGAATCGCTCAAGTACAACCCGAACGGCACGTCCTGGGACATGCTCGTTCCGCTCTTTGCACTCATCATCGCCGCCGTGCTCGCCCTCATGTACACGGGCGGATACTGGGCAGCCGATCCCAAGTACCATACGTTTGCCGCCTCGATCGGCAACGCCTCGGCTTCCCTTGCCCTCGTGCTCGCGTCCTTTGCCGCGATCGTAGTCGCGTTCGTCCTTTATGTTCCCCGCAAGCTCGTCTCGTTCATCGATTTTGTGAACGGCACGATCGAGGGCATCAAGCTGATGCTTCCGGCGAACCTCATCCTGATCCTTGCCTGGACGCTTTCGGGCGTCTGCCGCGACCTGCTCTCGACGCCGCAGTTCGTGCAGCACCTCGTGACGACCTCGGGCATGAGCGCGATGTTCCTGCCGGTCATCATCTTCGGCGTGGCCGCGTTCCTGTCGTTCTCGACCGGCACCGCCTGGGGTACGTTCGGGATCCTCATCCCGATCGTCGTGCCCATCATCCAGGCGCTTGACCCCTCGCTCACCGTTGTCGTGCTGTCGGCAACGCTTGCCGGCGCCGTCTTCGGCGACCACTGCTCGCCAATCTCCGACACGACGATTCTGTCGAGCGCAGGCGCACGCTGCACACACATGGAGCACGTGTCAACGCAGATCCCCTACGCGCTTGTCGTTGCGGCAAGCGCCGCCGTGGGCTACATCGTGGCCGGCATCACCTCGGGAAGCCTTCTGGCAAGCCTTGGCGCTTCGCTCATCACCCTTGTTGCGCTGATCTGCCTGCTGCACTTCTGGCATCACGGGGGCGTGAAGGCGGCCTAAGGGCAGGCACTTCAAGTTGCTCCGCACCACCCGAAAAGCCCGGCACAACGCCGGGCTTTTCAGTTAACATTGCACGATCCATGTTATTAACCCGGCTTGTTCGCCGGCTGCGCACCCTTAGGCCATGATTTTCCGCCGCACAGTCATCAATGAACTTTCCAACAGCCTTGGCGGCGTCTTCACGGTTCTGTTTTCGATCGTGATCACCGTCGGGCTCGTGCGCATCCTGGGGCAGGCCGCGGGCGGCCGCATCGACCCCTCAAGCGTGTTCGAGGTTGTCGCCTACACGGGGCTGTCCAACCTGCCGCCGATTCTTGCGCTCTCGCTCTTCATCTCGATCCTCATGGTGCTCGTGCGCATCTGGCAGGACAACGAGATGGTCGTTTGGTTCAGTTCAGGCGGCCGCAATCTTCTGAACTTCATTCCCCCGGTCGCCGTCTTTGCAGCCCCCGTAATCGCCCTCATCGCACTGCTCTCGATCGTGGTGAGCCCATGGGCAAACGGCCAGATCAACCGCTCGTCCTCGGAATACCAGCAAGGGGATGACGTCTCGCGCATCTCGCCCGGGCGCTTCACCGAGTCCATGAACGGCGCGCGCGTGCTCTTCGTCGAACAGGTTGCAAAGGACGGCTCGCACATGAAGAACGTCTTCATGAGCGAGAAAGGCACTCAGGGCAAGGAAATCATCGTGCAGGCCAAGGAGGGCGAACTCAAGTTCAATCAGTATGGCGACCGCTACGTCCTGCTGCGCTCGGGAAAGCGCTATGAGTCCGGCACGGGGGGCGGCGCCGACTGGCGCGTCATGGACTTTGACACGTACGAGCTGCTCCTCGAAGTGAAGGCCGACTCGATCTACGCAGCAAAAGACGCCGAGGTGATGCCCTTTGCGATGCTCTTTGCTCACCGCACCCCGATCAACAATGCGCAGATCCTCTGGCGTCTGTGCTGGCCGATCGCCTCGGCCGTGCTCGCGCTCCTTGCGATTCCCCTTTCCTACACCAATCCGAGGCAGGGGCGCAGCATCTCGCTCGTGGTGGCCGTGCTGCTCTTCATCATTTACCTCAATGGCATCACCATGATGCAGACCTGGGTGAAGGCGCAGAAGATCAACTGGATCGAAGGGCTCATCCTTGTGAATCTCGTTATGTTCGCGCTCGCCTGCCTGCTCATGGTCCGGCGCGTGTGGATGCAGAGCTGGCTGCCGCAGTCGTTCGCTGGCACGATTCACGAGATGCGCCAGAAACTGCCCGTCAGGCGGGGAGGCCGGTCATGAAAGTCGTCACGCGGCACCTTGCCAAAGAGATTCTGATCTCGACCGCCTTCGTGCTCTTTGCGCTGGTCGCGCTCTTTGCCTTCTTCGATCTGGTGGGGCAGTTAAAGCGCATCGGACGGGACTACAGCTTCCTCATGGCCGTCTGGTTCACGATCCTTGAAATGCCGGGACGCATTTACGAGGTGATGCCGATTGCGGCGCTTCTGGGCGCCGTGTTCACGCTCTCTCGCTGGGCGGCGACCAGCGAATTCACGATTCTGCGCACTGCGGGCCTCTCGCCCGTGCGCCTGGCGGTGATGCTCACCGTCCCCGGCATCGTGCTGATTGCCGCAACCTATGCTCTGGGCGAATATGTGGCCCCGGCTGCGGACCGGTACTGGCTGAACCTGCGCACCTCCGTGCTCGACCGCACGCTCACCGCCAAGGGCTATTCCTCGGGCGTGTGGGTAAAGGATCTTGACCGGGATCCCCGAAGCGGCAGGGAGATCGTGCGCTTTGTCAACGTGCGCAACCTCATTGCCGGGCAGGATTCCAGAACGGGCGCCTGGCGCGTGTTTGAATTCAACCACCGGGGCGATCTGCACCGCGTCTACCACGCCAACAGCGCCGAGTACGTCCACGGCAAGGGCTGGAATCTCAACAATGCGCGCGTGGAGACCCTGCCGCGCGTCACCCGGGATGACAAAAAAACGTCAAGCCGCGTGCGTTTTTCCAACCGCAAATCGGTGCTCCTTTCGAGCGAGCTCACGCCCGCGATTCTCGGCGTGCTCACGATCAAGCCCGAAAGCATGGGCATCTCCGAGCTCAACCAATACCTCGGGCACCTGAGGGAGAACCACCAGGCCACGCGCCGCTATGAGATCGCGCTCTGGAGCAAGGCCTTCTACCCGCTTGCCATCTTCGTGATGCTCGCGCTGGCGATGCCCTTCGGATACCTCAACGCCAGAAGCGGCGGCGTCTCGATCAAGATCTTCATCGGCCTCATGATCGGGATCAGCTTCTACACCCTGAACAACATCTTCTCGTTCCTCGGCGTGCTGCACACGTGGCCGCCCGTGGTCACGGCGATCACGCCGACGGTGCTGATGCTGATTCTGGCAACGATCGCCATGTGGCTGGTCGAGCGGCGGTAAACGAAAAACTTGCCTATCGGACAACAATGACCGGACAGGATCAGGCCCCCAAAAGCGGCAATCTGAAAAGAGTGGCGGGCAATACGCTTTTCATGTATTCCCGGACGGTCTTTTCCCTTGCGCTCAACCTCTTTGCCACGCGCCTCGTCCTGAAGACGCTTGGCGTTGAGGACTTCGGCCTGTTTGCCGTTCTCGCAAGCATCATCGCGTCCTTTTCCTTCATCACCGGGGCGGTGAACGGTTCCGTGTCCCGCTTTCTTTGCGCGGCGCTTGGCCACGAGAACAGAAGGGAGTTTTCAGCGGTCTTCACGGCCTCGGCCGTCCTCCTCTTTGGCGTTGCGCTTCTGATTGCCGCCTTGACCGAGCTCTGCGGCCTGTGGTACATCCAGAACCACCTCGTGGTGGCGTCCGAGCGCCTTCCGGCCGCCATGACGGCGTTTCACCTTTGCGTGGCGAGCACCGTCATTCTGATCATCGCCCTGCCCTATCAGGCGGCGCTGATCTCTCAGGAAAACATCCGGGCGTTCGCGCTCTTTACCGTCTGCACCGACGTCCTCAAGTTCCTTGCCGTCATTGCGCTCACGCTCATGCCCGGCGACAAGCTTGAGCTCTACGCGCTGCTCCTCATGCTGGCGCAGATCACCCCCCAGTTGATCCTGATGATGTACACGCGGCGCACCTATCCGGATTGCGCCCTGCGCCTGCCCCCAGACCGGAGCAGATTGCGCGAGATCGGGCAGTATGCCTGCTGGGACTTGCTCGGATGCCTGACCGTCGTTGCGCAAAGCCAGGGCCTCAACATTCTCGTGAACGCCTTTTTCGGACTGGTCTTCAACGCGGCCTATGGCATTGCCATGCAGGTGAACGGCGCAATCAGCCAGTTCGTGAACAACTTTGTCATGGCCTCCAATCCGCAGATCATGAAGCTCTACCACTCGGGCGCCCATGAAGAGATGAAGCGGATGATGCGGCTCAGCTCATATCTTGCAGGGTTTCTTCTGCTGTTCTTTGCCGTGCCGCTCTTTATCGAAGTGGAGTTCGTGCTCTCGGTCTGGCTGGGCGAATACCCCGCCTTTGCCCCGGTGTTCATCCGCATCTTTCTGGTGCAGTCTCTGGTGATGGCAATGTCGCGTCCCATTGTCGCCGCCGTTCACGCAATCGGCCTTGTCCGGATCCACAATCTCGCGTCGTCTTCGGTCGTCATCTCCATCCTGCCCCTCTCCTACGTGCTGCTCACGCTCGGCGTGCCGCTGCCCGTTGTTTTTGTGATCAACATCATTCCCTGGGTTCTGGAATGCGTCGTGGACTCCTTCATCATCCGCCGCGCCATCAGCTTTTCCGTCTCCCGATTCTTTTTGCACACGTACCTGAGAATCCTTGCCTACGGCTGCCTGCTGCTCGCAATCCCCGCCGCGGTGACAATCTGGATGCCGCAGGACGGCTTCCTGCGGTTTCTCATTGTCGGCTCGATCTCGGTCATCACATTCTGCGCCGTCGTCTATTTCCTCGTCATGAACGACGCGGGGCGGCAAATGGCAAGGGACGCGGTGAGGACGAAGATCATCGCGCGAATCGCATCACGCTAACTGCCTTTGCCTAGCCCGTGGCAGCAGGAATCTCCCTTGCGGCAAAAAAAGTTGCGCAGCTCTCAGCCCGAACAGCCATAATGCGCCCTGCTGCCCTTTGCCGAAGCGCCCGCAAGCGGGCCGCAGGCAGTGCTCTGCACCTTGCAATCCATTTTTAGGAGACACAACCCATGAAGTTTCCCCGTTTCGTTGCGGCCGCCGCCGTCGCGCTCACGCTGGCCGGAACGGCCTTTGCCGCTCCCGTCGAGTACATCGTCGGCACCGGCGCAACGTACCGCCCGTTCGAATTCCAGACCCCGAGCAAGGAGATCGTCGGCTTTGACATCGATCTCATGAAGGAGATCGCCAAGGCTCAGGGCTTCAAGGTGAAGTTCGTGAACACGCTCTGGGGCGTGATTTTCGAGTCCGTCAAGAACGGCGACCGCGACATCATCATGAGCGGCATCACGATCACCCCCAAGCGCCAGGAGTCCGTGGACTTCTCCTATCCGTACTTCGCGGCGCACCAGCTGATCCTCACGCAGCGGGACCTGAAGGTGTCCAGACTCTCCGAGCTCAAGGGCAAAAACATCGCCGTGTGCGCGAACTCCGCTGGCGACATCGTTTCGAGCAAGGCCTTCGGCAAGAGCTCGCCCAACATCAAGCGCTTTGACAACACGCCCCTGGCGCTCGAAGAACTCAATGCGGGCGGCGTTGACGCCGCCGTGGGCGACGTCGGCGTCTTTGCCTACTACGCCCAGCAGAACCCGGACAAGAAGTTCAACATGACCCGCGATCCGGAGTTCGAAGACCAGTACTTCGGCATTGCCGTGAGAAAGGGCAACAAGAAGGTTCTCCGGGACGTGAACGAGGGCCTCAGGAAGGTCATCAAGTCCGGCGCCTACGCCAAGGTCTACGCCAAGTGGTTCGGCGCGAACACGCCCGTGCCCAAGCTGCCGGTCCCGTAAGCCTGGCTCAATAAGACCGGGCCGCGGGAGAGCGCCTCCCCGGGTCCGGTTTTTCTCTCATCTCTCGTGTTTTTGCTATGAATTTCCGCTTTGATGTCCTTTTGGAGTACTGGCCGCTCTTTGCTGAAGGCATGGTGACGACGCTCGAGCTCACCGTGGGCTGCATGCTCTGCGGCGTTGTGCTCGGCATGCTCCTTGGCATGGCCCGCATGGCAAGCGCCAGGCACCAGCCCCTGAAGTCGCTTCTGTACTACGGCGTGCGCTGGCCCGTGACGATCTGGGTGAGCTTTTTCCGCGGCACGCCGCTCTTTGTGCAGATCTTCCTGATGTACTTTGCCGTGCTGCCGATCTTCGTGCACCCGGTGGACGGGCTCATCATCAGCGGACCGCTTGCGCGCGAGCTGCGCAGTAACTACGGCGCGTTCATGGCCGGGTTCCTCGCGATTTCGCTCAACGCGGGCGCCTACATGAGCGAAGTGTTCCGCGCAGGCATCCAGTCGCTTGACAAGGGCCAGAGCGAAGCAGCCCGCTCGGTCGGCATGAGCTACTGGCAGTGCATGCGGCACATCGTGCTGCCGCAGGCCTTCCGCCGGATGCTCCCCGCGCTCGGCAACAACGCGATCGCGATTCTCAAGGACTCTTCGCTCGTGTCGGCCATCGGGCTCACGGAGCTTGCCTATGCGGCGCGCACGGTGGCCGGCGCCTCGGCCCGGTACTGGGAGCCGTACCTGACGATTTCCGTGATGTACTGGGTGGCAACGCTCGGCCTTGCATACCTCATCAGCCGGCTCGAAGCGCGGCTCGGAAAGGGAGATGACAAATGAGTGCTGACGAGCTGATGATCTCCATCCGGGGACTCACAAAGAGCTTCGGAGACCTGTGCGTTTTAAAGGGCATCGACCTTGACGTGAAGCGCGGCGAAAAGGTGGTCGTGCTCGGCCCCTCGGGCTCGGGAAAATCCACGATGCTGCGCTGCATCAACGCGCTGGAAGACCCGGACGGCGGCACGATCGTCTTTAACGGCGTCGAGGTGACGAGCCGCCGCACGAACATCAACCGGCTGCGCGAGCATCTGGGCATGGTGTTCCAGCGGTTCAACCTCTGGCCCCACAAGACCGTCCTTGAGAACGTGATGCTCGGGCAGATGGTCGTCTCGGGAAAATCCCGGGAAGAGGCCCGAGAGACCGCCATGCGCATGCTCACCCGCGTGGGGCTTGCCGAGAAGGCCGGCGAATACCCGGTCAAGCTCTCGGGCGGCCAGCAGCAGCGCGTCGCCATCGCGCGGGCTCTTGCCATGGATCCCAAGGCGATCCTCTTTGACGAGCCCACTTCGGCGCTTGACCCGGAACTCGTGGGAGAGGTGCTCGCGGTGATGAAGAGCCTTGCAGACGAGGGCATGACGATGGTGGTCGTCACCCACGAGATCACGTTTGCGCGCGAAGTCGCGGACCGCGTGGTCTTCATGGACGGGGGCGTCGTCGTCGAACAGGGCCGCCCCGAGGACGTCCTCGTGAATCCCCGGCACGAGCGCACGCGGGCGTTTCTGAAACGCGTGCTCTAGGCACTTGCGCCGGGTTCCCGCTTAAGGGAGCCCGGGAAAAGGCGCCCGGGTGCGCTATGGCGTCCCGGCGCGCATCTATAATTCCCCCACCGCGCATGCACTGCATGCTCCGGACCGGTTCCTTCGCGGGTTCCTGCAGCCTGCGAGGGGTTTTGTGTCCGCTCGTTTCCCGATCTGAATCAGTTCTGCCGTGACCACTCAACACAAAAACCATATTTTCCTCAAGTCGCTCGCCTGGCTGACGGGCCTTGGAGCAGCGGGCATCGTTGCCGCGCTCAGCATTTTCCTTGTCGGCTTCTCGGTGATGTATTCCAGGCTTCCGGCGATCGACTCGCTCACGGACTACCGGCCCAAGGTGCCGCTTCGCATCTACAGCGCCGAGGGACTGCTCATCGGCGAATTCGGCGAGGAGCGGCGCGATTTCGTGCATATTTCAGAAATTCCGAGCTTTGTGAAGAACGCCATCCTCGCCGCCGAGGACAACGGCTTTTACCAGCACGGCGGAATCGAATTCTCAGGCATTGCCCGCGCGGCGATCGCCAACTTCATCTCGGGACGCCGCGGCCAGGGCGGCTCGACGATCACCATGCAGGTCGCGCGCAACTTCTTCCTCTCCTCGCAGCGCACCTACACCCGCAAGCTCTATGAGATTGCAATGGCCGCAAAAATTGAGAACACCCTCACCAAGGACCAGATCCTCGAGGTCTATCTCAACCAGATCTATCTCGGCCAGCGCGCCTACGGCTTTGCCTCGGCCGCGCAGATCTACTTCGGCAAGAAACTCGAGGATCTCACGGTGGGCGAAGCGGCCACCATCGCCGGCCTTCCCGTCGCGCCTTCGGCCTACAACCCGATCGTCAATCCCAAGCGCGCCATGATGCGCCGCGGGTACGTGCTCGGGCGCATGAAGGAGCTGGGCTACATCACGCCCGAGGTCTACGAGAAGGAAATGGCCGCCCCCCTGGTCACGGCGACCGCCAAGAAGAAATCCACGGAAACCCGTAGCAATCTGGCCGGCTCCACGGTGCATGCCGAATACGCGGCAGAGCTTGCCCGCATGCTCATCTTTGACATCTTCGGGGATGAAACCTACACCAAGGGCCTGAACGTCTACACCACAATCCGCGCCCGCGACCAGCGCGCCGCCTGGAGCGCCGTGCGCCGCAACCTGATCCAGTACGACCGCAAGTACGGATACCGCGGCCCCATCGGGCACGTGGACATCTCGAATCCCGCCAAGCGCGCGGAGAACATCCGCCAGGCGATCTCCCGCACGCCGACAACGCCGGGCATGGTGCCCGCGGTGGTGACGCTCGTTGAGAAGGCCCGCATCCGCGTTGCCATGGTCGGGGAAGAGCATGACCTCGATGCCGAGAGCATCAAGTTTGCCAAGCCCTCGCTCAGCCCCAAGGCTAAGGAAGCTATGCGGCTTGTTCCCGGCTCGATCGTTCGCGTCTCAAAAACCGAAAAGGGCGGCTGGACGCTCGCGCAGATCCCGGAAGTGGAGTCAGGCTTTATCAGCGCCGAGTTCAACTCGGGCGCGGTGCGGGCTCTTGTCGGGGGATTCGATTTCTACCTCAACATGTACAACCATGTGACGCAGGCGCTGAGGCAGCCGGGCTCCTCCTTCAAGCCCTTCATCTATTCGGCTGCGCTTGACAAGGGATTCCACCCCTCGACCATCATCAACGATGCGCCGATCTTCATCGATCCGCGCCTCACGGGCGGACAGCTTTGGGAGCCGCGCAACTATGACGGCAAGTTCGACGGGCCCATGACGCTCGCAACGGCGCTCAGAAAGTCCAAGAACCTCGTCTCGATCCGCATCATGCAGGCGATCGGCGCGCACTACACGCAGGAGTACGCCGAGAAGTTCGGCTTCCCTCCTTCCAGAACTCCGGCGCAGCTCACGACGGCGCTTGGCGCCGGCTCAACCACGCCCTGGGAGATGGTGGGCGCCTACAGCGTGTTTGCCAACGGCGGCTACCGCGTCAAGCCCTACCTCATTGACCGCGTGACGGACACCGCGGGCAACGTGCTCATGCGCGTGAACAACCCGCAGGCCGGAAACGAGGACATCCGCGCGATTGACGAGCGCAACGCCTTTGTCATGCACACGCTCCTGCACGGCGTCGTGCTCTCGGGCACGGGCGCGCGCGCCTACAGGACGCTCGGGCGCAGCGACATGGGCGGCAAGACGGGCACGTCAAACAATGCGTACGACGCCTGGTTTGCCGGGTACGCCGGACGGCTCGTCGCCGTCGACTGGGTGGGATTTGATCACCTCAAGCCTCTTGGCGCCCGGGAAACGGGCGGAGGACTGGCGCTGCCGATCTGGATCGACTACATGAAGGTCGTGCTCAAGGACGATCCCCTGTACGTGCGCCAGCAGCCCGGGAGCGTCGTCGAGCTGAACGGCACGTACTACTTTGCCGACAATGTCGACGAGTCCGTGCACAACGTGCCGCTCGACGGCAAGATCGAAGAACGCAATCGCGAGCGCGACATCCTGCGCGACCAGATCTTCTAGCGGCAGCGTCCGTCCAGCAAAGAGAAAACCGCCCCTGCACCGCAACCCCCTTAAGATGCAGGGGGCTGGTGCTTCGTGCCTGTCAGCCGCAAGTCACGAACATTTGGTTCTTGCTTCTTCGGTCAATGCAAAGACTCAGCGCTAGGAATTTCCGTGGAAACACCTGCCCTTCCATCAATCTCGCAGAGTGTGATGACGGCTTGTACATTGGTCTCCATCAGTGCACAAGCCCAGAACCTAAAAAACTCAAGATCCCTAGTAAATTTGC
>ODAI010504315.1_pt1 | contig 12535 bp, 9 predicted proteins | sample 1539321 | NCBI WGS metagenome assembly ODAI01 (sample SAMN02144231, study PRJEB22623) | gut metagenome | biome: sheep rumen | host: Ovis aries | place: New Zealand
AATAGCTCAGTGGTAGAGCGCCACCTTGCCAAGGTGGATGTCGCGGGTCCGACTCCCGTTTTCCGCTCTTCTAAGCGATTTAGATTTCATCTGAATCGCTTTTTTTATAACTTTTTATAAGGGGACACAAGAGTGAAATTCACAAAAGAACTTACAAAGCTCGAAAAGTCAGCTGTAAAATTGACAGTAACTGTTGCTAAGGCAGATGTTGAATCAAGTTACAAATCAACACTCAACAAGTATGTTAAACAGGTTCAGATTCCTGGTTTTAGAAAAGGTCACGTACCAGCAAATGTTCTTGAACGCAAATTCGGCGATCAGATTAAAATGGAAGCTGCCGGAGATATGATCGACGGTATTTTGAACGAAATCTTCCAGGACGAAAAAGAAGCAGATATCCGCCCTCTCCCATACGCTCAGCCGGCCCTTGATGAAATGCCTGCATTCGATACATCAAAAGACTTTAAGTTCTCAGTAACTTACGATGTATTCCCAAAAGTTGAAGTAAAAGAATTCGGTGGAATCACTGTTAAAGAACCACAGGTTACAATCGGCGACAAGGAAATCCAGGAAGAACTCAAAGCTATCCAGGAACGCAACGCAGTTGTAATGGACAAAAAAGACGACGAAAAATGTGAAAAGGACAACATCGCTACAATCGACATTGCAGAACTGGATGAAAACGGAAAAGTAATCGATTCAACAAAACGCAGCGGCTTTGTATTTACTGTTGGTTCAGGCGAAGATGTTTACAAAATCGATGACGAAATCATCGGTATGAAAAAAGACGAAACAAAAGAAATCACTAAAAAATATGCAAAAACAGAAAGCGACAAGGAACTTGCCGGAAAAACTAAAAAATACACTGTTACTCTCAAACAGCTCAAAATCCGCAACCTCCCTGCCCTTGATGACGATCTTGCACAGGACGTTAACGAAAAATTCAAGACTCTTGAAGACCTCAAGAATGATATTTCACGCAGCCTGAATACAGCAAAAGACCGCAAAATCAACGAAATCAAAACAAACAGCCTCCTTGAACAGCTTGTAGAAAAGAACCCGGTAGAAATTCCTGCTTCAATGCTCAAGGCTGAACTTGAAGGACGCTGGCAGATGATGGCTCAGCAGTTCCAGACAACTCCTGAAGACCTGGAAAAAATGATTACAGCTTCAGGTCAGAAAAAGGAAACAATGCTTACTGAATGGACAGGCGACGCAGAAAAAATGCTCAAGAGCCGCATTATCGTAGACAGCCTCCTCCGCGAACGCAACATTTCGGTTACTCCGGAAGAAGTTGAAGAAGGCTACAAAAAACTCGCAGAATCAAACGGTCTTACAGTAGAAGAAGTTAAAAAACACTACGAAGATCCGCGTTCAAAAGAATACTTTATCGACGACGTTAAAGAACAGAAACTTTACAAGGACCTCTTTGCTCAGGTTAAAGTTTCTAAAGGCGACAAGGTTGCATTCTCAGATCTTTTCAAAGCAAACTAATAAATTCTGCTGATTAACGAACGGAATGTGACTATCTTGTATGTTGCATTCCGTTTTTTTTGATTTTTTGGTAAAATCTTATTATATTTAAAACTGGAGTATTTAATATGAATGAGACAATGAACACTTTAGTGCCTAGCGTTATTGAAAGAACAGGAAACGGAGAGCGAGCATACGACATTTTCTCCAGACTTTTAAAAGATCGAATTATTTTTGTTGACGGCGAAATCAACGATGCAACAGCAGACCTTATTGTTGCACAGATTCTCTTTCTTGAATCAGAAAATCCTGACAAAGATATCAGCATGTATATCAACACACCCGGCGGCAGCGTTACAGCAGGGCTTGCAATCTACGACACAATGCAGTACGTAAAATGCGACATTCAGACAATTTGTATCGGTCAGGCATGTTCAATGGGTGCACTTCTTCTTGCCGGAGGAACAGTTGGCAAACGCTACTCCCTTCCATCAAGCAGAATCATGATTCACCAGCCCAGCGGCGGCGTACGCGGCCAGCAGAGCGACATCACGGTTCAGGCAAAAGAACTTTTAAGAATCAAAAAACTTTCAATTGAATTCCTTGCTGACAAAACAGGAAAGACATACGAGCAGATTGCAAAAGATATCGAACGCGATTTCTACATGACAGCAGCTGAAGCACAGGAATACGGTCTTATTGACAAAGTAATGCCAAGAAGACAGTCTGAAAAGGAGTCTAAGTAATATGAGAGGATTTCACTCAGAAATTCAGAGATGTTCATTTTGCGGTAAACCTGCAGACAAGAGCAGAACTCTTGTAGAAGGACCGGCAAACAACGTTTTTATTTGTGACAAATGTATCTCTGTCTGCCAGACAATTCTTGAAGAACAGCAGAGAGACCTGAGTCCGATCAATATGACTGACGTTTCAAGTCCAAAAGAATTCAAGGCGTATCTTGACGAATACGTTATCGGCCAGGATTACGCAAAAAAGGCACTTTCAGTTGCCGTATATAACCATTACAAGAGAATGTCAGTTCAGAAAAAGAGCAGCGACGATGTAAAAATCGAAAAATCAAACGTTCTTTTGATCGGGCCGACAGGAAGCGGAAAAACACTTCTTGCAAAAACTCTTGCACAAAAACTGAATGTACCGTTTGCAATCGCAGACGCCACTACCCTTACGGAAGCCGGATATGTAGGTGAAGACGTAGAAAACGTTCTCCTCAAGCTTATCAATGCAGCAGACGGTAACATTCCAGCAGCAGAACGCGGAATCATTTTTATTGACGAAATTGATAAAATCGGACGCCGCAGCGAAAATCCTTCAATCACAAGGGATGTTTCAGGTGAAGGCGTACAGCAGGCCCTCCTCAAGATTATTGAAGGTACGGTAGCTTCAGTTCCTCCTCAGGGCGGAAGAAAGCATCCTAACCAGGAAATGCTTCAGATTGATACAACAAACATCCTCTTTATTCTTGGAGGTGCTTTTGTTGGTCTTGATAAGATTGTAGAACAGCGTGTTTACGCTCATTCTATGGGTTTTGGTTCCAACATCGGTCAGATGGACGAAACTCAGAAAATGAAGCTTTTGTCCCAGGTAACTCCAGATGACCTTGTTAAATTCGGACTTATTCCAGAACTTATCGGACGTATGCCTATTACCTGCGCCCTCAAAGAGCTTACCCAGGATGATCTTGTTTCTGTTCTTACAGAGCCTAAAAATGCAATTACAAAGCAGTTCCAGGCAAGCTTTAAGATTGATGATGTTGACTTGAGCTTTGAAGAAGACGCTATCAAAGAAATCGCAGCAGAGGCTATTCGTCAGAAAACCGGTGCGCGAGGTCTTCGTACAATCGTAGAAAAAATGCTTATGGACATTATGTTTGAAGTGCCTGATATTGAGGGCAAAAAATCTGTAAAGATTACAAAAGATGTAGTTTTGCAGAAAGAAAAAGACGTAATGAAGCTGATTAACAAACAGTCAAATCAGATTGAATCAGCTTAAAAAAATGGCTTCCGGTAAAACGGAAGCTTTTTTTTGACACGGATATCACGGATAAACACGGATTTTCACGGATTAAATAAAAAAAAATCCGTGTCCCATCCGTGCTCATCTGCGTTCATCCGTGTCTAATTTTCCCCCGGAGCTACAATCTTCCCGCCGTAAATTTCCTTAGGGTAAACCACAATTCCCAGTTTCTTTTCTAAAGCGGCATATTTTCGCATTTCGTATTCATCACCGATTACTACGTTTATTCCGGATTTTCCGGCGCGGGCAGTACGGCCGCTTCTGTGAATAAAGAAATCTTCATCTTCCGGTAAATCCATCTGAACAACATGAGAAATATTTGCAATATCAAGACCGCGGGCAGCAAGATCACTTGTAATTAAAATCTTACACTTCCCGCTTCTGAATTTATCGATGGCCGCTTTACGAAGCTGCTTGTCAGCCTTGGCATGAAGAGCCATGCAGTCAATTTTTTTGAAACGCAGCTTTGAATAAATATTTTCAACCTGATCTGCCCGGCTTGTAAAAATCAGAATTTTTTCATAATTGCTGGCGGCAATAAATTTGCGTAAAGTTTCGATTTTATCGCGGCTTTCAGCATAAATAGCCCAGTGAGTAATTCGCTTACGAAGAACATCTTCTGCAGGAAGTACGACATTTTCTATTCCTGCAAAAAAGATTTTCGTCTGCCTGTTTAGAGTTGCGGTACAGGCAATAACCTGACTTTCTTTAGGGACTAAAAGACGGAGGGCATCCGACTCTTCAAAAAGCTCCTTGCGCACAAGACGGTCAGTTTCATCAAAAACAATTGCCTTAAGATTATTCAGCTTTAATTTTTTGAGGCGGATAAGCTCTACAAGCCGGGCCGGAGTTCCAATCACAAGAAAGGGCTTTTCCTTTAAGGTTTCAATCTGGCGCTTTATAGGGGCACCGCCAATAAAAAGGGCAGTTTTTTTATCTGTAATCTGCTTTGCGGCCTGATTAATCTGAGAGGCAAGTTCGAACGTGGGGGCGGCTATTATAATCTTAACACCATCGGCAGTATTCCGCGCCGCACCAGCACCTGAAGGGGCATTGCAATCAACCTTTTTCACTCCATCGGCAATTTTCGTAACCGCACCAGCACCTGAAGCTGCATTGCAATCATCTGCTTTTACACCATCATCAGAAGCATCCATATACATCTGAATAAGAGGCAAAAGATAGGCAAAAGTCTTTCCTGTTCCGGTTTCAGACTGAAAAATTACCTTCTTTTTTTCAAGAATGCGGGGAATTATTTCATTCTGAACGGCGGTCGGCTCCCTGATTCCCAGAGCTGCCAGTTTTTGATTTATCGAATCCGAAAGAAGACTAAATGCATTTTTACTCATATAAAGTAAAATATAGCATACAAGGCAGAAAAATGATAGAATGGAAGATATGATTAAAGTTGGCATAGATACGTTCGGCTGTGACCATGGACGCTCAGGATTAGGCTCATGCCTTTTTTACCTGACATCAAACCTCAAGCCCAACGATGAAGATATTCAGTTTGAACTTTTCGGCTTAGAGCAGGACAGGTTCATTTTTACAGAAAATAACGGATTCAGTTTTCAGGCTGTTCCATTAGCAGATAATTTAAAAGCGCAGGCATCCTGGCATCACCGGGGAGGGCTTAAACTCTTTTCAATTAAAAACTCCTACGATTTAATAATCTACCCTGCGGTTTCAAAGGTATTCCCATTTGCCTTTACGAAAAACGGCATCGCAATTGTAAACAGCGTTCTTTCAAATTCTTATGAAAAAATGAACTTCATTTACAAAAAACTTTTTAAAAACGGGCTTTCAAATTCAAAAATCATAATTGCCGGAACAAATTTCATTAAAAATGATTTGATAAAGATTGGAATTCCGGAAGAAAAAATCCGCGTAATTTATAACGGTATCGATCACAAAATCTTCTTTCCAAAGCTTTCTTCAGATGAAGAGATTTACGTTTCTCCTTTTTCTGTAAAACGCCCTTATTTCATTTACGGATCCCGCCTTTCAAATCAGTATAAAAAACACATTGAACTGATTAAGGCATTCGAGATTTTCAAAAAGAAAACCGGACTTCCCCACAGACTTGTTCTGGCCGGTGAAGACGGAGATTATTCAAAGGAAATCAATAATGCTGTTTTCAACAGTGAATTTGCAAGTGATATTTTCCTTACAGGATTTTTCCCTCACGAAAGCTTTGCAACCCTTTACACAGGAGCCGAAGCCTGCATTTTCCCGGCTGTAAACGAAGGAATTGGACTTCCTATAATTGAAGCTATGGCTTCGGGAATTCCGGTTTTATGCTCAGATTCAGGAGCCCTTAAAGAAATCGGTGGTCACGCGCCACTTTATTTCAATTCTGACAAACCTGAAGAAATTGCTTCCTTAATGGAAAAGGTTACCTCTGACACAGATTTAAGGGCAAAGATGATAGATCTTGGTTACATTCAGGCCGGAAAATTCAACTGGAACAAAACCGCAGAAGAACTGATAAAAATAATTAGAGAAATCAGTGCATAGAACAAAAGCTCGTAAATCACTATAATATTATGACTATTTTTTGGAGAATTTTGTGTTTTTAAAAAGTCTTGATATTCACGGTTTTAAATCATTTGCTGATAAAACTCATATAGATTTTGCAGAAGGAATTACTGCCCTTCTTGGTCCTAACGGTTGTGGAAAATCAAACGTTGTTGACGCTATTAAATGGGTACTTGCAGAAAACCGTTCAAAAAATCTTCGCGCAGAAAAGATGGAAGACGTTATTTTTAACGGAACAGAACGCCGCGCAAAACTCAATGCTGCCGAAGTAACTTTAACTCTCTGTAACGACAAGGGCTTACTCCCTCTTGATGAAGATGAAATCGCAATAACCCGGCGTCTTTACCGTTCCGGTGACCAGGAATATTTTATTAACAAGCGTCCTGCGGGTCCTACAGAAATCCGCCGTCTTTTTATGGATACAGGTGTTGGTAAGGCAGCCTACTCTGTTATGGAACAGGGTAAAATCGATCAGATTCTTTCGAGCAAGCCGGAAGACCGCCGCTATCTTTTTGAAGAAGCAGCCGGAATCAGCCGTTCAAAGGCGGAAGTTGCGGAAGCAGAACGCGAGCTTGAACGCACAAGACAGAACCTTACTCAGATTGAAATCGCCCTTGGAGAAATCAAACGCCAGTACGATTCTTTGAAAATCCAGTCTGAAAAAACAATCAAATACCGCAAATACAAGGATGAGATTTTTGATTACGAACTTGACATCACCCTTCTCCGCCTTAAGAACTTTGTTCAGGATAAGGCCCGACATCAGGACGAACTGAAGGTTGTTGAACAAAAGCGTGACCAGGTTCGAAAAGAAATTGATGAAATCAACAACACAATTTCTGAAAACCGTGAAAAATCTAAGGCTTTGCAGGAAGAGCTTTATGCAAAACAGGCAGAGCTTATCAAAATCGGTACAGAAAAAAACGGCAAGCTGGATTTGATTTCCAACTTCAACAAACAGGCTATCGAAATAAAGGAAAAAATCAATAACCTTGACGGCCGAAAACGGGCAATCAGCGAACAGCTGGATAATACACAGGAAGAAATTGACGAGCAGAACGCAGAGCTTCATTCAAAAACAAAGCAGCTTGAAAGTGCCCGTGCAAACATAAAATCCTTTGAGGATAACATCACAAAAAGCCGCAGCCAGATTAATGAAAACGATTTGAAGGCTGACGAGCTTCGCGAAAAAATATCTTCTCTTGAAGCAGAACGCAAAACTTTGCAGAACGAGCTTGCTTCCATCACAGAAGATATTGTAAGCATGCTTGATGAAAAGCTTAAATCGGCAGGCTTTAGCGAAAATGCAATGCGCAACGCAAAGGAAGAGCTTGATACAGCCCTTGGAAAGCTTAAGGTTTTTGTAACAGGCCGTAAAAACGTATTCACAGACTTTGCAAATCAGAATCACAGCGCAGAAGAGTCTTCAAAAACAGTGCGCGAAGCAAGCGATGCCTTTGCTGAAGCTGAAAGTCAGATTGCGGCACTGGAAGAAGCCCTTTCAAAATATCTTAACGCTTCACCGGCCTTCATCACAGAATTTTTAAGTCCTGAAGGCGTAATGACAAAAAAACGCGGCATAGATTCAAAAATCAACGAAAATATTGCCGCAGTAGAAAAATTAAATTCCCAGATTGCAGACCTTCATTCTGAAAACTCAGAGCTTGTTGCAAAAATCAACGAGTACGAAGATACACTGCATAAACTCAAGATTAACGAAATCCAGATGCAGGAGCAGATTAACTCTGCCAAAAATCAGATTAACAACCTTGAGCGCACCTTTGCCGAACAGAAAAACCGCCTGCGCGAAGTTGAAGACGATATCTTTACAGAAACAAAACGCCAGGAAGAGCTCAATGAAAAAATCAACGGCATTCAGGATGAACTTGCCGAAATTGAGTACCGCGGTGAAAAGCTTGCAAAGGAAATGTCAAACCTGGACGAAGAAATTGCAAAGTGCGATAAATCAGTTTCAGGAAAAACAGGCACCCTTGATAAGAAGCGCGAGGATGAACACCGCTACCAGGAGCAGTATGAACGCCTTACTTTAAGCCTGAACTCGGCAGATAACGATATCCGCAACGTAAAACAGAACTTCCAGGATCAGTACAGCCGCGACCTTATGGCATACGAAGAGCGCATGTACAAAATCAACACTTCGGCAGTTGACCTGCGCGAAAAGCTTTCAGAGGCAAAAAAAGCCTTTAACTCTCTGGGAACTGTAAACCTTATGGCGCCTGAAGAATTTGCCGAAGTAAAAGACCGCTACGAGCGTCAGAACTCAAACTACGTTGACACAAAGAAGAGCCTTGAAAACCTTATCATCGTTTCGGAAGAAATCAAATCAAAATCTGCCGAAATGTTCCTTGATACCTACAACAAGATTAAAAAGAATTTCCATAATATGTTCCGCCGCCTCTTTAACGGAGGACGGGCAGAGCTTAAGCTGGCAGATCCTGCTAATATCCTTACTTCAGGTATTGATATTTACGCACAGCCGCCTGGAAAAAATCTTGAAAACATCGCCCTGCTTTCGGGTGGTGAAAAGACAATGACTGCGGTTGCCCTGCTCTTTGCAACATACCAGGTTCGACCAAGTCCATTCTGTCTTTTGGACGAGATTGATGCCGCCCTGGACGACAAAAACGTTTCAAGCTTTGTAACAACACTGGAAAGCTTTGCAAACATCAGTCAGTACATCGTAATTACACATAACAAGAAGACCGTAATGGGAGCTTCTACAATGCTTGGTATTACAATGGAAGAATCCGGAGTAAGTAAGACAATTCAGCTGCGTCTTGATGAAGACATTAAGACAGGAGCCCAGATTGACCGCTCAAGCGAAAATTTTGTAGACGAAGATGTTCCGGAAGAAGAAGGAGTCGTACTTCCTCCTCGTCCTGAGCACCACCGCCATGAAAATGAAAGTGATACAGAACAGAAGGAAAGTGAATAAACCGTATGGATTTTGCTTCGATTATTGAAGGCCTTAGGGACAAAATTACAGGACTAATAGATTCTCTTTCAGAAAAACTCAGCGAATTAATGGAGACCAATAAAAAGCTGGTATTTTTATTTGCAGGTCTTATATTCGCCGTTTTACTTTGTCTTATTCTTCTTGTAATTGCTCTTTCAAAATCAGACAAAGAGAAAGATACCAAAAGCATTCCTCAGACTGAAATTCTTGAAGTTGAAGAGGCTGTAATACCTGACGGACCGAAATTACCGAAAGACTATAACATTTCACGTCCTGCAAAGGACAAATGGTCAGACGAAGAAGCAGAAGAATGGTTTACAATTCCCGGGGAAAATGAAGTCGAATCGCTTTCATTTTCAAATGATAAAATCGTAAAAGACATATTAGAGGCCGCTCCATGAAAAAGTTAAGCGTATTATTTATTTGTGCTGCATTTTTAGGATTTTTCTCATGTGCATCAAAGCCGGAACCACAGTTAGAATCAGATATAAGCTCAACAGAAAACAAAGAAGCTGTGATTGAAGAAGCTTCAGAGCCGATTACAGAGCCTGAGGTTCTGGAAGATCAGGCTGACTCTCTTGAAGAAATTAAGGAGCCGGATGTAACTGAACTTCCGCCTGAAGATGATGAAGTAGAAGATGTAGCTGACGCTGAAAATGAAAGCCAGAATGCTGAAGATTCATTAAATCAAGAAGGCGAAGAGGCAGAAGAAAGTGACGGTCAGGCTCAGGACACAGAAGAAGCTGCAGAAGAAAGTTCTGATGCAGCCGGTGATTCTCAGAATGATACAGAAGCCTCTCAAGCTGACGAAAATCTTTCTTCAGACCAGAATGCTGAGGCAGAAAGCACAAATGAAGCTGAAGACGGGGAAAACAGCGAAGAAGGCACAGAAGAAAATACAGAAGACAATTTAGAAATTGATGAAAATGAAGAAAATCCTGAAATTACAGAAGGCTTCCCAATTTCAAGAAGCGTAAGCCTTAAGGTTTCTGAATATCTTGATATTTCTTACCCTGGAAACGGCTGGATTTATATGGGTGCAACTGATAATTCAAAAAACATCACCTATTTTGGAAGAAAGCTTGGAACCCAGAATACCAATTTCTCTTTACAGGCAAGACTGCCGGGAACAAAAATCCTTCACTTCTATAAAAATGATAACCTGACAAATCAGATTATCGATGACTATATTGAAGTAAGGGTTCTTGAAGAAAGAGGAAACAGCCAGACTCATATTGAAGCGCCGGAATACAAAATGCCGGTTAAGGCAAAGCGGCCTGCAGTAAGAACAGCTGCAGCAGAAGAAGAAAGCCCTGATTTCCCGGAAAGTGACAATCAGGGAGATGAAGTAATTTCTCTGGTAGGTGAAGAAGCTAAAAAAAATGCACAAAAATCAAAAACTACCGCTCAGAAAAAAGCCTCAGCTCCAGTCACTCCAGTCACTACAGTCACTACAGCCCCTGCAGAAGAGGCAGAAAATAATGTAACTTCTCAAGTTACAGGCAATGCCCAGACAGAAGTCCAAAAAAGCTCTGAATCAGACTTGAAAACTCTTCTTGCAGATGCACAGAATAAGTTTTCACAGCAGGATTATAAATCAGCCCTGAAGGCAGTTAATGAATATCTTAGCAATTCAAAGGACAAGAGAGACGAAGTCCTTTTCCTTCAGGGACAGATACTTGAAGCAAAATCCGATATTCAGGATATTGCAAAAGCAATTGATTCGTACACAACGCTTACAAAAAATTATCCCGCAAGTAAATACTGGGATAAGGCAAATAAGCGCATCATATATTTAAAAAGATTTTATCTTCAGGGAAGGTAAAACAAAGAGGTCATTATGATTAAAAAAATCATTTTAGCGTCGGCAGCAGTAAGTCTAGCCCTTTCACTTTCTTCATGTACCATCAACAGACCGGTAGAGGCACAGCGCACAATCACTGTTTCGGGAAGCGGCTCCGTTTCTGTTTATCCGGATTTAGTCTCCGTAAAATTCATGGTACGCACAAGCGGCTGGAACATTGCTCAGACAGCAGAAAGAAATGCAATCAATACACAGAATGCCATTGAAGCAATCAAGCAGGCCGGAGTTGCGGAAGCGGATATTTACACAAGTGACTATAAAATCACTCAGGATAACTCTCAGGCCTACCCTGGTCAGTACACTGTTAAAAATACAATTTCTGTAATAATCCGTAATCCAAAAATTGCCGGCACTGTAATCGATGCAGCAGTAAAGCAGAACACAGGCGCAAACGGCGTAACAGATTTTGAATATCTGGTTTCTGACAAGTCAACAGCCCTCAGACAGGCAAGAACCCTGGCCATTAAAGATGCACAGGATGCCGCAAATCTTCTTGCGGGGGCAAGCGGCTGCAAGGTTGGAAATGTTCTTGAAATCTATGAAAATTACACTTCTACAAGCCGTAACGATGGAGTCAGACTGTATGCCGCTAAAGCTAACGATGGAACAGTAACAACTCCTATTGAGCCTGGAAAAATGGATATTTCTTCAAACGTAACAATTAAGTATAATATAGAATAAATAAATCTTGGGACAACCCGAAAAACGAGGATTAAAATGCTTGACTATAAATTTATAAAAGACAATCTTGAAGCTGTAAAACAGAACATCATCAACCGCAACATGACTGCTGATGCAGATATCGTTGTTGAACTTTATGACAAAAGAACTGCACTTGTTACTAAATTGCAGAGCCTGCAGCAGAAACGAAATGAAAATGCTCAGGCAATGAAACAGAAGCTTGATGCTGATGCACGCGAAAAGCTTATTGAAGCCGGAAAAGCAATCAAAGAGGAAATATCCGGCGTTGAAGCTGAAAACAAGGAAATTGAAGAAAAACTCGAAGAAGCTGCAAGAAAGCTTCCTAACATGGTTCACCCGGATGCACCGGTTGGAAAGCTCGATACAGAAAACCTTGAAGTAAAAAAGGTTGGTACTCCACGCAAGTTCGACTTTGAACCAAAAGACCACGTTCAGCTTGGTGAAGAGCTTGATATCATCGATTTTGACCGCGGAACTAAGGTTTCCGGCCCGAAATTCTACTACCTTAAAAATGACGCCGTATTCCTTGAGCAGGCTTTGATTATGTACGCCCTCAACGTACTGCGCAAGCACAATTTCAAGCTTTTCATCACTCCTGATGTTGCAAAGGAAGAAGTTTTGAAGGGAATCGGATTTAATCCCCGCGGAAACGAATCTAACGTTTACTCTATTGAAGAAGAAGGAACCTGCCTTGTTGCGACTGCAGAAATTACTCTGGGCGGTTACCACAAGGATGAAATTCTTGATAAGGCAAGCCTTCCGCTTTTGTACGGTGGACTTTCACACTGTTTCCGCCGCGAAGCAGGTGCAGCCGGCCAGTTCTCTAAGGGACTTTACCGCGTTCACCAGTTTGATAAGGTAGAAATGTTTGCCTACTGTACTCCGGAAGAGTCTGACAAAATTCACGAAAAGCTCCGCCTTATAGAAGAAGAAATTTTTGAAGGCCT
>ODAI012236627.1_pt1 | contig 12535 bp, 4 predicted proteins | sample 1539321 | NCBI WGS metagenome assembly ODAI01 (sample SAMN02144231, study PRJEB22623) | gut metagenome | biome: sheep rumen | host: Ovis aries | place: New Zealand
ATTTAAAGATTTTCCTTCTCTTGAAAATGATGTTGTTGCAAGATTAGCAAAAGTTCCGGAGAAAACTGTAAAACCGGCACCAACCAGAGCCACATAATATTTTACAGACCCCAAAGCTTCAGGGGTAAGCTCTGCAAGGCTTTCTTTGATTGCAGCAAGAATCTGACCAATGCCTTCTCCTGCCATTATAAATCCAATTCCAAAAGAAAGAATAAAGATTACCGGGAACAGATAAACAAAAAGCGGTCCGTTCGAAAAGAAAGCAGGTTCACGAACAACATTTCTGTAGTCGCGGACAAACAGCGCATGGAATACTGATTTTGCATGAACATCCTTGCTAATAACTTCTTCTGCTTTTTCTGCGCTAAGCTTTTTTGCCTTAACATCAGAAAAGCCGTTCAAGCTCTTCATGTACATTGTTCCAACAAGCGGAACCAGTCCAAAAAGAATGCCCGCAGTAATTGCCGCAAGAATCAGAATTGGAATGATTTTTCCATTAAGTGCACCGGCAATATACATAAAAACTGCATTCTTTGAACCAAAGTTGGTAAGCCAGTCAATTGAAGAACCAATCTTTTCACTAACAAATTCAGGCTCTGAAAATGAAAGAGAAACTGACGAGTTGAGAAGTCCATAGAACATACAGAAGGCAATCAGAAGAATTGTTGCAACAACTGTCAAAAGCTTTTTATTTCTCAGCGGCGGAATAAAATAAAGCACTAAAATAAAAAGCAGATAGATTATAAAAACCGCAGCAACCGAAAATGCAATTGCTGAAACTAAAAAGCCCAGATAGAAAAGAGGATTTGTAAGCAGCCCTTCATTGTAGCCATACACAAACGAACTGATTGCAAACATGCCGATTCCCATTATAGCATCTGATACAAAAGAAACTGCAAACTTTGCTCCAAAGAACTGACCAGGAGTAAATGGAAGGCTCATCAAAAATTCTTCACCAGTTCCTGTGTAATAAGTAGAAGCAACCGAAGTAAATCCAAAGAACATGATTACCGCAACTGCAACCAGCATTGAGATTAAAGGCATCATCTGCTGATTTCCGTTTGCTGCAAGATATTTATAAGTACCCACCATATAAAGTGAGTACATTGCAATCATTACTCCAAACACATAAAGGAAGGCAAGAATCAGAAAAAGACTTTTGATAATTCCTTTCGGACCTTTTTTAAAGCCGTCGGTAATTGTTCCAAAAGAAGTTGATAATGAATTTGCATTCAGAATTTTAAAAAGTTTATAAAGCATGGCTCACCTCTTAGTTGACATTTTCAGAGGCTACAGCCTTTGCAGTAGATCCAATCAGTTCAAGGAAAATATCTTCAAGCGACTGACCATTTTTTCCGTGCTGTTCTTTAAGCTCATTCATTGTTCCCTGAAAAATCAGTTTACCCTGCTTGATGATTCCAATACGGTCACAAAGCTTTTCTGCAACTTCCATAACGTGTGTAGAAAAGAAAACTGTTTTACCGGCATTGGCACGCTCGCGCATAATTTCCTTTACGATAAATGCAGCTTCAGGGTCAAGACCAACCATAGGCTCATCAAGAATCCAGTTCTGTGGATCTGTAATAAGGCTGGCAATCAAAAAGAGCTTCTGCTTCATTCCATGGCTGAAAGAAGAGATTTTATTATTCAGAACTTCCTTGAGTCCAAATTTTGTACAATATGATTCAATGCGTTCCTTACGAACCTCGAGCGGAACCTTGTAAACATCACCAATAAAATTAAGATATTCAATAGCCTTAAGGCGAGAAACTGTTTCCGGATTATCCGGCACAAAGGCAAACTGTCTTTTTGCAGCTACAGGACGTTCCAGAATAGAAATTCCGTCCAACTCAAGGCTTCCTTCATCTGGCTGCAGAATCCCTGTCAGCATTCTGATAGAAGTAGTCTTTCCTGCACCATTTGGTCCAAGGAATCCAAAAATCTCACCATTATTCACAGTAAGCGAAAGCGCATCAACCGCCTTTACACCGCCTTTGTTGTAAGACTTTGAAACATTGTTAATCTCAAACATTTTTTAATCCTCCGTCCCTTAAACTATAAATTATTCCCCGCGAATGTTCAATTCAATTTTCCCCCGCTCCACTGCACAAAAATCTCGTTATCTTAAAAATTTACGTCACCCATAAACAACACTCTCGTCATCCTGAACTTGTTTCAGGGGCTTCTTTACATTTTTTTAACTTTTTTCCCAAAAAAACTTCCTAAAATCGCATATCAAAACAATATTAACTATAGAGAAATTTATTCCTACAAATTTAATGTTCCGTAGCAATAAATATTCCAAATACAATCATCAATGAGGTGTAAAAATGGAAGAACAAGTTAATGAAAAGGTAAATCCTGAGTACAAAGACAGACTGTTCAAGTTTATCTTTGGTAAAGAAACAGAGCAGAGTAAACGATGGCGGCTTCAGCTTTATAATGCATTGAACGGAACAAGTTTTTCAAATCCAGATGAGCTGGAAATCAATACTATAGAAAATGTCGTTTACATTTCAATGCACAATGACATTTCTTTTCTTGTTGATACAGAGATGAATCTGTTTGAAGAACAGAGTTCTTATAACCCTAATATGCCATTAAGAGGATTAATATATTTTGGAATTCTATATCAGAAATATCTTACTAAAAAAGACGAAAATCTGATAAGCAGTTCCAGAGTAATGATTCCAACACCTAAATTTTATGTATTCTATCATGGAGGTCCAAAGCAGGCAGAACGATGGAAAATGAAACTGTCAAATTCTTTTTTAAGTAAAGATGATTCAGGAGATTTTCAGTGGACAGCAACTATAATTAATCTTCATCCGAATCACAATGCTACACTTAACAAAAACTGTATTCCGTTATATCATTATGTAAAATTTGTTTCCATGATTACAGCTAACAAAAAGGCAGGTTTGGAAAATAAACAAGCAGTTGTAGAAGCTGTAGATCAGGCTATAAAAGAAGAACTACTTGAAGGTTTTTTCAAAATTCATAGAGCGGAGGTAATCGGTATGTGTTTAGAAGAAATTAGCGAAGAAGAACAAAGAAGAATCTGGCACAGAGACGGATTTACCGAAGGTGAACAAAAAGGCCGACAAGAACAAGCCGTTGAAGCTGCAAAGACTATGCTATCTGATCACCTGTCTCCAGAAAAGGTTGCTCTTTATTCCGGACTTCCACTCGAGCAAGTCCTCGAACTTCAAAATACAATTCCCGTAGAAGCATAGTAGAAAAAAATCGCTCCATCCTGTCTAAAACACAGAATGGAGTGATGTCTAACGTGAGTTAGAATTAACCCAGTGGGGCAAGACGCTTGTTGCGTGGTGCCTTTCTTTTTTAAATATATAGCATATCAAAGTAAAACGTTAGAAAAATATAAAACTGTAATGCTATAAACTTTTTTTGTTTACTTGGCTTAAATTGATGGATTCTCCAAGGCTCCTTCTCGAAAAAGTTATGGAATTTTAAAACAGTTTTCTAAAACAAATTATTCTACAGTCCTTACAACTCGGAAACCACACAAACGACCATATGCAGATGTTGAAGCTGGAAAATTTACTATAGTAGGGTCCATATAAACTGCAAATGCATTTTGAAGTGTACGCGTACTTGTACTAGCGCTTATATTTGGTTGGCCGCCATCAAGCGCACAACCTCCCTTAGCCAAACGAGCTGAACCACCATGAGGATTAATTTCCCAGCAAAATTCTAATACATTACCTGTCATATCATACAAGCCAAGAAGATTTGGTTTCTTTTGCATAACAGGATGTAGGCTCCAATTACTATTTGCTCCATACCATACATAATCACTTAATTTACTATCATCGTCAGTTCCAGAATAATCTGGTGGATTGTCTAGTAACATACCAGATAAACCACCTCTGGCGGCAAATTCCCATTCTGCATGTGTTGGAAGCCGATAACCGTTTTTATTAGTATCACATACAAGGATATCATTTGTTAATGTTGACCAGCTATCTGGATTCGTCTCACCAGATACCGAATATACAGGAGTCAAATTTTCTGCAAGGCTTCGTTTATTACAATACTTAATTGCATCAAAGAATGTTGCACAATATTCAGGGTAATTATCTCCATTACCAAATCCTACTGTACTAGGTGTATTTGACGTACTATATGTCATATATTGTGTGTATTCCTTTTGTGTAACTTCATGGTCGCAAATCCAGAAGTTTCCTACAGAAACTGTACCAGTTCCAGAACCAAAAGCACCATTTTCACTATCAGCAGCGAATTTGCTATTAGAAGTTATATTTGTTCCATCCACAACACTAAATCCATTTGATAATTTTGATATTTTTCCTGTACGTCGCATACACCAATGATAAGCATCGGTTGTATTATTATCATTTATTTTGAATCTTGCATAATTTAAGTCCATCAAGTTTGAAGAACCTTGTGAAAGGTATACTGGAGTTTCAGTATAGCTGATTGGAGTGAGAGATATATAGCCCGACATTGAATCAGTAATATTCACCTTTGCATAAACGGTACCGGTATTATTGAGATAAACATCATTATCTTTTTGGGCAGAACCTTCAATACTAGATGCGCCCTGGACATTAAATACACCATATGCTCCTAAGAAGACAGCTCCACCATAATTTGTGGCAACATTTTTTTCATAAGTACCACCTAAAATTGTCAATTCACCAGGGCTTGTAGAACTGCCTCCATAAATCGAAAAAGCACCTCCACTTGAAGCTTTGTTACATTTTACAGTTCCTTTATATATAAATATACTTCCTCCCTGATTACAGTAAACTGCTCCTCCCTGATTTGATGCATAGTTATAGTAAATACCGCCGGAAAAAGCATCATCAGGAACAGGAACTGTCGGTGCTGTTGAAACTGGAGGCTTATAGCCCATATAGAATTTTCCACTGTTATAAACTCCAGCTCCTTGTGTAGCTTTATTTGATTTATTGTCTTCGTCTGCAGTAGTATTCTTACTTGAGTCTCCAATAACTGCAGTTCCATACATATAAATCGTGCCTGAATTGGAAATAGCTCCCCCATATTTTCCTTCATTAGCCTTTATTGTTCCAGCTGTAATTTTCAAGACTCCATGATTTGTAATTCCACCAACACCGTTACCTGAGCCATTATAGATATTATCACTAACTTCAACTCCCGTAGAAATCGTAACATCTGCTTTATGATCAGAGTCCAGATTAGAAATTTCCAGACCGGAAGCATAAGTTCCTGTTGAACGACCACCTTTTATTATCAGTTTTTCTAATGTAAGAGGTACATCTGTTTTTGTGTATAATGTGCCAGTAGAAGATCCATTTCCATTAAAGCCATCGGTTGATGAGCCAGTTTTTCCTGTAAGCTTTATTGTTTTTACATTTGTTCCCTTCGTAAGGGTAATAGGATTATTTGTATCTGAATTATTCTCAATAGTTTGACTACCTGTAAACATTCCATCTATCGTAATTACATAATCCTCATTACTGTTCTGATATGTAATAAATTTAAGTGCAGTAGACAGATTCTTAAACGGCTTTTCTTGAGAAGAAGTTTCGCTTGCATTAAAAGCAAATGTTGCATTATTCCATGTTGAATCATCTTTTGTATAATTTCCGCTTGCAGGCTCAAAATATTTTGTAGAATCGGTTTGCTCAGGTGTTACGTAAATATTTTTTACTATATGTATAAAATCCAATTTTCCTGTGTTTAAGAGTTTCATACCATAGGCATTCGTCAATTTAAACTTACTGTAATAATTTGAAACGCCCGTACCTGTAAGAACTACAGTGCCTCTGGATGCTGTATACAAAGTTACCGCAATCGCTCCATTTCCCGAATGACCAGTTGAACCTGATAACTTAATGGTACGACTTCCATCCCAAAACAGAATATCGTTTGTATCATTTGTTCCTGCAGGTATTTTTGCTGAACTACCAGTTATTTCAAAAGTTGTTCCATGATGAACTACTGCACCACCGCCTTTCTCAGCTGTGTTTGAATCGATGAGTCCTCCTGACATTGTAAAGGTTGCATAATTACCAATTGCGAGTCCTCCACCTTTGCCTTCACCATCATCCAAAGTTTTACCATCTTCTATTTTTGATTGATTAGAAGTTATCGAACCTCCCGACATCGTGAGATTTCCATAATTATATGGAGAAACTCCATCATATTTTGCTAAATAAATGCCACCACCATAAGCAGCAGTATTACCTTCAACAGAAGCATCTCCACTCATATTCATTGTTTTACAATTGGAGATTCCTCCTCCACAGCCTATTTTTAAATCTGTTTGTGAATCAATATTGCGGCAATAATTATAGGCAACTTTTCCTTTGGCAAAATTAATTGTTCCATTAGCATTATCAATGCCACCACCATGAGGTTCTCCACTTCCATTAACCAGATTGTAAATAACACCTCCGGTTGTTGCTTTAACTGTAGGATTTGAACTTGCCGGAGCATATCCTAACCATAAGGTTCCAGTCTGAATGGCAATTCCGCCTCCTTTTACTGTTGCCTTGTTACCATATTTTCCAGAAGTAGTTTCCGCACCTGAAGAAACTGTACCAGGTTTTCCGACAACCGCAGAGCCATTTATATAGAGATTTCCGCTTGCAAGGTAAACTCCGCCGCCAACTTTAGCTGTGTTACCATTTACAACAGCACCATCAGTTAATTCGACAGTGCCATTATTTATGACAATTCCACCACCATTACCACTTGCATTACTACCACCTGTTATTAACAAATCTTCAATTATAATAGGAACAGTAGTTTCAACAGTAAGAGTTGTTCCTTCTCCAGCTCCATTTAGTTTGTGTTTAGGAGTAACATTATCGCTCTCTTTTTCTGAAGTTGCTCCACAAAGTGTAATTGAGGCAGCTTTTCCATTTACAGTATTAGAAATTGTTTGAATTCCAGTAATTGTACCGCTTATGAAAATCGTATAAGTTTGGGTGGTGCTGTTAGCCTTTTGAGCAATTATAGTACAAACTTCTCCTATATTAGACAAAGGTTTAGCAGGAGAACCTGTATATCCCTGAGCTAATGTACCAGAAGTTGAACTAAACAGAGTTGGACCTACGTAGAAGGTTGAACGCTCAAAGGCTGTAATGGCATCTGTTGTCAGAACATAACTATTTTCGCTTATAAATCCCGATCCACCATTACTTACCCATGTACTCGTTGTACAGTTTGGAACTATATTTACAACCTGAATATCTCTGTATAAAAGCAATCCAGCTGCATTAGAGAAACTAAAGGTTACTTTATAAGAACCCGCATTTATTGATGATGATCTAATTGTTACTTCTTTTGTTGTCTCACCATTACCTACTGTAATTGTTGGATCCCATGTAGTTTGATCAACTTGAGCCGTTACACTTGAAACCACAGCAGGCACTGTCATTGTAAGCTCCAATGAACCTTTTAGGTTGCTGCCAGTTACCGGAGTGAGATTAAAATCATTAACATAAACTGGAACTTCAGAAGAAATTCTTGCTTTTTTTGTATCCCACATTATCTTATTGTCTGCAGATCCAAAACTGACACTTGCAGTACTGTTTTTTATTATTCCAAATTCAACAGTCCATTCTTTTTCATCATCTGTAGACGGAATCCCTTTAAGCAAATATGCATTTCCAGTTATAGTTAAATTCAGAAGGTTTGTTGTAGTTGTACTCCATTCATCATTTCCACACTTTGCAATTGCATAATAATTTAGATCAGCCGGCAGGATTGGCATTGCTGTACGGCCAGACGTTGATGAGGTAGCCCCCCCATAATTAAAGGTTCCCTGAATTGTTACATATTTTACAGGTTCGCCAGTTGAACCTGGAGTATGAGATGTTATTGTATTTTCCTGGTCAATATAGTTTTCTGAATCTGGAGACTGTATATCATTTGCGCAGGAAACGAATAATAATGAAGCTGCGAGTATAATCAAAAATTTATTTTTCAAAATAAAACCTCCATTCCTTTTTTACTAATCACATGTAATTGGAAAGTTTGCACCATACTGAATACCAAGATAAGTAGCTGTTATTGTTAACGTATAATTATCTTTATAAGGCAAAGCTGGAATTGATATCTTTATAGTATTATCAGTAGTTCCAGCAGAAATTGTTGGCTGATAAGTTGATGGCAGACTGTTACCTGCAAGTGTAAGTTCTGCTGTCCAGATAACTTTATTAAAATCTGATTCTGGATCATCCTCTAAATCTGCTACAGAAGGATTAGAATACAATCCTTCAGACTCTTCTGTAGCTTGTATATAAGTAAGATAAAGCTTCTTATCGTTTGGATTATAATGAAGATCTGAGTAAACATTTTTAGGTTCTTTTCGTTTTGCAGTAACTGTTATTGTAATTTCTTTTGCAGTTCCACAAGTAACAGTTGTTGTATCGCATGCAAGTGAGAATGAATAATCTGTTGAATTATAGATAATACCTCCACCAAGACCAAATGAAACTTCCCCCAAGGTAGCCCCATCTGTTGATTTCATAAATACATATGGAGAAGATTTATCCTGCTTGAAAATAATAGAAGGAGCGATAGCATCCATATAATTCTTTGTGATAGCAACCGGTTTTTGGCCTGTCGGTTCAAGTTGACCCGATTCGGTTCCAACCGGTGCACTGATTCCTATCTGACTGTTTGAAGATATTGGTCCTATAACCTGAAGTTTATTTATAATCTGTTTTCCATCTTCAATTGTTTTTGGAAGATATAAGTTATGATTTTCGGGAACCTGTGTACTTCCACTGCCTGCCACAAGAACCTGTTCATTACCATCATATCTATAATTTCCACTTATATTGATTTGTCCCTTTATAGACATTTCACCATTATTTATTACTGCATAGCTGTTTTCTGACTGAGCCCTATTTCCACTGATTACTCCACCTTCCATCTGGAAAATTGTATCTTGTCCAACATAAACACCACAAGCTTTAGTTCCTTTAGAGTTTTTGATGGTTCCTTTAAGCATAATGAATTGTCGTTCTACGCTCTGACCACTTTCAACATTTGGAAGTATAACTCCACCATACTCTGTTGTTGCATCGCCAGTCTCATTAATTACACCACCATTCATTACGAATATGCCGTTCTGGATTTTCACTCCACAGCGGGAACTGCCGTTACCATTTATTTCAAGTCCAGAAGTATTATTATCTGCTAAAGATTGCAGATAGAAGTTCACAGGTTTGTCGTCGGCAGTAGGTCCAACAAGAACACATTCTGTACCGCCGCGCACTACAACTTTTGCGCTTCCCAACCTGTCATTTGGAGCATTTTTCCAGCATTCAAGTGTGATATTTTTTTTGATTTCGAGAGTATGATCATCCAGTTCATATGAACCATCTTTTACATGAATTGTAAACGTATACGTTTCTGCCCTGGCATTAATTGTATCTATTGCATGTTTTACAGTTTTAAATGGAGAATTGCTTGAAGTTCCTGTATTGTTAGTGTCATCTCCACTGCCACCAGTTGTTCCATCAACAAAGTACTGACGTGGCTTAAAATCATCTGTCATTGACTTTGTAATTTCAAAGGTTTCTTTTGTAGTTCCATCAATTATCCATTGATTAGTTTCAATGTTATCATAAATATTAATAATCTGAATTGTTGAAAAAATAAGCTGCGGAGTTGAAGAACCATCATAAGCATTTATGTCAATTCTTTGTTCACCGCTTGTGATGTCTGAAGCCTCAAAGTAGGAATCTCTATTTGAATCTTCTACAACAGTTCCATCTTCAAGAATAACTTTAATTGAACTGACTCCAGCACCACTGCCACCAGTAATCTTTAATTTCATACTGCCTTTTCCATTCTGGGTTTGAGCCATCTTCAAAAAGAAAACTTCGTTTTGAAGCAAAGGATTTTCCGGGGTCAAAGAAATTGTCTTTGAAGCAGTAAGAATCTTAGTTTCTCCATTCTTTATTCCAGCTTCTATTACCCATCTACCGGTTGAAAGAGGAATGTAAAAACCTGTGATCTTAGAACTTACAATTTTAAATACGCCTGTATCATTTTGAGTTTTAATTGTGTGTTTAGTTAAATCTGCTTTTTCGGATTCAAGAACATAATCTACATAATAAACTGCAGTGGCTGGTAATGCTGGCATTGCAGTTCTTCCATAAGAGTCTGAATCCGTAACAATATTTGAATCAATCTGAAAATCAGCAGAAATACCATAAGAAAGCTGATTTGAATTACTTTCAGGATTTTCTGAAGTAATTTCATCAACAGAATTTACACAGGAAGCAAACAGAATTGCTAAAGAGAGAACATAAATTGTTTTTAATAATTTTTTACTGCTCATTTCGCTTCCTCCTTATTCTATTGATTGAGAATTTCTATAGGTTGTACTATTAAGTATTACATTGTAGCCTGAGCTATCAATATAGATTCTATTAGGAGTTTCAGAAGAACCGGCTGTACAACCTGTCATTATCGCCTGCATATTATCATCACTACTTCCAATAGTAGAATCACGGTGATTGTTTGCAGCTGTAAGATAGAAACCTCCTCCCTTTGAATATGCATGACAGTTTTCTACGCGACAATCCGAATCTACATGCATATTTGAACGGAAGTAACCGGCACCCCCATTATTTGCCTTACAATTAATAAACTTACAATTATGAAGCGATGTGCATGTTGAAGATCCACCTGCAACAGCTCCTCCATTACCATTTCTATAATCAGTATTCTGGAAGACAACATTCCAAATGTTTCCACTACCACAGTTATCCTGCATAAGTGGAGCAGTTGCAATTATTCCTGATTCTGAACCGCCATCAAGGACAAGGGTTCCACTTTCTGAACGCTCTGTATTAATACGAAGCTCTTTTGGATAAGTTCCTGCTGATACCAATGAACCTGTGTATCCGTCAGAACGTTTAAGAGTTACTGTTACACCTTTCTTAACATTAATTGTTGTTCCACTTCTATCTGTAACTGTAACACCATTAGACATTGCAATAACAGTATCGCTTTCCAGACTTTCTACAAGAGTCTTAAGATCAGCAATAGAATATGACTCAAATTTAATTTCTGCAGGCTCACTTGCAAGACGTATAGACTGGTCAAATACCCTGTTCATATAAGTAAGATTAATATGAACATAGTAAACATCATCCATCAAAATGTTTTTACTTATTCTAATTGAATTTGTATTAGATGTGACAACAACATCCTGATGACAGGTAACAAAGATATTCCAGGTTAAGTCGCCTGCTGGGATAGTACTTGTTATATCAACACCATTACGTTTAATAACCGGGGTAACAGAAATAACCTTATCATGCTTTGTATCAATTATTGTATCAAAGTTAGCAGCTCCATCTGCTGGCTTAAATTCAACCGTATAATCAAACTGAGTAAATATAGAACCCTGGCTCTGAGAAATATTAACTTCATCACCTTCAAGGATGATTCCGTAGCCAATATCTGAGAAGAAGTTGTAGGCTGGAGCACGAGAATTGTAGGTGCTGTAGCCATTTGTAACTGGGTGCATAGTTCCACCACTTGGAGCTTGTGAAGTTTTTACCCAAATCTTTGAAGTTGAGGCAAGAGGGCCGATAATATTAATTACTTTTCCAGAAATCAAATTTACGTTGCAGCTTTCTGCTGGAGTACCTGTTGTATTATTCTGAACAATAATATTTCCACTTATATTGAGAGTTCCTCTAACTTCAATACCGGAAGCTTTGTTTCCAGAAATAGTACCACCAGAAAGACTACAAGTTTTACCTGCCTTAATATAGATTCCGGTTTCTTCATTATCAGTAATAGCACAGGTTGTAATATCTGCAGATGCGTTACCATCATCAAGGTAGATTCCAGTACCCTTATTTTTAGTAATGGTTCCGCTTATAAAGTTCAGAACACCATTACTAACCTTAATTCCGTTACCTGAATCTCCTTTATTTTCACTAACAATGCCACCCTCAAAATTACAGATTGCACCGTTATCAATAATAATTCCATTACCATAATTACCTGAGACAGTAACATTCTTCATCGTTACAGGAACTGTATTTTTAATATCAATTCCAGTATTACTGCCATCAATTACCTTAGTACCATTTAATTCAACTTTAATATTTTCAATAATCTCAATACCAATACCAGAGTCATTTGTTACCGTAACATCACCAATAGTTAATTCAAAGTCAGATGGTATTGGATTAGCAGAATCCTGACTCTCAACATAAATATGCCTGATTACTCCAGAATCAGCACGCTTGCGTTTTGCAATTATGAGCTTGTCGGTATTTATTGGGGAATTGATATTAACTTCTTCATTAAGATTTCCATCTATATAAATAGTAAACTTCTTTTCTTTTTGTTCGCGCAGGTTGATATCTTCAATAGCCTCTGCAATTGTTGCATATGGAGCTGTTTCTGAACCGTCTCCGTTTCCCGGATTATTTTCACTTACAAACAGAACGTTGTTCATAAAGCGGAACTTCACCGAAGTAGTCGCAGAATTTTCGTAACTAACCAGTTCGGCGTA
>ODAI014455097.1_pt1 | contig 12534 bp, 10 predicted proteins | sample 1539321 | NCBI WGS metagenome assembly ODAI01 (sample SAMN02144231, study PRJEB22623) | gut metagenome | biome: sheep rumen | host: Ovis aries | place: New Zealand
AAGCGAGGGCACCCAGGTCGGCAAGCGACAGCTCCGGATTCTCGCGGCGCAGCTCGCAGAACTCGCGAACGGCGGGCGGTAGCTGGCGAAGGCCTATGAGATGCTCGGCCTCGTCGATTAACTCGAGCTGGGTCCCGGCGGCGTTGGTGGTGCGGCTCAGGTTGGCCGTTTCGGCGTTGACGCGCCGGTTGACGTCGTTGATGGCCTGCTTTACCTGCCGGACGTTCTCGATTGCGCGGGCCGAGCGCGCGGCACCCATGACACGCAGGAGCTTGACCACATCGTCGAAGCTCTTGAGGTAGATGGCGTAGGCCCCGCGGCGGCGGTTGAGGCGTGCCGTGATGCCGTGCTCGCCGATGAGCTCGATAATGTCTTGGGCGAAGCGCTCACCGGTGACGGCGATCTCGAGGTGGAAGTCGCCGCGCGGGTCGGCCACAAAGCCACCCGCCATGAAGGCGCCCCTGATAAAAGCCGCACGACAGCAGCGGCGGCGCAGCAGCTGGACCGGCGCCCCCTGCGCAAGCCCGCGCCCTGGCACCAGGATGCCCAGCCGCACCAGGTCGGACTCCATCTCGTCCTGCTCGGGGATCTCGATGAGGTAGTTGCGTACCTTATGCAGGTTGGAGTGGCGCACCGTGAGGCGCGTCTCAAGGTCAAACAGCTCGTGGGTGAGCTTGATCATGGTGCGCGCCACGGCGCCCGTCTCGGTGGACACGCGGATGGAGTAGCGCCCCGGGCCACGGAACGACAGCGTGCCGCACACCCGCACGATAGCCGAGAGCTGCGCGTAGGCACAGTTGGGACAGATGCCCTCCACCCGCGAGAGCTCGTCCTTCACCTGCGCGGTAAACGACATCGTCCCCCGCATCCCGTTCGCTCCCCTACGCCCGACGCTCGGCGCGTGCGAGGTCGCGATGGCTGCTCAACACGTGATAGCCCGCCTTGGTGAGGTGCAGGGCGGTCTGGTCGGCGATGGCCACCGAGCGGTGCTGGCCGCCGGAGCAGCCGATGCCCACCGACAGGCGGCTCTTGCCCTCCCCCACATATCCTGGCAGCACGGTGTCGAGCAGCGCGTACCACCGCTCGAGAAAGGCCTGGGTCTGCGGGTGGTCGATGACGAAGTCGCGCACCAGCGCATCGCGGCCAGTGAGCGGACGCATCTCGGGATTCCAGTAGGGGTTGGGCAGGAAGCGCACGTCAATGATGATGTCGGCCTCCTCGGGCATGCCGTACTTGAAGCCAAAGGAGAAGACGTGCACCTCCATGAGCTGCTGCTCGGTGAGATGGGTGAACTCCTGCAGCAGGCGGGAGCGCAGCTGCTTGGGTTTGAGGTTGCTCGTGTCGATGGTGAGGGTGGCGCGGCCACGCATGGCGTCGAGCTGCTGGCGCTCGCGGCGGATGGCCTCCAGCGTGCTCTCGCCCTCGCGCGCGATGGGATGCGGCCGGCGGTTGAGCGCATAGCGCGACAGCAGCACGTCGTCGGATGCGTCGAGGAAGAGCACGCCGCTCGTAAACTCGTGGGCCTCGAGTTCGGCAAGGGCGTCATCGAGCTCTTCGAACAAGCCCTGGCTGCGCAGGTCGCAGACGACCGCCAGGTGACGGCCGATACCCGAGGAGATGCCGCTCATCTGAGCCACGGCCAGAAGCAGGCTGGGCGGCAGGTTGTCGATCACGTAGTAGCCGAGGTCCTCGAAGGTGTGCATGGCTTCGGTGCGCCCGGCACCACTCATGCCCGTGATCACGATGACGTCGGGACTGTTGAGCGCAGATTCGCCCACGTGCGGTCCGTCTTGCATGCCAAGCTCCCATCGGACTATGGTCAGGGCCTTAAGCATACCGCAGGCGGCGCGCCGCGTGCGAGCGGCGCGTCAGCCGAGCTCGGCCTGCTGCTCGGCCTCCCAGGCGCGCAGGGTCCGGTAGACGTCCTCGGCCACCTGTCGCGGGATGCCCTTGACGGCTGCGATGTCGTCGACGCTGGCGGCGCGCAGTCGCTTCATGGACCCGAAGTGACGCCGAATGGCCTTCTTGCGCGTGGGCCCCACGCCAGGCACATCGTCGAGCACCGAGACGCCCTGCGCCTTGGTGCGCAGCTCGCGGTGGAAGGTGATGGCAAAGCGGTGGCTCTCGTCGCGCACCTGTTTGATGAGGTAGAGCGAGGGCGAACCGGAGGGCAGCACCACGGGCGTGTCGTCCCAGGGCACGAAGACCTCCTCGTCCGACTTGGCCAGACCGCACACCGGAATGTCGAGCCCTAGCGCGTCGAGCTGCTCCAGCGCAGCCGTGAGCTGCGGCTTGCCGCCGTCGACCACCAGTAGGTCGGGCGGGGCCGACGCAAAGCGCTCGTCGGCCATGTTCTTGGGCCCGTAGCGGCGGCCCAGCACCTCCTGCATGCTCACGAAGTCGTTGGCCTCGTCAAGCTCGGTGCGGATCTTGAAGCGGCGGTATTGCCCCTTGTCGGGCTGGCCGTTGGTGAACACCACCATCGACGCGACGGTAAAGGCACCGTGCAGCGTGGAGATGTCAAAGCACTCGATGCGCATGGGAGGGGCATCGAGCGCCAGTGCGCTCTCGAGCTGCAGCAACGCCTGGTTGGTGCGGTCGTCGGCATACCCCGTGCGCACCATGTAGCGGTTGAGGGCATGGTGGGCGTTGGTGGCCGCCATTTCCAGCAGGTGGCGTTTCTCGCCGCGCTTGGGTACGCGCAGGCGGCACGTGCGCCCGCGCTTCTCGGTCAGCCACTCCCCCAGCAGCTGCGCGTCGGGCAGCTCGGCGGTCACGCACACCTCAGCCGGAATGTCGGCGGTCTCACCGTAGTAACGCTTGAGGAAGCCCTCCTGCAACTCCTGCTCGCTCACGTCGGCACCCTTGTTGAGCGTGAACTCCGGCGCACGGATGACGCGGCCCTCGCGCACCACCAGCACGCACGCGGCGCTGATGGTCTCCTCGCGATAGAACCCCACCGCGTCCATGCTCACGTCGCCAGACAGCACCACCTGCTGGCGGTCGTCGAGACCCTCGAGCACGTCGATGCGATGCTTGATGCGCGCGGCGCGCTCAAACTCGAGGTCCGCTGCGGCATCGGCCATCTGCTCGCGCAGGTCGTCGATGATCACGGAGCGCCTGCCTTCCAAAAACTGCTCAACCTGACGCACGTGGCGACCGTAGTCCGCCGTGGTAATGGCGCCACAGCAGGCGCCCGGGCCCCTGCCCACGTGATGGTCGAAGCACGGGCGGCCGCGCTCGGCCAGCACAAGATTGGCCACCGCCACGTCGTCGGGATGGGCGTCCAGGTAGCGCTTGGCGCGCTTCCACTCCGCACAGGTACCAATGCAGATGGGCACGCACTTGCGCAGCTGGTTGATGGTCTCGCGAGCAGCCTTGGCGTCGGTGTAAGGGCCAAAGTAGCGCGTGCCCTTGCGATGCTTCTCGCGCGTGTACTTGATGGCAGGGTATGCGTCCGACTCGGTGACCGCGATGTAGGGGTAGCTCTTGTCGTCCTTGTAGTCGACGTTGAAGTACGGGTGGTACTGTTCGATGAGGTTGCGCTCCAGCACGAGAGCCTCGTGCTCGCTGCCCACCACCACGTAGTCGAAGCTGCGCACCACCTGCATCATGAGCGGAATCTTGTCGCGGTCGTCCTGCAGCGTGACGTACTGGCGCATGCGGGCGCGCAGGTTCTTGGCTTTGCCCACATAGATGACCTCGTCGTGGGCGTCCTTCCACAGGTAGCAGCCGGGCTCGGTGGGCACGCGCGAGACCTGCTCGGCAATACTGGCCAGCCCCTCGTCCTCCGGACGGGGGGCCTCAAGGTCGAAGCCGGTGGCGCGTGCGGCCGTCACGGGCCTCAGCCTTCCGCCACGACGGAGCGGATCGCCCGAACCACCGCCGCCACCTGTTCGTCAGTGAGGTCGCAGGGCAGCGCAACGGCGCCACGCGCCAGCTCGGCGGTACGGGACAGGCCGGCGAGGCTGCGGTCGTACCCATAGGCGGCATCGTCGGTCACGCCGGGGTACAGCAGGGGCCGATACCACGGCACCGCATAGAGGCCCTGTGCACCGATGGCGGCAATGACGCGGTCGGCCGTGGCGTCGTCGCATACGTTGAGCGGAAGGCGCAAGAGCGGTTGGCCGGAGCCCAGCATGGCCTCCGACGTGCGAACGCCCTCGATTCCCGCCAGCTCGCGCGCATAGGCCTGCAGGGCACGCACGCGCAGCTCCTCGCTGGCAGGCAGCTCCGCAAGTGGCCCAGCCACAGCCTGCTGCGCCCATGCACCGGCAGCCAAGGGCTCGTGGGCCACACCGCCGGCCATCTCGAGCTCAGAGATGGCGGGCTCGAACAGGCGAAGATTCGTGAGCGTGGCGCGCAGGCCACGTGCGAGCGGTCTCGGCAAATGGTTGAGTACGCGGATCTGCGTGCGATACGACCTCATGGCACGAGACAGGCAACCAGTAGGCTCGGGCAGAGCTCGCAGAGCATCCTCGATACGCTGGCGTAGCTCGCCATCGGCCATGTTCGGGTTGAGATACACGGCGCCGCCAAAGTAGGTAGGCAGCATCTTCTCCACGCCAAAGGAGTGGAACGACACGTCTGCCAGCGGGGCGGCGCCATCGTCTGTGGCAAGGCGTCCCACGCAGTGGGCGCAGTCCTCGAGCAGCAAGGCCCCCGCCTCGTGGGCCCTGCGGCGCAGCTCAGCTGTCTGGGCTTGGTCGATGTAGCCGAAGGTATGCTGACACACGATGGCGCGCAGGTCGGCCACGTCGGGCAACGTCTGCGGATCGACCGCCATGGTCTGGGCGTCGACGTCGGCATAGACGGGCCGCAGGCCCGCCGTGACGATGGGGTCGACGGCCGTGCAGCAGGTAAGCAGCTGCGTGACCACGGAGCCCTCCCCCCGCAGCGCCTTGAGCTCGCGCAGCACTACAAGCATGCCGTGGCGCGCGCGGAACACCAGGTGCCAGTCCTCGGCACGGGTGCCCGTACGCCGAGCAAGCGTCTCGCGCAGGGAAGGTCCGACCGTCGTCATGGCGTCTACTCCTCCAGGTCGCGGTGGCCGAAGTACTTGAGGAAGTCAAGATAGTAGTGCAGCCAGAGCTTGGACATGTTCCAGAGTCGGTGGGGGTGGTTGTCGCTCGCGCCAAAGAGCGTGGTGCCCACGCGGCGGGCGCGCATGAGGCGCAGCGCCTCGTCCTTGGCGGCGCCGTCCGGCGTGTAGCGACGCACGATCGCCTTGGGGACGCCGACCCACAGCACCTCGTCGGTTGCGTGCACGGGGGCGTCGCGGCGACCCTCCACCAGATCCTCCACGGCGCAGCGCGCCAAGTTGTGTCCACTCAGCGTGGTAAAGAAGCTGCTGCGGCCCTGACGCGGGTTGAAGTCGAGCAGCTTGAAGCTGCCGTCACGTTCGTCGTACTTCATGTCGATGTTGAAGTACCCAAAGTAGTGGACGTAGCCCAGCAGGCGCTCCACCGTCTGGTAGACCTGCTCGTCGCCGTAGCTCACGATTGCCGCATAGTTACCGATGCGCATGGGTGCGCAGTCCTCCAGCACCGGACGCCCCAGCGAGAGCAGCGACACCGCGCCATCGGATCGCACGTAACCGTTGAGCACGCGCATATTGTCATCCCCGCCGGGGATGAAGTCCTGGATGACCAGCCCCTCGTCGTAGCCGGAGGCGTAGATGCGCCGCAGGGTCTCGGCGAGCATCGCGGCATCCTCGATGATGAAGGCCTTCTTCTGGCCCTCGAAGGGATGCTCGCGGTACAAGGCAGCATTGGTGGGCTTGACAGCCACCGGGAACGGGAAGGGCAGCTCGGGCACCTGCGGCCCGTCGACCCGCACCGTCTTGGGGTACGGCACGCCGGCGCGCTCGCACAGCGCATAGAAGCGCGCCTTGTTCTCGAGCTCGGTGAGCACGCCCGGGTCGGAGCACACGGGCACGTAGCGCCCGTCGAGCTCGGCCTTGTGCTCGGAGAGCATCACCGAGTAGTCGTCGCCGCACGGGATCACCAGCGGCATGGCATCGCCAAAGCTGCCGGCGTCGCGGTTAAGCACCTCGATGAAGCGCTTGGGGTCCATGAGATTGGCGTCGCAGCGCTGCTCGATGAACTTGGAGTAGGCCGTGGGCGTGAGCGGGAAGGTGCCGTACGCCACGCTCTTGACGCCGTACGCCTCCCAGAAGGCGCGGGCCATGCCATAGGCACCAATCTCGGTGCCCAAAAGGACGGGAACGAACGATCTGGCCATGATGGGCTCCTATTCCTCCGCCTTGCGGTTGCGCACGGCCGAAATGACACGCTTGCCCATCTTGAGGGAGGCGTAGAACGCGCCCTTGATGGGCACGTCGCGGTCGGGGGCCACGTGCACGACGTCCTTCGAGAACTTGGTCTTGAAGGTGTTCAGACCCATGAGCTTGGGCGAGAACTCGCTGCCGATGCCCATCAGGTCGAAGTCGGTGCAGCCGAGGCGACCCAGCTCACAGCAGGCGAAGTAGAACAGCTTGTCGGTGACGTACAGACGCATGGTCTCGCTACGCGAGGCGGCGTAGTAGTAGGTGCCCAGCGTTCCGGAGATGGTGCAGATCGACCAAGTGACCACACGGCCGTCCTCAAGGCGTCCCGCAAAGACGCGGCAGTGATTGGGACCCAGCAAGCGCAGCATGTCCTCGTAGTCCTTGATCGGGGCGGGGGTGAAGCCGTCGCGCTCGGCCGTCTCGACCATGATCTCGTAGTACTCGGCAAACGACTGGAGCGCCTTGTCGGTCTCGTCGGCGCAGGTCACCGGGGACTCGCGCAGCGCCTTGCGCACATCGCGACGACCGCGCGCCTTCATGCGCTCGAGGATGGCGTCGTCTCCGCCGGTCACGTCGAGCACCACCGTGGTGTCGTACGGGATGGACGAGAGGGTAGGCTGGGACATGGCCAGCTCGTGGTCAACGGCCAGACGCATGAACACCTGCTTGCCGTCACGCTTGCGCACGTAGGCGACGAGCGCCTCCATGGCCTCGCGCTCCTGCTCCTCGGTGGGGGGCTCGATCCACATCGGACCGTGGTGGGCACGCAGGTAGTGGTAGCCGTGCGTCTCGTAGTCGGTGAAGGCGACGTAGGCCACGTCCTGGCCGTCGCGCACGAGGGCGAGGTAGTCCCACGGGGTCCTACCGGGAATAGTCTGCTGGTAGTTGGCCCAGGCGACCGTCTGCTCGATGGGCACGACGAGCTCTGCAGCAGCCACGAGCTGCTCGAACTCTTCTGGGGTAAGCTTTCTGAGCTCTGTCACGAAGCACTCCTCAACAAGCTTGCGAAGCGGTTGGTTCAAATATCGACCATTGTAGACATGGCACTTGTGCGGGACCCCATTTGCACGGTAGAAACAGAAACTCGCATGGGGTGGCGCGCATGGGTACAATGCCTAGTTACGGAGCGCCCGGGCGGCGCCCCAACACCCTCGTGCACCACCGCACGAATGTGCCTGCCCACGGCATCTGCGAGAGGACGTTTGCATGAACTGGCCCGTTCTTGGAATCATCGGAGGCGTCGGCCCCCTTGCCACCGCCTACTTCATGGAGGCGCTCATCAGACACACGCCCGCCTCGCGCGACCAGGACCACATGCCCATGATCGTCTTTAACGACCCGCAGATCCCCGACCGCACCGCCCACATCCTCGACCACAGCAAGGCCGACCCCCAGCCCGAGATGGAGAAGGTCGCCCGCTGGCTGCAGGACGCCGGCGCAGACTACCTGGCCATCTCGTGCAACACGGCGCACTACTACTACGAGGGTATCAACTCGGCCGTAAGCATTCCGGTCGTCAACATCATGGAGGAGACGGCCAAGCGCATTGCCTCCGAGGTCGGCCAAGGCGCGCAGGTAGGGCTTCTGGCCACCGAGGGCACCATCGCGTCGGGCGTCTTCCAGAGCTACCTCGAGCGTCACGGGCTCAGGACCGTGGAGCCCGACGCCAGCGAGCAGCGCGAGGTGACCTCCCTGATCTACGACGGCGTCAAGGCCAACGGCCCGTACGACGACTCCCAGCTGCTCGTGCTCGGCGAGAGCCTGCGGGCACGCGGCTGCGATGCCGTCATCGTCGGGTGCACCGAGCTCTCGGTCATCTATCAGGACCTCGACGAGCGTCCCGCCTGGCTGTACGACTCGCTCGACGTGCTCGCCGAGCGCTGCGTGCAGATCTACCTCGACGCCCGGGAGCGGGGCACGCTGGCCATCTGACGTCGGATCCGACGCTGGGGATGGACAAAGGTGGTTGTGGCGATGCGGAGCCGCCCCAAAACGCCTACAACCCGGGCCTCAGGCAATCCACTCTCCCCACTCTCCCAACAGAAAGAGGCGCGGCACCCCAGCTGGGATGCCGCGCCTCTGCGCTTGCAACGTATGGCCAGGAACAAGTCCTAGACGATGGGGCCACCGCCCACAAAGGAGCCAGCGTTGTAGTAGACGGACGTGATCTCGACGCCACCCCAGTTGGAGTGAATCATCTGGCCACCGCCGATGCACATACCCACATGGCCGGTCGAGCTGGTGCTCGAACCCCAGAACATGAGGTCGCCAGCCTTGAGGTTGGCCTGACTGGTGGTCCAACCGCCATTGGAGAGGCACCAACCGATCATGGAGTTACCGGCACCATTGGAGAGGCGCTGGCCACGCGGGATGGAGATGCCCGCCTGGGCGTACGACCACCACACCAGACCAGAGCAGTCGAACTCCTGATTGGCGATGGCGCGGCCAGCCCAAGAGTAGCTCACGCCCAGCTGGGACTTGGCGTAGTTAATGGCTGCGCCGACACCGGAGCCATAGCTCGGCACGGAGCTCGTGGGCTTGCTCGGCGTGGTCGTCTGGGTCTGGGTCTGGGTCTGAGTCTGGGTATGGGTTTGCGTCTGAGTTTGGGTCTGAGTCTGCGTCTGGGTCTGCTGGGTCTGAGTCTGCGACTGGGTCTGCTGACCACCGCCCTGCTGAGCCTCCTGCTCCTTCTGCTCGGCCTCCTGGGCGGCACGCTCCTCGGCCTCCTTGCGAGCCTGCTCCTCGGCAGCCTGACGCTCGAGCTCCATCTGCTCCTCGATCTGGGCCTGCAGCTGAGCGTCGAGGCCGTTCACGTAGGACTCCTGCTCGTCGACGACAGCCTGCAGCTGACTGGCCGTCTCACGCGTCTGCGCAACGAGCTCCTCCTGCTTGGCCTGCTGGGCCTCGAGGTTGGCATGCTGGGTGTCAAGCTCCTCCTGGATGGAGAGAACCGTGGAGATGGCATCGGACTGATGCTCGGCGACCTTGTCGGCGTAGTACACGCGCGAGACGAGGTCGTCGAGGGAGTTGGAACCAAAGAGGAACGAGAGGAAGTTCATGCCGTTCTTGTAGTTCTCGGCCATGTTCTCGGCCAGGACAGCGCGCGCCTCGGTGAGCTCGCCCTCCTTGACCTCGATCTGCTCCTCGGTTGAGGTGATCTGCTCGCGGGTCTCCGTGAGGTCGGCCTGCTGGTTCTCGAGCTCGTCGAACTTGGCGTTGCGCTGGGCGGAGAGCTCATCGAGGTGGGCGCGGGCCTCCTCGAGTTCGGCGCTCGTGCTCTCGATAGCACTGTTGGTCACGGCGTATGCCACGCCGGAAGAAAGGGGCGACAACACCAGCGCGAGCGAAAGCCCGGCGCAGACTGCCGCCTGGGAAGGTCTCATCTTGTTCATGTCGGTCTCCCTAGAGATAGCGAGTTCCGTCAGATGGGCTATATGCTAGCACTTCGGACCACCGCGGACCCATGCGCAACCCCGCAACTCGCAGGCGCCACACATCTCTGGACGCGCGGCATGGCTCTGGTTCGACTCGCTCGGAGAGACCCTACACGCAGCCGTCACCCGCGCCCGGCAAGGCCACCTCGCGGTAGAAGCAGCTGCGGTGTCCCGTATGGCACGCTGGCCCGGGAGAGTCGACGACCGCAACCAGCGTGTCGGCGTCGCAATCCACCAGCAGTCGCTTGACCCGCTGCATGTTTCCGCTGGTAGCGCCCTTGTTCCAAAGCTCCTGCCGCGAACGCGACCAGAACCACGTAGTGCCCGTCTCGAGCGTGAGCCGCAACGACTCCTCGTTCATCCACGCCACCATCAGCACCTCGCCGGTGCCCTCTTGCTGTACCACGCAGGCAATGAGTCCAGCCGCGTCAAGCTTCAGCTCGAGCTCGCCCACCGAGACGATGCCAACCGGCTCCCCCGCGTACGTTTTGCTCACCAAATGCACCTCTCCCCTACAACGTTTGTCCACACATGCCGAACCGACAACCGAAGGCCTCGGGGACGCCAAGGAGCCGTCCTGCGACTAGAAGTCGAGACGCACGGGGATCCCCTGGGCGGCCATGTACTCCTTCACCTGACGGATGCTGTAGGTACCAAAGTGGAAGACGCTGGCCGCCAACACGGCGTCCGCCTCGCCCTCGATGACCCCCTCGGCAAAGTGCTCCAGCGACCCAACGCCACCCGAGGCGATAACGGGGATGGGCACAGCGCGGGCCACCGTGCGCGTGAGCGCCAGGTCGAAGCCCTCCTTGGTGCCATCGCGGTCCATGCTGGTAAGCAGAATCTCGCCGGCACCGCGACGCGCGGCCTCCTGGGCCCACTCCACAGCGTCGATGCCGGTGGCCACGCGGCCGCCCGCCAGGTAGACCTCCCACTTGTCTGCCTTGCCAACGCGCTTGGCATCGATCGCACAGATGACCGCCTGGCTGCCGAAGGCCGCCGCAGCTACCGAGATGAGCTCGGGGTTCTTGACCGCCGCGGAGTTGACCGATACCTTGTCGGCACCAGCGGCGACCATCTTCGTCATGCCGGCCAGGTCGCGGAAGCCGCCGCCAACCGTATAGGGGATGCGCAGCTCCTCGGCGGCGTGCGACGCCAATTCGATGGTCGTGGAACGGTCGTCGGAGGTAGCCGTGATGTCCAGGAAGATGACCTCGTCGGCACCCTCGCGGTCATAGACGCTCGCGAGCTCCACCGGGTCGCCCGCATCCACGAGGTTGACGAAGTTGACGCCCTTGACCACGCGACCGTCCTTGACGTCGAGGCAGGGTATGACGCGCTTGGTTAGCATGTGCTCCTCCTGAGCGTTTGCGGGGCAGCGGGAACGCCCGCTCCCCGGGATGGACCATGGCGGGTCAGCAGAGAACGGCGAGCGCCTCCTCGAGGGTGAAGGCCCCCTCGTACAGGGCCCTGCCGCAGATGGCACCCTCGATGACGCCATCGCCGAGTGCGGCGAGCGAGCGCAGGTCGTCGAGCGTCGCAATGCCGCCCGAGGCAACCACCGGGAATCCCGCGACCTCGGCGATGTGCTGATATGCCTGCGCGTCGATGCCCGTCTGCATGCCATCGCGCGCGACGTCGGTAAAAACCAGGTGGCGGTACCCAAGCGAGACGAGCTCGCCCACAAGCTCGTCGGCCTTCACGCCGGCACCCTCACGCCAGCCGTTGACGCGGACCATGCCGTCGCGCGCGGCCACGTCGGCCACCAGCAGGTCACCATAGCGACGGGCCGCCTCGCGGGCAAAGTCTCGGTCGCGCACGAGCGCCGTTCCCACTGCGATGCGCTGCGCACCGGCCAAGGCCAGGCGCTCGATGGCCTCAAGGCTGCGCACGCCACCGCCCGTATCGACACGGATGCCCGGCACGGCGCAGATACCCTCAATGGCCGCACGATTGAGCGCAAGCGCCTCCTCATCCTCCTCGAAGGTTGCCGAAAGGTCGACCACATGGATCCAGGTGGCCCCGCGACGCGCGAAGTCCCGTGCGACTGCGACGGGGTCGGTGGCGTATACGTCCATCTGCGCGCGGTCACCGCGGCGCAGGCGCACCACCTGACCCGCCACGAGGTCAATGGCAGGGAACAGGATCATGGCTAGCCCCTCACGTAGCGGACGAAGTTGGACAGGATGCGCAGGCCCGTTGCCGACGACTTCTCGGGGTGGAACTGCACGCCAAAGACGTTGTCTTGCCAGATAGCCGAGGCAAAGGTGCGGGTGTAGTGCGTATTGGCCGCAACGATGTCCGTGTCGACATCGTCGGAGGCGGCATAGGAGTGCGTGAAGTAGACGTTGGACCCCTCAGGCACATCGACGAACAGCGGGCACTGGCGGCCGTGCTCGGTGAGGTGCAACTGGTTCCAGCCCACGTGCGGCACCTTGAGGCGCGCTGACTCAAGGCGTGTCACCGAGCCGGAGAGCACGCCCAAGCCGGGCACCCAGCCATTGCCCCAGGCGTCTGAGGTGTGCTCGGAGCCGCGCGAGAAGGGCAGCTGCAGGCCCAGGCAGATGCCCAGGAAGGGCACGCCGCGCCGGATGGCGCCCACCACGGCGTCGGCCTGACCCGAGCAGCGCATGTAGCTCATGGCGTCCTCGAAGCTGCCCACGCCCGGCAGGATGATGCCCGACGCCTCGGAGATGGTGCGCGGGTCGTCGCTGATGGCCACCTCGGCACCCACCGCCGAGCAGCTGCGTGCGACCGAGAGCAGGTTGCCCTTGTGATAGTCGACCACGACCAGCTCGTGAGCCATCACAG
>ODAI010224024.1_pt1 | contig 12532 bp, 11 predicted proteins | sample 1539321 | NCBI WGS metagenome assembly ODAI01 (sample SAMN02144231, study PRJEB22623) | gut metagenome | biome: sheep rumen | host: Ovis aries | place: New Zealand
CTTCACCATTTTTCTTAACACCTTTCATTACGTTTTCGATGAAGCAGTTAACTAATTCAGCAGCTAACTTTTTAGAAACTCCTAATTCAGCAGCAAGAGCTTCAGTTAATTGAGTCTTTGTCATTTTTAATGTTATATAGGAAATAAAATAATATAACAATGGATACTATAGGGGATTTTAAGTAAAATGCAAGAGAATATTTAGGTAAAAATAGCTTTTTTCTTAAAAAATTGCGTTTTATACTAAATAAGGAGCTAGATTCTATTTCTAACTCCTTATCATAACTGACGTTTTGAAGATGTTCGGTTTTATGGTGTCGGATGATTAAAAAACAAATAAAGTAGGTATAATCGCCAAATAAAACTGTTGTATTTTAATCTCAAGACTGTTTGTTGGTTTCGATAAGTGTATTAAGCTTTTTTGCAAGTGCTCTTGGATCAGGAACATAAGATAATTCCAAGTGCTTTCAAGAGCTTAAATTAAGATCTCAATCAGTGTAAATGTTTAGGTCTCAATATTGAAGAAGAGCTCAAGTTAATCAACGTTTTGATGATTGTATTATTTTAATTGCAGCGGTGGAAATATTCATAGAATCTGTTCTAAAGAATCACTTTTGTTTATATGTAGTAAGTCAATCTTTTGTACAGATATTAAAGGTCATTTCATAGTCAATGAGCCAATACATTACTCTATTGAGTATTATTATGAATATAATATCTAATAATAAAATTCAAGCTTCAATAGCCATACTTCATATTCAAGTGTTATGAGTTATAATAAATGGAACACTTGCATTGAATATAAGAACTAAAGTGTGAACGATAAAGGTTAATAGAGTACGTTTCATGAATTTCTCAAATCATTTTTGCTTCATCTCAGCATGCTTTAAGTTATCTATATATTTTTTATCAGACTTTATTTGCCATAGAATATTTCAAATAATTCAGACAATTACATATAAACACCGTGAAAAAGTAGTATAAGTATAAAATATCGCTAGGCATCGGAAAAGTGTTTTATTCTCATCAAATAAATGGAGATATATTGAATAAAGCATGGTAATTTCTAAAAAAATAGAAATAAACACTAAAGTTAGTGGAAGTAAAAGCTTTATCCAATGTCTTTTAATAAGAACAGCATTCCCTTCGCCATATTTTGATATAGCTTCGGTTAGTTCTTGTGCATCAAGTTTTGTATTGAAAGACTTAAATAATTTCATTTCAAGTAATAATAATCTGAAAAATCATTAGACAACAATACTTATGTTCATGATATATTAAACAATTGTTTAACAGAATCAAAGTGTTTTTATAAAAAAACTGGTACCGATATAGTACCAGTATTTCTGACCTAAGATGCCCTACATTATTTTTCGTATGAATTAAGCCACATAGTTTCAAGCATTGCAAGCTTTTCATGAATTGCTTTTGCTGCTTTAACTCTCTCTTCGGCATTTTGCAGACTAGGAACTTTCTTAGAATACAGATGAACTTTTTGGTTTAAACTTAATGTGTTGAAGTCCTCATAGAGAATTGAAAGAATCTCATCAATGCCACTAAAATAGCGACATCTAACTAACTCAATCTTAGTAGCAAGTTGAACTCTGTATAGAACATTTCTATAGGCCAGTATTTGACTTGCATACTTAGCAATTTCTTGCAGGAGCTCTGTGCTAGGTCCTTCAGCACTTTCTTCACTACATTTGGCGATCTGCTTTTTCAGCATCTCATCCAGACTTTTAAAAAATTCTACATCCATAGTTTTTAGTATTTATTTTTTTGTTTAACCTAAAAAATATACTCAATAATGAAATTGATTTCAACTAAATTTGCTGAAAAAATGCCTATATATTTCTCTTTGTGGTGTGCTCTCTCACTAGAACATTATAATTGTTAATTTATTTTCAAATAGATAGCTAGCACATGTATCTTACATTAAATTTTATCAAATAATCCTATCTGGAAATTCATAAATACAACGCTTATTTTGTTCCAGAAAAGGAGCACACTACACTTAAGCAAGAAATATTATCATTCAGTCAAAATAAAGTTTATTCTCTATATTCTCTATCAAGAAATTCTTCATAAACTGAAATTGTGCTACTATAATCTTCCTTATTAATATCTCAAAGATATTCTTCATTTACAAAAATAGGTGAGTCGTAGTCTGGCTTTTCATTAACTGCGTAACTCTCATCATTAGTTAAATTGATATTATCCACTTCTTCTCATGCTAAATCTACTCATGTATTAGATTTTTCTCATGCCATATTATTTTTGTTTGGAATGTTATAGTGATTTGAATCTCATTGTTCTTTTTCTTTTAAGACATATTCAACTGTGCCATTGTTTTGTTTCTCTCTTTCTGAATTTGTTACTTTATAACTGTTTTCTACAAAAGCATTATATTTATTTTCAACGAATGCTTTATCCTTTGCTGGATTTGATCTTATTGGTTCTATTGCTGCTTGTCCTCCGTTTATAGTAGTATTTCCTTCAGTAATATTATTCCCATTATCTTCTAAAGTATTAGAAGTATTATCTCAGGAAATGTTACTTTGAGTCTCTGAGTTACTAATTCATAGAATGTTTTTACTGTATTCATATCTACAAAATACGGCAAATCCAATAATTAAAATTATAATTAGTAGTATACTTATTAAAATTTTTTTCATCTTCCAATCTTTAATATATAAAGTTTTGTAGTATCCTATTTAGAACTATATATTAATAAAAATATTTTGTATGTATATTTAATCTCTTTTAATATTTTTTCCAATACTTATGAAGAAATCGTATTGAAATCAAGAAGCTGATTCACTCAGCTAAGCTTACAGCTCACCATATCGCATTAATTCAGAATAATAGAGGAAGAATTATGATACATAAAATAGTTATTACAATACTTCTAAGGAATGAAACAATAGCTGATGCTCTTTCATTTGAAACACTGGTAAAAAATGATGAAGTATAAATATTTAATCAAGCAAACAAAAAACAAAGATAGAACCAGTAACCTCATTGTATTGCAATATTTGAAACATTTTTATCTCATTGATCGAGAAGATTTATTATATAAGGTCCTCATAGATAACAAGCTATAGTTAATACGATTGAGGTAGTGATGATGATTCTAAGATTAATCTTAAGTACAGTTCTTAATGTTTTAAAATCATGTTCTCAATAAAAATAGCTTTCTACTGGAGCTATTCAGTTAGAGAATCACATATAAATAGAGTAGATAAAGAGTTGAATATAAAGAATTATTGTTGCTGCAGCTACTCAGCTTTCTCATAAATATTTAAGCATTAAGATGTTAAAGAGGAATGTTATAATACTAACTGAAACATCAGTGATCATTTCTGATGAACCATTTTCGAACACCTCACATATTTCTTTAAGCTTTAATTTAAACTTGGTAAGATAGAGCTCAGTATTTTTCTCATGGAAATAGACTATTCAAAAAATTGAAACTAATGACCAAGCTATTCAAGAAGATAATCAAGCTCAAGCAACTCACATATTAAAGTGAGCCAAGAAAATATATCATAGTATGATATTTGTTATTCATCAAAAAACCGTAATTAATAATCAGGTCTTTGGTTTTCATGCTGTTATGAAAAGCATTTGAAATACTTGTTGAAGAAGATTTGCAACAGTAAAGAGAGATATAATTCTAAAGTATTTAAAACTATTATCATAGAATGTTTCATTTGCTCAAAGTAATTTAACAATATCTCATGAAAAAATATAGGCAAAAATTGATATTATAACTCATAGGATTATTGTTGATACTATAATTTGGCTGAAAGAATTTCTAGCCTCATTTGCTTTGCCTTCTCATAATTTTTCGGAAATAATTGCACTTCATCAAGTTCAAATCATGACTCAGACAGCAACTATCATGCAGATAAAAGGATAAACAATGTTAATACTAGAAAGAGCATCTACTCAAATAAAAATAGAGGAGAGGAGTCAGTCCGCCATTCAATAAAGTGCTGTAAAAATAAGCATAATTATTGAAGGTAGGGTATATTTTAGAATGGTTCAAGTACTTTTTATATTAGTAATAGGGCTTCTATGCCTTAATCGTTTTCTCATTTTATTCCTATTAAAGTAAAAAATCCATAATCTGTTTCAATTATGGATTTTAAAGAATATTGTTTATTAATTTTCACCACAATCATTGTATATTTTCATTTCAAATTCTGCTGCAGAAATAGTATAGCTAGTAATATAATTCTCTATTTTACTATTATCTTCTTCTTGTAGAGTTTTATATCTTTGATGAAGTTCTGCTACAAAATCTTGATTAATACATCATTTTTCTTCAGCAAAGTGAATCATTTCTAGATATTTACTTTCAAGATCAAACTTTCTTGCTAGTAGATTTCAATCTCTTCATGTAATATTATATCAGAAAATTTCAACTTTTTGAACTATATTCTTAACTCATGAATAGAGAGCTATTTGTTCGGCAGGATGATTTTCAAGATAATAATAGCAAGCTACTAATAGAATTATTCAAATAATTAGTTTAAAAATATTTCATATAAATGTAGCTTTGTCTTCTCTATCCATCTGTTAATAAAATTATTTATAACTAAAATTACAATGAGATTATCTCATCCTTATGTACTAATTGTACAAATTTTTGCAGAATCTTACTTCTTTTTAGACTTCTTACTGTTTGTGAATCTTCAGCAAATATCTTCCAAGAATTCATCAAAGTAACCTGTTATACAAAGAATTCAGAATAATAATAATAAAATTCCCCCAATAAGTCCGCTTAAAACGAATAGAGACCATATAAGAAGTATGATTCAAAGAATTGTAGTAATCTTTTCAATAGTTGAAGATTTATACCACCATTTTTTAATTCAAGTTGCTGCTTGTTTTGTTTGTTCAGCTCCTTTATTAAACTTTTCTTCCAATTCCCATTCTTCAGCTAATTCTCAAGCTACATTTGATACTTTGTTAGAAACTTCATCGATTTTCTTTGCAGCAGCTTTTCAAACTTTTTCAGCTTCTTTTGATAGCTTTTTTGCAGTCTTTTTTGCTGATTTAGTAGCTTTTTCAGCAGCTTCTTCGATTTTTTTTGAAGTCTTTTTTTCTTTCATGATGTGGTAAATAGTAAGATAAAATTAACTTTCTTTTAGTAATTTTAAGTAAATATGCAAGTGAAAACACTTTAATTAAGTTATTTTTACGAAGATTTTTTGTTAAAAAGTGCTTGTTTTTTGCTTTTTTTAATAATTATCAATAAAATTAAGTGTAAACAAAAATGTTTTAATATCCCCATTATGAAATGGAAGAAAACAAAAAACTAGAAGCTATTATGAATGTTTTTAAAGAACTTTCCTATGATGAGAAGAGAGAGAAGGTTATTTCTTTAGTTGAATGATTAGGGGAGGAAGAAGTATATTGAAAAACTCTTTCAATTTTAAAAGAATTTCAACCATCTGATCAATATTTAAATAATTTGTATAGAGTAATTATGGAAAATAAGTTAAGTACTTATGAAGAGTGACAGGTAAAAGAAAAACAAGAAGCACAGCAGAAAATGCATGATTATATGTGAAGACTAAATGAACTATCTCAACAAAAAAGGCAAGAAGATGAAAAAGAAGCCGATGAGTTACTTAGTATGATAGAATAATTTTATATGATAACATAAAAACAATGTCAAATCCAGATAGTCTTACAAAATGAAATGAGGCTCAAGATAATCTAAGTAGTATTACGGATAAAAATGAGATATGAAGAATTGAAAACATTTGAAAGGAAGTTTTAAAGAATGCTGAAAAAAATGACAAAATGAAGTGATATATTGAGAGAGAATCTATGGATGAACTTAATAATATCAAGTCACAATGTCTTAATGTAATTAAAGAAAAAAATGTAGATGATCAGGAAGTCATTGCACAAGCTGTTTTATCATTGTTGAGAATAAATCAAATTTTAGGAAATTTGAAAATTATTAATGCTGCAGATATTGATTTGAGAAGTAATTGTTTAAATCAATTAAAATCAATGCTATGAACGAATCAAGTTGATTTTAAATCAATACTATGATGAGAAGAATGAATTCTTGTTGACGAATTTTGTTCAAAAATAATTGAATGATTAAAACAAACTTCTAAAGAAAATAATGAAAACAAAAAAATTAAAGAGAATTTAGATAAGTATAATAAAGGTGATAAAAGTTTAATTCAGGAAATGAAGAATTTTTTAAAGTCTTATAATGAAGTTGGAATTTCTGTTTCAGATGCTTTTTTGAAAATGAGAAAAGACATAAACAGAAATGTAAAAACGAAAGAGCAATTTTCAAATAATGTTTTTAATTTAATAAAAGCCTGTTGTCCAGATCTTAATATAAGTTGAGTAACTTTAGATGATAAATTTTATTCGGAAGATATAATGAAATTTCAACAACTTGTTAAAGAAAATGCTGATGCTAAAAAATGAAAATATCTGGAGGCATGGAAAGAAATGGAGTGAAATATGGGGAAAAAGAATCCAATTGATTGATTATTATGAAGAGTTACATTGAATTGTTTAATGAAATATGTTGAACTATGACTACAATTTGATTCTACAAATCGTGAAAATTCATGAATTGCTAAATTCGAAAAAGGTACTGATGAATTGAAGGCAACTTGAGATGTGTTAGATAGAATGCCGACAACATTTGCAGCAATTAAAAAATATTGAACTCTTGAAAACCACTCTTGATGGCAATTCTTTAACTTTAATGATAATCCTAAAGAATCTGATTTTGTAAAAAAAGAAGTGAATTCAGAAAAAAAATATGTCCAAATTGATTGAAAAAAGTATTACGTTGAGTGAGCTGAAGACTCAGATGCTCAGTTCAAAAATGTTCCAAAAACAATTATACAAAGAGATGTTGAGTGAAATATTGTTTCTAAAAAGAAGGTTACTGAATTATGTTTTTGAAAATTTGTAAAAGATGGAAATGAAAATTCAACATTCGAATGATCAAAAATTATTATTGATGCAGAATGAAAACAAATTAAATCTGAAATTATGACAGATACTGTAATCAAAAATAAGAAGTGAAAAGGTGAAAGAGTTGGGGCAAAAACATGGTGATGAAAAGAAAAAAGATGAGCTGACCATAATTGAAATGAAATTGTTATACAAAATTCAAAATGGAGATTAGATCTCTTTAGTGAAAATTGAAAGGATACAAAAGAAATGAATTCTGATCAAATTAAAAAATTGGTTGAAGATACTGGCGCTAGGAAAGCTGTAATTAATCAAATAATTGATTTATATAAAGACACTATGCATAAGCCATCAAGGATTTGAAGAGCGAACCTTAATAAATTTATACATGCATGTTTAATTAATGTTTATTGAAATAGATTTGAATGAATTTGAAATAAATCGGCAGTTGATATCTGGCTGCGGTGAAAAGAAACTTTGCCTTTTGCTAAATGAATGAATTTAGATCCTACAGAAAAGTTATGAAAGCGTTGTAACTGAGCACTATGAGAAAATGAAAATTCTACAGTAATGGATAGAATCCTCTATATGTTAAAACGATTGAATGAGGATCATCCTGATAAATTTGGAATTTATGATGATCTAAAGTGTAAAGAGGATAAGTTAACTAACCATGAAATTGATGATTTAAATAAATGATCATGATATTTAGATCTTAGAAGATTTTCAGACTTCAGTAACGATGTATTAAATAAATTAAGGGAGTTTAAATGAGCATTAAGTTTAAATTGAAATAAAGTAGATGAAAAATTAGTTTGATCTTTAAATAAATTAGAATTAAAAAATCTCGAAATATCTTGAAACGTTAATGAACACATATTAAAATTTTTAGAAGGATTCCGTTGAAAAGTTGTACTAGATGATATTACTGAAATTACTTTATGAGAGGCAGAATCGTTTGCTAAAATAAAATGAGAATTAAATATTTGATTAACTAAGATAGACAAAGAAGTTTGAAAAGCCCTATCGAAAATCAAGGCACCTTTAAGGTTAACTAATTTAAACGAAATATCAAACGAAACAGCTATAACTATTTTAGAAAATCATGAAGGTATATTGGAATTATCTTGAATAAAAAATATGGATGTAAATACTGCTAAAGCAATAGTGGAGCATGCAAAAAATAAATTTCAAACAATAATAAATTTATCAGAACTTAATCTCTGAGATCCTCAAGTTATATCTGAGTTAAAAGATTGTAATAATGTAATTTTGAGAGCAAATACGATTGCTTGAGATAATCTTGCTGCAACAAAAAATGAATTGTGACAAGTATTAAAAAATAATTCATTACAAATCTGGAAAAAAACAGCATCTTGAAGATTAATACAAGTTAAATTTTAAAGAATTTGCTGTCTCCTAAAGATTCTTAATTTTAAAAACTTTACTTGATTTAATTACAAACAAAATTACCCTAAACAATAAGAAAATAAATTTTACTTTCTTATTGCTTTTTGTTATGAAAAAACCTCTCCTCTCATTACTTCTTTGATGAGCTGCACTTTCTTTATCTGTATGCTCAGCACAATCAATTATTGATGTCCAATTACTTGATCAAATAAATTCTTGAGCAGAACAGTCTGCATCTTCTTTAAAATTTACTCAAGCTAAAAGTTGTGAAACGATTCAAGAAATGTTAAAAAAATATGCTAAAGAACAGCCTAGACGTATGTATGACTTGAATGGTTGATTGATGTTATATAAATCTTCTGTAATTAAATCAATGGCTGTAGAGGAGGCTGTTATGGAGGATGATTCTTTTGATTTTGATACAATAGACTCTTCATCTACTGATTACTCAACAACAAATATTCAAAAAGCTTGAGTTGATGAACCAGAGATAATTAAAACAGATTGAAAATACTTCTATTATTATAATTCAAAAACAGATAAAATATCTATAGTCCAATCTCCATTAGATCTTGATTCAGCTAAACTAGATCCAAATAAAGTAAAAATAGTAAAAGAAATAGCTATTCCACAATGACTTTCAAATGTTGAGTTATTTATTCAAAACGAACGTTTAACTCTTATATGAAGCTATTGGTCTTCAAGTTGGAACACAGAAGATTTATTTAATGGTTCTCGTACAATATTAGCAATATATGATGTTTCAGATATTGATAATTTAAAACTTGTAAAATTTGAAAACCTTCCTTGAACATATCAGCATTCAAGGCTAATTGATAATCAATTATATGTTATAACACAACAATCTCTTAATTGGTACTATTGGCCTAAATATAATGTTAATATTACAAAATGATTAAGTAGTGTTGAAGTAACAGATAAGTGAGCAGAGGTCAAAAAAGTTGATTGTAGTAATATTTCATATGTACTTCCTGAAGACAAAGAATTAAAATTAAATCCTGTATTTACAATTGTTACTTCTTTAAATATAAAAGATGCTTCTAAGTCTCCTGAAGTAACTGCCCTCTTGTCCCCTACTTGAGAAATACATATGTCTCAAGATTCATTATATCTTGTTTCTAATTTTTATACACCTGCAAGTTGGCGTTGTCCAAGATGATTAGTTTGTGTAGGTTCTTATTATTGAGGTACAACACAAACCTTAATCCATAAATTTAAGAGAAATTGATTAGTTTTAAAGTATGAAAATACAGCAGCTGTCCCATGAAGCTTATTAACACAATATAGTATGGATGAAGACGCTCAAGGTAATTTCAGAATTCTTACAGAAACTTGGAACAATGATCAAGCAACTAATCTTTATGTCCTTGATAAAAATCTTACTTTAGCTGGTAAATTAGAAAATATAGAACCAGGTGAAGATTTTAAATCATCAAGATATATTTGAGATAAGTTATATTTAGTAACATTCCAACAAATAGATCCATTATTTGTTATTGATATTAAAGATATAAAGAATCCTAAAATCTTATGAGAATTAAAAATCCCTTGATATTCAACATATCTTCATCCTTTAAAAACTGACTGAAGTAAACAATATATCTTAGGTCTTTGATATTCTACAGCAGATAACTGATATTGATGAGTTGTAAATTCATGAGTAAAACTCTCTCTATTTGAAATTGATTATTGAAAAAAAGATGCTAATGATAAAATCTCAATAAAAGAAATTGATTCATTAACTCAGTGATGAAGGTCTTCAAGTTCAGAAGCTCTTAATAATCCAAGATTATTCGTAATGGATAAAAACTTTAATGTAACATTACCACTTAATCTAACAGAATGGAAAACAGAGTGACAAAACTGTAGTATATCATACGATGCTAATGGAAAAGAAACCTCTAAAAATTGTTATCCTATAACAAAGCAATCACAGAATTTTGTAGGTCTTAAAACATTTAATGTAACACCTGAAAATTGAATAAAAGAAACATTTGCAAAGAACTATCTCGATGAAGTAAAAACAAATAGTCGATATCTTTCAAATCAAAGAGTAGGATTCGTATGAGATGCTCTTTATACGTTTAATCCATTATTTGTTGATTTTATCTTCCCTAATAATACTTCAAAACTAGTACATTTTGATAAATAAGAATGATTAGTTTTATATGTATATAATATTGTTACATGAAAAAAATATTACCCATAATATCATTCTCAGCGCTAATAACGATATCCTGTGCTCAAGCATTAGACTTATCTTCAGCACTAACTGAATCTGATAAAGCATTACAGAATTCAACTTCACAAATAGCATGATTTTTGCAGTCTGATGATGCAGCTTCAAATGATTTAATAATTCAATCACTACATAATAAATGAATAACTATTTATGAAACACGGAATGATTTTAAGCCGAATCAAAATATAAGAAGAGATGAAGCTGCTAAAATGCTAACGCTTGCAGTTTCTGAACTTTGAACAGACTTAAAGTCAGCTAATGTTTCATGCTCTTTCTCAGATACTGATAAAGCTTGGAAAGATCTAGTTGATATTTTAAAAGAATCCTGTGAAAAATGATTGTTTAAATGAAGTAACTGAAAATTTAATCCTCAGAATTCTATAACAAACTGACAAATACTAACAGTTTTATGAAGAATGTTATATGGAGTACAAGATGAATCAGTTGGTCATTATGCAACAAAATATGTTACATTATTAGAAAATGATTGATATCTTGAGAATCTTAGTATTCCATTCTCAGAGCGAGATAAACCTGCTGAGAGATGAACACTTGCTAAGTTGTTAATTAGAGTTATTGAGTAATGAATGATAAATACATACGAAGTAGGATAAATGATTATCCTACTTTTTTCTTATCTCTATAACAAAAATTTATGGTAATAAAAAAAAAGACACCTAAGTGTCTTCTTTTTTTAAATAATATATTTAAGCAGCTTTTCTACTAGCGAATACTCTATATCATAAGTATAATGCAACAGTAATAAGAAGCATTACAGCGAAATCTTCAGCAGGTCAAACCTTTGGTGCTTTTTTGATTTCAGGTGTTACATCAGCTTCATGTCTTACATTTACATCATATCTATATTCTCTACCTTTAGCATCTCTAGGGATGAAAGCGAAGAGTAATTCATCTTCAGAATCTTTTGTAGTATATTGGAATTTTTCTTGAGTCATAGGAACTGTTCCTAAAGTAACATAATCTGCATTAGCTTTATCAAAGATTCTAATTTCTACATTATCTGAATAAGGCACAGCAGTCCAAGTTAATGTAACAACATTTCCATTAACAGAGTGAGAAATATCAGCCATAGACATATCAGCTCCTCAATCTGCAACATTATGTTCTTCATCTTCTTCATTAAGAGCAACTGTTAATTCTTTAGTAGTTGTTTCATCTTCTGATTTTTGTTCTTCAACTGGAGCAACTTCTTGTACAGGAGCACGTCCAAAGTTGTTACAATCATCACCAATAGCGTATGTTACTGTTCAGAAATCGAAACAGAAAGCTTTTGAATAGTTACCAGGAATTACATTGTCATTTACAGGAACGATAATTCCAAAATAACTTTTATCATCAGTTACATCACTTTGTTTAATTGATAGATCAACTGATTCATCTAGTTCCATAATTGAAACAGGTTCTAATTCTTTCAAAGAATCTCTTTGTTCAGCAGTATAATTTTTAATTGGTTTTTCTCAAAGAACGATATGATATTCACCAACTGCTGTATCTTTTGAATCTCTAAGGACAGGAGAAGTAATCATTAAACGATTAATTCCATCTTCTGTTGTTTGAAATCCTGCGATATTAATATTTACATTATCTGAATATCCGAAATCATGATTTTCATCGAATACACGATTGTAATCTAATCATGCTGCAGATACTATAGATGTTCATAATACGAGCATCATTGCTAAAGAAAGCTGTTTTTTCATCTTTTATACACTGTAATTAAAATAAAATGTATAATTTATTGTAGTCTAAAAGCATTAAAATGCAAAGTTTCAGACTTTTTCAGTCTTTTTCTAATAATTTTAAGCCAAAAGGCAATAGTTATAATTAAAAATAATAACCAAAATTTTAAAAAGTGTATAGAATAATAGA
>ODAI013051910.1_pt1 | contig 12530 bp, 5 predicted proteins | sample 1539321 | NCBI WGS metagenome assembly ODAI01 (sample SAMN02144231, study PRJEB22623) | gut metagenome | biome: sheep rumen | host: Ovis aries | place: New Zealand
GGACTGGCAGTAGGTGTTGGTGTTATTGTCAATGATATTAGCCAGCCCGTAGCTTGACAGCACTCCGTCACTGGAGAGCTGCGACGAGGTGGTGATGAGTCGCGTACGTCCCGAGTCGTAGAGATACGTGCTGTCCACCTCATTCCACGCCTCGCGGATGGCTGCACGGGCATTGTCCTCGTTCGAGGTGGTGAAATAGACGTCGGCCCAGATGGGGTCGTGGTCAGACATAATGTATCCGTCGGCGTCCGTGCGGCTGTCCCACTGGGCATACTTGCACGACACATTCTTCGAGACGAAGATATAGTCGATGCGCCCGGGAGGATAGGCATTGCCGTAGCTATAGTGCTTCTTCGTCCTGGCCTGTACCCATGCATCCTTCATCACGACGCCGAGGTTGAGACACAAGAGATAGTTGCCCCCCTGGCGTGCGGCAGCATCCTCGCCGCTGACGTTCTCATAGTCTTTCATATTGAAGTCGCCCGTCAAGAAATGTGGCAGGCTGGATCCGTACTGCTCCTGCAACGTCTTCATGGTGGGTTTCATGACGCGCAGCTGTGCGTCCTTCACCTTTGGGGAGTCATAGCTCAGATGCGTATTTGTGTAGAGGAAACGGGCGCCCGTCTCCTTATCCTCGAACAAGGCCCACGTGGCAATACGGAAGTGTGTGGAGCCGTCCACCTTGGAGTGTACCTTAGGGGTTTCCGTGAGCCAATAGGTATCGTTGGCAATGCAGTAGAAGCGGTCGGTGCGATAAAGAATCGGGGTGTATTCGCCTCCTTCTTTGCCATCGTTTCGTCCCGTTCCCACCATAGCATAGCCCGGCATTCCACGCAGCATGTCGCACAACGAGGCACGCACGGGTTCCTGCATGCCGACGAGATCTGGCTGTACGGTGGCCATATAACGGTGGATGGCCAGCGCACGCTTTGCCCATGTGTTGTCGCCATTGCCCTCTTCGGGTTTGATATTCCCCATCGGGATATTGTATGACATGATGCGTATGTTCTCCGTGGCAGCCTGCATGGTCAGCGCCATCGTCAGGAGCAGCAGGAGGAGAGTGGGTCTGTGTTTCATCATTCTGGTGTAAGTTTGTTTGTAATGATAAAAAGAAAGGTTGCCGGCAAAGCCCGCAGAATAACCCCACCTGCGTCCTGCCGGCAACCATTTATCTTACGTCTCGGGGATACACATTACTTCACGAGCACCTTGATGCTCTTGCCCTCACCCTTGAGGATGTACATGCCCGAGGTCATACCCTTCACAGCTTCGGAAGCCGATACATTCGAGCGAACCATGCGGCCCTGTGCGTCGAAGACGCTCACCTTGTTGCCCAGCGTAGTGGCAATAGTGCGGATAGCCGTAGTGCCGTCGTTGTAATATGTACCGTCGTCCTTTAGGAATACGATCTGATGAGAAGCATCGAACGTGGGATGAGCATCCTCGCCGATGTTCTGATACCATACAGCTGTGTTGTTGGTCACGCCGCCATTCAGCTTGTAGGTCACCTCACCGCTGGTGAATGCCTCGGCGGGAACCACGTAAGTCTGTGTGGCGAAGGTGCTGTAGTTGTTCACGAACTTGTTGTTGTCACCACCTACACGGCAGAATGCGCGATCCACACTCTGGTAGTTGGTAATCTCAGCCGTGGACCAGCAGTTGGTGATCTCGGCACCCAGGTTGGCCAGCCAGCCGCAGATGAGGGCGGCGTTGTGGTCGCTGGTGCCGATGGTGCTCTCCGTCTCCATGGTGATGAGACCGGTGGAGTAACAGTTGGTGATGATGGCCAGCGAACTATTGTTGGCATTACCCAGGATACCGGCAGGTGCCGTGTTGGCATATACCTTACCTTCGTTGCCCACGTTGTTGATGGTGACGACACGTTCAGCACCGCTCTTACCACTGGCTTCAGCACGTCCGATTGCTCCGGCACGGTCGCTTCCGTGAATCTCGCAAGTCTCGTCGAGCACGAAGTTCTCGATGTGAGCGGGGTAAGTGATGTCACCGAAGAGACCTACACCGATGCTACCCGGATAGTTGACCACGAGATTCTTGATGCGATGGCCCTGTCCGTCGAAGTGTCCCTTGTAGAGGGTGTTCGGAGAGGAGCTGATGGTGTTGGCCGAAGAGTTGTCGGTGGTCATATTCCAGCCGATGGGCGTGAATTTGATGCCCTCCATGTCGATGTCAGCCGTCAGCACGGCATTGGCATCATTCTCTCCACCGTTTACGAGCAGAGCAAAGATACCGAGATCGCGGGCCGTAGCCAGCTGGTAAACACCGTTCTCGTCCTTCTCGGGTGCGAAGTTGAAAGCACGCAGCTCTGCCGTGATGGCGCGAGCCTCTTCGGCCGTAACATTACCGTCCTGATAAGACATCCATGCCTTATCGTAAACAGCTGTCACCTCATCGAGCTGTGCCTGGTCAATCAGATTCTTGTCCTTGAGGAGGCCTGCAGCATTCGATACCTCGTCGGCTGTCGTAGCCATCTCGACGTATGCCTTGCGGCAGTCATAAATGCTATTGAAGAGGGCTGAGAACTTGTTCACCAGGTCCATCTTCTCCTCGCCGGTAGTAGCAGTGGCGCTTGCATCAATTAGATTGGCCAATTCGTCCTTCAGTGCCTCAGACATGTTGGGGTACTTGGGAGCCTCTTCGGTGTCCACCCACGCAAAGTCGCGGATGACTGTTGCACGAGCCACATAGCCCTCGAGCACAGTGGTCAGCATATCGCTGGCCTGCTCGGCAGTGCCCAGATAGAAGAGACGGATGTTACCCACCACGAGCCAGTCGTTCGAGAGGCCCGAACCCATGTTGCGTGCACCCACGGTAAGCGTGCTGTCGGTAACCTCCACAGCAGTATAGTTCATGTAGCGTCCGCCGTTAAATGCATAGGATGCGCCAATCATGTAACCGGGCACGTAACCATTGATGTCCTCATAGACATACTCTCTGTCTGTGCCGCTGCCGGTGATGTGGCAGTTTACGCCGTCCTCGGCATCATTCACGTCAATCACGTCCTCGCCGATGGTCATCACGAAGTTGGCATTATCGTTCAGATAGAGCTGACCCACATGATACTGCGAGTAGTCGTCACCGGCCGTACGCTCAAAGGCGTTTGCGCTCATCACATAGACACCATTGGGGAGTCCCTCCAGCGTCTGCTCCATCGAGAAGTTGGTGTTCAGACCGCGGGCTACCGTCATGATGCTCGTCTCACCGCCGGTGGTCACGCCGCCATTGGTGGACTCTACCGTCCAGCCGTTGAGTTTGTCCTTGAAGTCATAGTTGGCCAGCGTTACGGTAATCTCCGTGCCGGGGATGATGTTCGTGGCAATCGTGCGCTGCAGCAGGCTGTTCACGAAGTCGGTCTCGGCAGCAATGCCCTCGTCGTCCAGCTCGTGAACCTTCACTACGTGGCCGTATGTTCCGTTGGGATAATCGTCGCTGGGAGCGCCGTCACCGTTGAGGTAGCCCTCGAGGAAGGTGCGCATGTCGCTGGTGAAGGAGTTCTCGGACAGATACTTGATGGCATATTCGCATGCATCGATGTAGGTCTTGTAAGCCTTCATCGAATTGGAGATTGCATCGCGCTGCGTCTGCGAGTCGCGATAAGAGATGCAGAACTCGTCGAAGGTGGGCACGTCGGTCCAGCTCTCCACAGTGGTCAGGTACTCGTCGAGGAGTGCCTGGCAGGCCACAGCCTCCTCGGCCATCTCCGTCTCGGCACTGATCATCAGAGTGAGCAGTGTGTGATAGCTGCCATCGTCGTGTACGTCGCCAATCTCCTCGCCTACCTTATATACCACGCCGTGGCCCGGTACGAAAGTGGGATGCTCGTCCTCGCCGATGGTCTGGAACCAGGTAGCGTCGAGGAACGAGGAACCGTTCAGGGCGAAGGTAACCTCGCCGTTCTTTATCTGTTCCTCTGTAACGATGGTACCCTGAGCGCCTACCGTAGCATATACGCGCGAAGCGGTGGGAGCCGTGCTGCCATGGCGATACAGATAGAGCTCATCGCTCTGGGCATTCTCTACCGTGGCGGTGGACCAGCAGTTGGTAATCTTACCGCCGGAGCTACCTACCCATCCCGAGAGGGCTCCGTTCTCCTTCACACCACTGATAGTACCGGTGGAGTAGCAGCCCGTCAGCTGATAGAGGGCAGCCGAACCGTGGTTACATCCGATGATGGCACCGGCATTCTCGCCTGCCGTGGCTGTAACGTTACCTTCATTGCCCACGTTGGTCATGTAGATCTCGCCAGACTCGCCCGAGGGGCTACCACCGATTAGGCCCACATACGTACCGCCGGTGATGCTGCACGAGGAGTCGAAGACGATGTTCTTCAGCGTGGCACCCGTCTTCACCTGGCTGATGAAGCCCACGTTGTTGACGTCGGGCATGTCGATAATCAGGTTGCTTACGGTGTGGTAGTCGCCGTCGAACGTACCGCCATAGATGTACTTCGTACCGAAGGGCTTGTACTTCTCGTTCACGTCGGTCATGTCAATGTCGGCAGTCAGACGTGCATTGATGTTCGGATTGCCAAGCTCTGCGAGAGCTGCAAACCAAACGACATCCAGGCCGTCGGCCAGCTCATAGAAGTCATTGACAGGCTGCTTGTAATTGATATCGATCGTACCGCAGGACGTGCAGAAGCCATGTTCGAACGAGTGGGTGGGCACATTTCCGGTCGGCTCGTTCGTGAACGTTACATTTCCTACCGGGTGTCCGTTGCAGAGCACCTTACCATCCACATATACTTGCTTGTGATCGCTCCAGGGTACAGGAGTCTCATCCTCGCCGATGTTCTGATACCACTTGATGGTCTGCTGGTCACCGTTTACGGCCCAGGCAAGAGCACCCGTGGCCAGTTCTTGCCGCACCTGCTCGTAGAGGGCTGCTCTATCGGTTGCGGGTATTTTTTGTATATCAGCAGCATCTTCGTAGCCGGGGATGGGATGCACCTGCGAACCGAAGAGTGAGTAGCAGTTGTTGAGTGTCATGTTTTTACCCTGACGGGCGAAGTATTTGCTTTCATTCGTTGAGTTGGGAACGATAGCTATGGCCCAGCAGTCGTTGAACACGAACGTACCAGTGTTGGTCCATCCTGCAAAGATACCGCAGTTAGCAGGATTATAGGGACCGCGAGTGTCTATCTCACCTACCATCCAGCAGGAGTTGATGGTTACTGTGCCGTTTGCGGCCCAGGCTCCACCGAGAAGTCCGGATACGTTCTCGCCTTCACCGTCCACGTGGGCTGCGCTACCGATGTTCTCGAAGAGAGCGCCGGCGCCATCGTGGTTACCGATGATACCCACCTTCTGTCCACCGGTGATGGAGCAAGTGGAGTCGAGATAGAAGTTCTTCAGCACCACGTTGGCGCCTGTCTTGAACATACCATAGTCGTTCTTTTCGGGTTGGTTCAGCACCATGTTGCTGATCTTGTGGCCTTGTCCGTCGAACGTGCCTGTATATCGCTTGCTGGTGGTTCCGATGGGAGCCCACGAGTCGTCAATGCCAGTAAAGTCGAGGTCGGTGGTCATACGGCCCTTGATGGATGCATCCGTCTTGGCCAGTTCGGCAAAGCGCAGGAAGGTCTCCACCGACGTAATCTCATACCATCCGTCCTCGGCAGGAATCCATTGGCCGCAGACGGTGCAGAGGCCCGTGTTGGGATCCACATTATGAGGTATCTGGGTGAAGCCAGTGTTCTCATTCGAGAAGCCAAATCCCTCACCGTCGCTGCCGTCGCAGTTCTTCACACCTACCTTATATACTACGTCGGTTCCTTGCAGGGTGGGCTGCTTGTCTGTGCCCAACTTCTGGAACCATGCGGGGTTCTCACCGCTTTCGCCGTTAATAATCCATGCCAGGGCTCCGCTGGAGACGTCCTCCTGAGTGAAGTTGGGAACCTGCTCACCGTAGATGGTGGCACAGTTGATATACTTCACGCACGTGCCACTGCTCGAGGCACGTCCGAAGCACTGGTTCAGCGCTGTCTCTGCTGGTTTTTCTGCCACGCTCCAGCAGCCCGTGACGGTGTACTGGAAGGTATGGTCGAGACCCGGAGGACAACCAGCCGACTGGGTGTTGCCGAACCATCCGGAGAGCATGCCGGAGCTGGTACCGCTCACCTTGCCGAGGAAGGCACAGTTGGTCATCTTACCAAAGCATACGTCATTGTAGTTGCCCACAATACCGCCTACGCCTGCATCGCTGGCACCGCCATCGTTCAGTTCCTGAGCCGCCACGGTAGCATAGCTGATGATGCCTTCCACCTCGTTCCACGAACCGGCCTGGCCGCCGTGGCCGATAAGACCGCCCACATGCTGATACCCCAGCACGGAACATGTCTCGTCGATGACAACGTTCTGCAGCTTGCTCTGTCCGCCAATCGAACCGAAGAGACCTACGTTCTTTCCGTAAGGAGTGTTGCCCGGACGGTTGATCTTCAGGTTGCTCACCTTATGGAACTGTCCGTCAAACGTACCGGCAAACATGCCGCTGTCGTTGCAGAGCACTATGTCTTCGCCACCGAGGTCGATATCGGCCGTCAGCTTGCCCTTGATATCCACGTAGCCTTTCATAATCATGTCGCCGAACCACTTCAGTTCCTGTGCAGAGCCGATGGGATAGAAACCATCGGCATCGGCCTTCACAAACTCGGTGTTCAGCTGGCCGCAGGTGGAGCAGACATATCCGTTCCACGTATGAGCGGCAGCCTCGGCAGCATTGTTGGTGAAGCCAGCGGCCAATGCAGGGTCGCAGCTGCCCTTGGCATATACACGGTCGGTCGAAGTGGGAGAGGGATACTTGTCCTCACCTATCTTCTGCCCCATGCCCAGCACGTAGGCGGCATATCCGCTTGTAATCTGATCTGCCGTGATGGCCGTCGAGCCTACGTTGGTATAGGAGCCGGCCCATGTATCGGCATAGAGGTTGTTGCGAATACGACCGGGAATGTCACCGGTATCTGAAGTGCGGATAATAGGACGCGAGTTGCCCTCAGCGATGTTGATGTCAAAGGCTGCGATGTTAAGGCAGTTGGTCACGTTCATCTGGTTGAGCCAGCCCGAGATACCGCCCCAGTTGGTGGCACCAGTGCCCGTCACCGTACCGGCAAAGACACAGTGGTCCACGATGGATGAATAGTAGCCTGCACCAACCACGCCACCGGCTGTGTTATCGCCGGTGAGCACCGAGGTGAAGTCCACCAGGCTGACGCAGTTGCGCACTGTCCCGTTATTGTAGGCTGCGATGGCACCTGCATACTTCTTGGCCACGGCAATCTTGCCATCCACCACCAGATTCTTGATGATGCCCGAGTTGGAACAGAAGAGAGCTGCATCGCCTTCATTCTCCCCAGCGGGAATGTCCACCGTAATCTTGTGCCCCTGGCCGTCAAACGTTCCTGCAAATGCCTGGCGATAGGTGTTGCCCGTTGCCTTGGCAATCTGCACGAACCCTTGCGTGTAGTCGATGTCTGCCGTCAGAACTGCGCTGGCAAAGCGATTCTGGGTGTTCACCACTTCAGCAAAGGCTGCCAGGTCCTGAGACGACCCGATTTGATAGACGCCGTCCTTCTGGTCGATCGCCCACGCATTCAATCCTGCCATGCACAGCAGTGCAGTCAGGAGAAGAGTAAATTTGTACCTCATTTTTGATTGTGTTAAAGGTTAAAAAAGTGTTATTGTTCCGTTTTCTCTCACCGGTTCTCTCCGCCTCATCTCACGACAGAATGAAGCAGAAACCCTCAGTTTTGGGTGTAAAGGTACAAATTTTCCGCAACACAATGGCACGCAACGCGTTAAAAAAGTTTAAAAACAACAGGCATGCGCGGTTGGGAAAGCGATGTGCAAAGCGAGCGATACCAGCAGAGAACCTGCGACCCGAGTCGCGGTGGCATGATGCATCGCGTTTTCCCACGTGTGGGAAAGTGCCACGGAACACGATGCGTCTGGCGCTCCCACGTATGGGAAAACAGACGATGTCACGCCGCTGCCATGGCATCCATGGGAACATGTCGAATCGCCGCCCACAGAGTCCCGTCCGAGGGGGGGACGTGGTCATAGGATGAAGGTCTCCTCAGCCCAATAGCAAAGCATCCCGGCCAAGTATCCAGCGAAGGCAATCCAGGAGATGTGTTTCAGATACATTATTTCCCATGACGTGTTCCTGGGGACTTTATCACGTGTGATAAACTCTTTTATCACGTGTGATAAACTTTTTTATCACGCGTGATAAAGCGCTGCGCGGCACGCCATGTAACTCGACAGAAGGCCAGGGGCGGAGCAGGGACTCAGAACTGCTCCAGATAGTAGATGCGGCTCTCCGTGCTGGGATGGGTGCTGAAGAGGCGGTTCATCACGCCCGAGATGCCCTCGAGAGCCATGCGGGGGTGGATGATGAAGAGCTGTGCCACGTCCTGGCGCGGCACGTCGGCCAGGGCAGGGTCGCGGCTGATCTTGCGCAGAGCCGAGGCCAGGGCCAGGGGGTCTCCGCAGAGTTCGGCACCGCCGGCATCGGCCATATACTCGCGCTTCCGGCTGATGGCAAAGCGCGTGAGCATCGTGAAGAGGTAGCCGATAGCTGCCAGTACCGCAGCCACCAACAGGATGACGATGACGGAGACACCGTTTCCGCCGCCGCGTTCGCTCCGGCTGTTCGTGCGCCGGCTGCCGCCGCCATAGACAAACGTGTTCCACATCATGCGCACGGCCAGGCTCATCAGCGTGCTCATGATGCCGACGAAGATAATGGAGACGATAAGCAACCGGGTGTCACGGTTGCGGATGTGCGTCAGCTCGTGACCGATGACACCTGCCAGTTCCTGATCGTCCAGGAGCTGGCAGAGGCCGGTGGTCACGGTGACGGTATAGCTGTTTCTGTCCACACCGCTGGCAAAGGCGTTCAGCTGAGGATCGTCGATGATGTTGATTTTGGGCATCGGCATGCCGCACGTCATAGTGAGGTTCTCCACTATATTATACACGCGCGGATTCTCGCGTCGCTCCAGAGGGCGTGCGCCCGTGGCACGGCGGATGATGGAGGTATTGGCGAAATACGAGACGGCAAACCATACACCCACGATGCCCACCACCCACGGCAGGATGGCGCGCATCTCGTAGTTCACATAGTCCCACTCCACCGTCTGCACCTCGCCATACGTGGGGTCGCTGACTCCCAACAGGTTCACGATAACCAGGAAAGCATATATGACACCCAGCAGGATGCACGGGAAGAGGGCCAGTAGCAGGAGGCTCAGCAGATTGTTGCGCCACTGCTGCGTATGGATACCTACGTATTGCATTTCAGTGATATCTTCTCTTTAGTATAGTGGAACTATTCGGACTGGCAATACTGGCATTTCCAGGATTTCCAGAAAGGAGGCTGCCATGCTGGCAGAGGCCTAGAACTTTATCTCGGGAGCCTGTTCATACTGGGCACGCTCCATCTGCGGCACTTCGAACATGGGCTCGCGATGGAAACCGAACATGCCGGCCAGCAGCACGGCGGGGAAGCTCTGCACGGCGGTGTTCAGCTCCTTCGTGGCACTGTTGAAGAAGCGACGAGTGGCAGCCAACTTGTTCTCGATATCGGAAATCTCGCCTTGCAGCTGCAGGAAGTTCTGATTGGCTTTCAGGTCTGGATAAGCCTCGACAGAGACCTTCAGCCCGGCCAGGGCACTGCTGAGGGCGTTCTCAGCCTCGATCTTGTCATTGATGGTGGTGGCATTCATGGCAGCGGTACGTGCCTGAGTGATGCGCTCGAGCAATCCTTTCTCATGCTCGGCATAGCCCTTTACCGCAGCCACCAGCTGGGGAATGAGGTCGTGACGCTGCTTGAGCTGCACGTCGATGTTGGCAAACGCATTCTCGCGGTTGTTGCGCAGAGAAACCAGGTTGTTGTAGATGAAGATGACGCCGAGCACCAACACCACGGCTACCACGATAAGGACGATAACTCCTGTACTCATAATGTTCTTTTTTTGAAGGGTTAATCTTACATTTAGCGGAATTTGATGCGTAAAGTTACACCTTTTTCTGAGAAGAAGGTTAAAAAACGACGTATTTTTATCACTTTTTAACCGTTTCGCTTGAATATTTCGAAGAAAAGGACTATCTTTGCGTGCTTCAAAGCACGCTATCGACTAAACAAGAACTATGAGACAACTAAAAATAACCAAAAGTATTACCAGCCGCGACAGTGCCTCGCTGGACAAGTATCTGCAGGAGATTGGCCGTGAGACCCTGCTCACGGTGGACGAAGAAGTAGAGCTTTCGCAGCGCATCCGCAAGGGCGACCGTCAGGCGCTGGACAAACTCGTGCGTGCCAACCTGCGTTTTGTGGTCAGTGTAGCCAAGCAGTATCAGAACCAAGGACTTTCCCTGCCCGACCTCATCAACGAAGGCAACGTGGGCCTCATCAAGGCTGCCGAGAAATTCGACGAGACACGTGGATTCAAGTTCATCAGCTACGCCGTATGGTGGATACGTCAGACCATCCTGCAGGCATTGGCAGAGCAGAGCCGCATCGTGCGCCTGCCGCTCAACCAGGTGAGCGCCGTGAACAAGATAAGCAAGGCCATGACCAAGTTTGAGCAGGAGCACGAACGCAAGCCCAGTGCCGACGAACTGGCCGAACTGGTAAACGAGCTGCCCGAGAAGATCAACGACAGCCTGCGTGCCAGCGGTCGCCACGTCAGCGTCGATGCCCCCTTCGTCGAAGGCGAAGAGAACAGCCTGCTCGACGTGATGGTGAACACCGACTCGCCCATGGCCGACGTCACCTTGGTCAAGGAGAGCCTGAACACCGAGATAGCACGTGCACTGAGCCAGCTCAACGAACGCGAGAAGGACATCGTGGAGATGAGTTTTGGCATCAATCACCAGGAGATGACCCTCGAGGAAATCGGCGAGCGATTCGGCCTCACCAGGGAGCGCGTACGCCAGATTCGCGAGAAGGCCATCCGGAAACTGCGCCTGAGCAACCGCGACAGCCTGCTGCGCTCATATCTGGGATAACGTGCCTTACAGGAAAAAACATCCAAATGCCAAGCGTGGGCTCCGCCGATTGACGGTGGAGCGCACGCTTTTCTCTTACAAAAGGACGTGCATGTCAATAAAATGTTGTACCTTTGCGCCCGAATTGAGCTCCTAAAGGATAACACTTTATAATTATTCGGTACTTAAAACAATGTAACGAACATGCGCGAACTGACAAGCAAAGAAATCGACACCCTCGAGCAGCAGGGCTGTACGGCAGAAGATTGGACTCGGGTAACAGTGGACGAGGGCTTCTCCCCCGAACACATCCGACACACAGAATTTTACGGCCAGGTACAACTGGGACGATACGACGCCGACGTACAGATCAGCGAGGGATTCAGCAAACACAGCGGCATCTGCCATGCCTGCCTGCGCAACGTCACCGTGGGCAACGACTGTCTCATCGAACGGGTAGGAGGCCGCATCAACAACTACCGCATCGGAGACGGCTGTCTCATCTCGAACGTCTCGGTCATCGAGACACGCGACGATGCCTCGTTCGGCGAGGGGAGCATCATCTCGGTGCTCAACGAGGTGGGCGACGGCAACGTAATGATTTTCGACGGACTGAACTCGCAGATTGCCTCCATCATGGTCAAATACGAGCAGGACAAGACATTCACCGAGGCCATCCGCTCGCTCGTGCGCCAGGACATCGAGCGCAAGAAACGCAATGCCGAGCCCTACCGCGGAGGGGGAAACATAGGACAGCGTGTACGCATCGTGAACACGGGGGAGATCGTCAACTGCCACATCAGCAACGACTGTGAGATAAACGGCGCTGCCCGTCTCTACGACTGCACGCTGAAGAGCGACCCGGACGCCGCCGTATATATCGGCACGGGAGTCATCTGCAAGGAATCGGTCATCTACAACGGGAGCAGCATCACCAACAATGCCAAGCTGGAATGCTGCTTCGTAGGCGAAGCCTGTAAGATTACCGACGGATTCACGGCCGAGAACAGCCTGTTCTTTGCCAACTGCTACATGTCGAACGGCGAGGCCTGCGCCGCCTTCTGCGGTCCGTTCAGCGCCAGCCACCACAAGAGCTCGCTGCTCATCGGCGGCATGTTCTCGTTCTACAACGCCGGCTCGAACACGAACTTCTCCAACCATGCCTATAAGATGGGGCCCATGCACTGGGGCATTCTGGAACGTGGCACCAAGACGGCCAGCGGGGCCTATATCCTGATGCCGGCTACCATCGGCACCTTCTCCGTCTGCTTCGGAAAGCTGATGTACCACCCCGACACACGCAAGCTGCCCTTCTCCTACCTTATCGCCTATGGCGACGAGATGGTACTCGTGCCGGGACGCAACCTGACCACCGTGGGGCTCTACCGCGACATACGCAAATGGCCGAAGCGCGACAAGCGACTACAGGGAGGGAAGAACAGCCTGGTGAACTTCGACTGGCTGTCGCCCTTCTCCGTGGGCGGTATCATGGTGGCCAAGCGGACACTGGAAAGCCTGCGCGAA